>Ga0209442_1000281_pt1 | contig 30731 bp, 33 predicted proteins | sample LauGreSBDMM110DD_2_FD_187565 | JGI IMG/M metagenome (GOLD analysis project Ga0209442, IMG submission 187565) | Freshwater lake microbial communities from Lake Michigan, USA - Sp13.BD.MM110.DD (SPAdes) (version 2) | ecosystem: Environmental > Aquatic > Freshwater > Lake | place: Lake Michigan...
CCCCGCCACTTTATGTGGCGGGTTTTTTTAATTCCTTCTTTGATTTTTTTATTTTTTTCCTTACTCGTTCTCAACTTCTTTGCGAAGTGGTATCTCTATCCGTTCAAATATCTGCGCTATCACTTGTTGATCGGCTCTCGTTAGATGGTCTACAAATCGGGCCCGGACGCTTTCCACATGATCAGGTGCTGCAGCGACAATTGCCTTCCAACCCTTTGGGGTCATGACAGCAAAGTAGCCTCGCTTATCTACGGGGCATGGTTCGCGTTTTAGCCATCCAGCTTTTTCCATGACCTTCATCCGGTGAGAAAGTCGTGAACGTGAAAGCAGAGCAATTTTTGCTAACTCACTCATTCGCATTTGGCGATCTGGTGCATCGCTAAGAAGTGCCAAGATTTCATAATCTGGAAGGGTTAGATCGTGCTCTTTAAGATCTGCATCAAGGGCCGCCAAAAGCTGTCGACTTGCGATGATGTAGGTACGCCAAGCAACCATTTCGCTGGGGGTTAGCCACTTAGGTGCGGTAGCGTTTTCACGTGACATGCGCGTATTCTACGCGAAATGTTGAAGTTTCAACTATTTTCTTAAGGGGTTTATTTCGTGAGTTTAGAAAAGGCAGGATTAGATCTAAGCCACCTCGACCAAGGCATACGCCCCCAAGATGATTTGTATCGCCACTTCAATGGCACGTGGCTAAAAAATGCGGTCATTCCCTCAGATCGCGCATCAGATGGAGCATTTACCGCCCTTCATGTTGAAGCTGAAGCACGAGTCCGAGAGATTATTGAAACTGCCTCTGGAAGTGACGAGGCCAAAAAGATTGGCGATATCTACGCCTCCTTTATGGATGCCAACTCCGTACAGGCCAAAGCTGCAAAGCCAATTGAGCAAAATCTGGCTGCCGTAGATTCGATCGAAAACCTCGAAGGCTTCATTGAAGTTTTAGCCAAGTTGGAGGCGTTAGGGGTTTCAGGAATCTTTGGAACTTTCATATATGCCGACATGAAGGATGCTTCAACAAATATTTTGTATATGCAACAGGGCGGACTCTCGCTGCCAGATGAGGCCTACTACCGCGAAGAGCAGTACCTAGAAATTCGCAAGGCATATGTTGCCCACGTAGCAAAGATGTTTGAGTTGGCGGCAGTTGCAAATGCGAAGGAGTTGGCAGAAAAAGTTTTGGCTTTAGAGACCAGTATCGCTAGCCACCACTGGGATCAAGTCAAAGATAGAGATGCAACTCTCACCTATAACAAGCTAACCCGCAGCCAGGTAAAAGCACTCATGCCAACATTTGATTGGGAGGCATATTTGTTGCATGGTCAGATTCCATCGATCGTCTTGGATTCGGTGATCGTTCAACAGCCTTCATTTTTCGAAGGGCTCGATTTAATTCTTAAAAACTTTGATGCACAGAGTTGGAAGGCCTGGCTAAAGTGGCAAATCATCAGTGGGGCCGCTCCTTATCTCTCATCAGAGTTTGTTGATCAGAACTTTGAATTTTATGGAAAGACTCTCAGTGGTACTCCAGAGCTTCGCGAGCGCTGGAAGCGCGCCGTCTCATTGATTGAAGGCTCCCTCGGAGAGGCTGTTGGCAAGGTTTATGTTGAAAAGTATTTTCCTGCCGAGGCAAAAAAGCGGATGGAAGAGTTAGTAGCACATTTGATTCAGGCCTATGAAGTTAGTATCAAAGAGTTGCCGTGGATGGGCCATGAGACAAAAGTTAAGGCACTTGAAAAACTGGGAAAGTTTCGCACAAAGATTGGCTACCCAGATAAATGGCGAGACTACAGTGATCTAAAAACTACCCCCGATGACCTCTATGGCAACGTCGGTCGTATCGTTAAATTTCAGCGAGATTTTGAACTAGCAAAAATTGGAAAGCCCGTGGATCGCGAAGAGTGGCATATGGCGCCACAGACAGTTAATGCTTATTACAACCCAGTCATGAATGAGATTGTCTTTCCTGCAGCGATTTTGCAGCCACCGTTTTTTGGATTAACCCATGATGACGCCGTGAACTATGGCGCAATCGGTGCGGTAATTGGCCACGAGATCGGCCACGGCTTTGATGATCAAGGTTCAAAATACGATGGAGACGGCGCCCTTACTGATTGGTGGAACGATGAAGACCGCGCAGCGTTTGAAGAACGCACTAAAGCCTTAATCTCTCAATACGATGCATTAGCTCCAGAAGAGGCACCTGATGTCACCGTCAATGGCGCATTAACCATAGGTGAAAATATTGGCGACTTAGGTGGTCTGACTATTGGCTATAAGGCCTACCAAATATCACTTGCCGGTAAAGCATCACCGGTCATCGATGGGTTCACCGGTGAACAGCGCTTGCTGATGTCCTGGGCCCAAGTCTGGCGCACCAAGGTTCGCCCAGAAGAGATGCGACGTCGGATCGCAACGGATCCACATTCACCTGCAGAGTTTCGATGCAATCAAATCTTGAAAAACTTTACGCCTTTCTATAACGCATTTAATCTTGGCCCAAACGATGGTTTGTGGCTTGATGAAAATGCGCGAGTTGAGATTTGGTAAATCTTTGAGTTTTTCATTTGAAATCAAACACAGTGCAGCAAACTCTTTAGCACGCGTTGGCACAATTTCAACTCCCCATGGCCAAATTCAGACTCCAGCTTTTATCCCAGTAGGAACTAAAGCAACAGTTAAATCTGTTTTGCCAGAGGCCATGGCAGATCTTGGCGCACAGGCTTTGCTTGCAAATGCATACCACCTCTACTTGCAGCCCGGCTCTGATGTATTAGATGAAGCAGGGGGCTTAAGTGAGTTTATGAATTGGCCTGGGCCAACATTTACGGACTCTGGCGGTTTTCAGGTTTTATCACTTGGTGTTGGGTTTAAAAAAGTATTGGCTATGGATGCTCAAACTTTCAGGCGAGATGATGTAATCGCAGGAAACAAAGAGAGATTGGCGCACGTTGATGATGAGGGTGTGACTTTTAAATCACATATTGATGGCTCTATGCATCGCTTTACACCAGAGATATCAATGCAGGTTCAACACCAAATCGGAGCCGACATTATGTTTGCATTCGATGAGTGCACTACCCTGCACAACACTCGTCCCTATCAAGAGTTGGCGATGGATAGAACCTATGCCTGGGCTATTAGGTGTCTTGATGAACATAAACGATTAACTAGTGAACGCATTGATAAGCCCTACCAAGCTTTGTTCGGGGTAATTCAAGGCGCCCAGTATGAAGACCTGCGAAAAAAAGCTGCGGCAGATATGGGTGGGATGAATAGTGATGGTCAAAGCTTTGATGGCTTTGGTATTGGTGGGGCGCTAGATAAGGCCCAACTTGGAACGATCGTTAGCTGGGTCAATGAAAGCTTGCCGGAGGACAAACCTAAACACCTTCTTGGAATTGGGGCACCTGAAGATTTATTTGTTGGTGTAGAAAACGGCTGCGACACATTTGACTGTGTTCTAGCGAGCCGAATTGCACGCACAAGTGCTGTTTACACAATGGAGGGGCGTTTTAACCTATCTAACAGCCGTTTTAAGCGCGATTTCACGCCCATAGATGATGAATGTGACTGTTACACCTGTACGCACTACACAAGGGCTTATATGCACCATCTATTTCGGGGAAAAGAGATCCTGTCTGCAACTCTTGCAACGATCCATAACGAGAGATTCATTGTTCGCTTGGTTGATCAGATGCGACAAGCATTATTGGATGGAAATTTTGCTGAAATGAAGTCAGATTTCCTCGGCCGATACAAGCACCGCAGTGGACAGGCTCGAGATTAAGAAGGTTTAGAAAGCTTAGGCAAGTGCAAGTTGTATTTAATTGATATTTCACGAACCAGCACGACAACTAGACCAGCTACGACCACTGTTACTGCCGTATCAACACCCATTGAATCTAGAGCAAGATAGACAAGTGCCCCCGAAAGGCATGCAGTGCCTATAGTTTCACGGTGCAAAAGTACGGGTTCGGTTTGGCACATGATGTCTCTGAATAATCCACCTGCAACGGCCCCCGTAAGACTTAACACGGCAGCTGCTGCAAATGGAGCGTTATTTGTTAATGCAAATTGCGCACTCGATACTGTTGCCACAGCCAGGCCCAAAGTATCTAGCGACAAAGCAAAGCGGCCAACGTTTTGAGTTTTTCCTAATGCAATTGTGATTATGAAGGCCCCGACTACTGGAACAAAGAGCCATGGTGATAAAACCCACGGTGGCTGCTCACCCAGAAAGAGATTTCGAAAAGTTCCCCCAGAAAGAGAAGAGACTGCAGCCACTAGAAGAATTCCACCAAAATCTAGGCCTTTACTTGCCGCAACCCTTGCTCCAACTAATGCAAATGCAAAAGTTGAAATGAGATCGAGTGCGAAGACCAAAATGTCTAAATCCATGGGCTGATTCTAGTGGAGGAATTAAATCAAAAGTAGTTTTCTTGCCTGCTCTTCTGCGCGGAACAAAATTAAGCGAATTTACCAGTGACTAAGAAATAGACGCGGCGTGAAACCGAAACTGCGTGATCTGCATAGCGCTCGTAATAACGGCCAAGCAAAGTTAAGTCCACAGCCGTCTCAACACCGTGTTTCCAATTAGGTGCCACCAGCGCAGTAATTAGCTGGCGGTGTAAATCGTCAATCTCGTCATCATCTCTTTCAATCTCAAGTGCCATCTCTGTGTCTCGGGTATTGATCACCACAGCTGTTTTTCTGGCAATCTTTTCAGCAGCTTTACCTAAAGATTCGAAAATTTGTTGAAGCTCTGCCGGAATTGCCGGCTGCGGATGGCGGATTCTCGTAATTTTAGCGACGTGGTGGGCCAGATCTCCCATTCGCTCAAGATCAGCGCTCATCCGCAAGGCTGTTGCAAGTGCTCGTAAATCTGAAGCGACAGGTTGTTGACGCGCCACAATATCGATTATTCGAGCATCTAAATCATGTTGAAAATCATCGATTGCAATATCTGATGCAATGATCTCTTCGGCCAACTTCAAGTCACAGGTCAGCATTGATTGCGTTGCTTTTTGCATCGTGCCTGCGACCTTCTCGCATAGCTCAACAAGTGATTGGGAGACGCTATCTAGTTCATCTTGAAAAACTGATCTAATGAGTGCCATTGGGTAAAGATACGGGAAGGTGGTGAAAAAAAGCAGTTGATAAGGTGAACAAATGGCAAACTACTCAACACCGCCGAGGGGGGGCGATAAGATCGGGTTATGAGGCTTTTCCGCCAGGAATCACAGGTTTTAGAGACCGATGCGCTGCCCTCAGTGTTACTTGAAGCCCTAGGTCAACTGGATCAAAACGCCCTTGTGCTTGCACCGGGTGAAGTCATTGTTTTTGCCTCAGAGAACATCGACCACATAGGAATCTTGCGAGATGGGCTTATTCAAAGCCAAGAGCTACTAGCAATTATTAGAGTCGTTCGAAGAACAAATATCAAACAAACAGGCACCATTGAAGTTCCCCGTGGACCAATCGGTGAAGGTCGCCATGAATTAACAGTAAATGTGATTCCACTTATTCGGGAACAACTTGTTCTTGTATTGCTTTCAGATGAGAGCCAGGCTCAGAGAATCCACGATGTGCGCCGAGACTTTGTAGCAAATGTTTCACATGAGTTAAAAACTCCGATCGGTGCGCTCTTATTACTCAGCGAAGCAGTACTCGGGGCAAAAGATGATCCAGCTGCGGTAGAAAAATTTGCAACCAGGATGCAAATTGAATCAAAACGTCTAACTGATCTGGTTCAAGAGATTATTAATCTATCTCGTTTGCAAGATTCAGATCCCTTGTCAGTTCCATCTGAATTAAATGTTCAAGATCTAGTCAGTGAGGCCATCGATCAAAGTCAGGTGGGGGCAGATAGTAGAAAGATTGAGATTTTAAGTGGTGAAATTGCAAATGGAGTTGTTCTTGGTGATCGTGATCAAATAATTATGGCGATACAGAATTTAGTGGAAAATGCCGTCAATTACTCTCCAGAGGGAACAAAGGTAACCGTTTCATCAATTGTAAAAGATGGAATTATCACAATCTCAATTACTGACCAAGGTATCGGTATTCCAGAAATTGAAAAAGATAGAATTTTCGAGCGCTTCTATAGAGTTGATCCTGCCAGATCCAGACAAAGCGGTGGCACTGGACTCGGATTATCGATTGTTAAACACGTTGCCACCAAACACGGAGGCGAAGTAAGCGTGTGGAGCGTGGAAAATGTGGGCAGTACGTTTTCCTTGAAACTTCCACTTTTTTCTAAATCTGAGGAGGAAATTTAATGACAAAGATCTTGATAGTTGAAGATGAATCATCATTTTCAGAAGCGTTGTCCTTCCTCTTAGGAAAAGAGGGTTATGAAGTTGATGTTGCCGAGACTGGAACTGAGGCAATCAAGAAGTTTAATGAAAATAGTGCAGATTTGATTTTACTTGATCTCATGATCCCTGAAATTTCAGGAGTTGAAGTATGTAAAACAATTAGAACTACTTCACAGGTTCCCATCATTATGCTCACTGCCAAGGATTCTGAAATCGACAAGGTTGTGGGCTTAGAGCTAGGCGCCGATGATTACGTGACAAAGCCCTATTCATCTCGTGAGTTGATAGCCAGAATTAAAGCTGTTTTAAGACGAGGTGCCGGCGAAGATGTTGCAACTGAACATGGAATTCATTTGGTGGCCGGTATTCGCCTAGATACTGGAAAACATCAAGTTACAGTTAATGGAACACTGATTTCATTGCCTCTTAAAGAGTTTGAGCTCCTTGAATTTTTAATGCGAAACTCTGGTCGGGTATTAACCCGAACACAGTTAATTGATCGCATTTGGGGCGGGGACTATTACGGGGATACAAAGACCCTTGATGTTCACATCAAGCGCCTGCGTTCAAAAATTGAGGCCGATCCGGCAAATCCAGTTTTGATCCAGACTATTCGCGGCCTTGGCTACAAACTAGAAAATAATTAGCCGAGCCGATTAATTCTTGCGTTAGCTGCAACCATAGCTGGTGGTTCGGAGCCAAGAACTGCTAGAAAAAGATCTAACCCGGTTCGAGAAATTTTCAACCAGATTTTTGATCTCTTTTTTAATCCCAAGAGTGTGAGCTCCCTAGGGTCTAGCGTGGCAATTGCAGCATTTGCAATTAATCTATAAAAGTATTTTCCAGCACCTTTAAATGGTGGGTTCAAAATGAAGTTAACAACTTCTTGTGTGCGATCACTATGGCGCAGGTCTTTATCTCTAAAGTCATCAAGGGTGGCTTCCAACTGAGCAACTGTTAGTGGCGCACTTGTTAGACCTAAACCAACTGCGCTCTTACTCCATTGACCAACATAGGCATCAGCGCCCTTATCTATGGGATAACCCAGCGCAAGGTGAGCCTTTAAAAATGAGTCAGTAAATGCACAGTGAACCCACAATAAAAATCGTGGATCTTTGGCTTGATAGTTTTTTACTTCATCATTCTTATCTTTAAACTGCCCCTTAACGTGCTGATGCATTGAGTTCACTCGAGCCGCTTCTCTTTCAACCACCTCAGTGGATGCAAATGTAGTTACCGTCAACCATCTGGTAGTTCCTGCAAGTCTGCCTAACGGATCGCTTTCATACCGTGAATGCTCTGCAACTCCAGACAGTGGAGCAGGGTGGGCAGCCTGTAGCAATAATGCGCGCACTCCCCCAACTAATGTTGCAATGCTTCCATGTACCTGCCATACGGCACTTCCTGGGCCGAATAATCCAATGTCATCACCTGATTCAATTGAGGCAACCCAGTCAGGCCGACCATCTTTTGATCCTGAAACATTTTCACGGAATTTATCGGCTAAGGGTTTGGTAAGTCTGGAATTAAGAATTGATGACTCCTGTTGCCAAAAGAACCAGCAAAGCTGATCCAAGAAGAATTCGATAGATTATAAATGGCATAAAACTTCTTTTCATAACAAATTTAATCAGCCAGGCAATAACAATGTAGCCAACTACAAATGCAATAGCTGTTGCCATCAAGGTTTGCGAGATTGAAAAGGCACCAGAGTTTTGATCTTCTGAAAGCGCTTGGCTTAATTGGTAAAAACCACTTCCAAAGACTGCCGGGATTGCCAATAAAAATGAGTAACGAAGTGCAGATTCGCGGGAATAACCAAGTGCGCGGCCCATTGCGATAGTTGCGCCAGATCGCGAGACACCTGGGATAAGAGCCATTGCTTGAGCAACTCCATAATACAAACCATGCTTGTTTGAAAGGGCCTCTAAGGTTTTTTGTGAACTACCAAACTTGTCGGCAACTCCAAGGAGTACCCCAAAGACAATCAGAGATGATGCAATAAGCCAGAGAGAGCGCAAATCATTTTCAATAATGTGTCGACCAAAATATCCCAAGACAACAATAGGAATTGAGCCAAGAATAATTAGCCATCCCATTCGTGATGCTTGTCTTTCTTCGGCAAGAAGTGCGTTGGATTTTTTCAAACTCTTAAACCATGCACGCAAGATTTGAGCTATCTCTTTACGGAAAAAGATAAGAACTGCCAGCTCGGTACCAATCTGCGTAATCGCAGTGAAGCGAGCGCCAGGATCCTGCGCTTTATCCATGAACTCACCAGCGATGCGAATATGCGCACTAGATGAGATAGGTAAAAACTCCGTCAGGCCTTGAATGATGCCAAGAAAAATTGCTTCAAACAAATCTTTCTCCTAAACGAAGTTGTTGGCTCTAATTGTATTGATTATTTGGATTAACTGCGTGAATTCTGTGCGTTGCAGAACAGTTAAGAGAGGCTCTTCAGCTGCTCTAGATGCGCACCAATATGTCCACCACATGATTTAACCCATGAGGTTAAATGAACAGCGCCTTTCTCAGGGTGCATTGACGTACGGTTCCAATCATCAGGTGATGCATTTTTTAGAATCTCGAAATTTAAATTATGCGTTGCCTCAAAGGAGGCGATCGATATAGCAACGCTTCGCTTTTCATAGCGCAAGCCAACTGGAAATTTTTCTTCATCAAAGAGAACAATATTTGGATTATCTTCTGCCAATGTTTTTGCAAAGCGCGCACCAAACTGAATCTCTGAATCTGCCATGTGGTGGATTACAAAGGCAGGTGACCACTGTCCATCCGAAGGGGCGATTTTGACTCTATCTGGTGCTACTGCTTTGGCAGCTTTGATAAAGGCTTCTGCATTTTTTGAGTATGTATCAAGGAGTTCCTGTGGGTTCATGGGCTCATACTACCTTCGCAGTCCAGGAAGATAAATAGAGGTGAAGTAATAGATAATAGGCCTAAGGAAAAATGATCAGTTATTTAAGGATGGAGCCAAGCATGTCCCAGTCACCTGTTGAGCAACTAGGAATTAATGGTGCAGATTTCGTCATGTTCAGCACAAATTGGTGTGGCTACTGCAAACGCCTCAAGAGCCAGTTAAATGAATCTGGAGTGGAGTTTCGCGAAGTAAATGTTGAAGAAGAGATTCAATACGCTCCATTTGTAGAGTTAGTAAATGGAGGAAACCGAGTGGTCCCCACGTTACTTTTCTCCGATGGATCCTCTCTTACCAATCCTTCCGTTATTGCAGTCAAAGCAAAGATTGCGTCACTAAGCTAAATTCTAAGGTTACTTAGTTACCGATTAACACAGTTTGGATCCAGATTGGTGCTTTCTTTATCGGGACCCTGAAGAGATAAAACTTATGAAAAAATCTTTAGTAACGCACTAATTGGCTTACCAACTTCGGCTGGATGTCGAAACTTGAGCCGAGGATTTATTGAATAACTATTTCGTCTTCCAATCTTTGAAATGTTTACATAGCCAGACTCTTCAAGATCGGCCAAAATAGCTTGTGCACTTCGCTCTGTTATTCCGACAGAGCTAGCAATATCTCGAATTCGTGCCTCGGGGTCGCGACTGAGATGAATAAGAACATGTCCATGATTGGATAGAAAAGTCCATTCTCGGAGTGAATAATCGCCTTTGGCCATAGGCTTATAATACACGTATTTTGACACATGAATTAGATTTCAGGTATCTTTAAGGCAACTAAAGGGGGCACTATGCAAAGCACGTTGGAGTTAGCCTTTAACAACCTGACATCAGTGGCTGTTTTGTTATTTGCCCTTGGATTTTTTGCCTCACGGATCAATAGCGATGTGCGGATCCCAGAATCTGTCTATCAATTTATCTCGGTCTTTCTTCTCTTTGGAATCGGTCTCAAAGGTGGACATGGTCTAAAAGATGTCTCCCTCTCCCAGATTCTCGCTCCATCGATTGCAATAGTTGCTCTTGGTTCAACAATTCCATTCCTTGCCTTCTATCTGCTTGTTTTTGTGCGCAAGCTCAACGAAGTTGACCGTGGGGCGATTGCTGCCCATTACGGTTCTACCTCATTAGTTACATTCACCGCAGCGCTGTTTTTTCTTGAGGGTTCGGCGATAAAAGTTGAGGGCTATGCAACTGCGCTTTTAACTCTGATGGAGATACCAGGAATCATCATGGGTATCTATCTTGGAACAAGACATCGAGATACAAAGGTTGCTTGGAACATAACAATGAGAGAAGTCCTTGCTGGAAAAACTGTAGTCCTCCTTGTTGGTGGACTTTTAATTGGAGCAGTTACAACAAACTCTGGATATGAAACTGTCTCTCCATTTTTTATCGATCTTCAAAGCGGATTTCTGGCTCTTTTCTTGCTCCACCTTGGATATCTGGCGGGAAATAACTGGAATGAAATCAAGCATGTTGGTTTTCAAATGAGTGTATTTGCCATTGCTTTTCCAATTCTCATGGCAGTTCTTGGAATGTTTGTGGCCAACTTCGTGGGTCTATCTCTTGGTGGAACGGTAATACTCGGAGTTCTATGCGCGAGCGCCTCTTATATTGCCGCCCCCGCAGCAGTTGCTGTTGCCTTACCTGAGGCAAAAGCATCCCTTGCCTTGGTTTCAAGCATTGGAGTTACATTTCCATTTAATCTGGTTATTGGTATCCCCTTGTACCTGCAAATCGCACGAATCATTCACGGGTAAAACTCAAGACGCACTCACTGTCTTTTGTTACGCCTAAGTAGATGGTGTGGGAATAACGCTTCCGAGGTTTCCATACTTGCCGGCGCCAAGCCTGAGCAGAGGGTCAATTTTTTGAGGATCAATCACGATTCGATCTTTTTCATCTTTGCTTACGGCCTCATCTGCCACCCAAATTTTTGAGATCTTTGCAAATACTAATATCTGACTGCTCTCATCTACTTTCACTTCTTTGGAAAGTGTGCAAGCGAAATTTATTCTGCACCCATCAATTAAAGGCGTTGGCCAGTCCCAGGTATGAACTGCGATGCCAAACTGAGATGTCTCGCTTACTCCGTGCTCTAGAGAGCTAGCGGTCTGTTGCACTTGTTTAACTTGATGCTGATTTGCAATTCCTATCGTGAATGCTGGCTTCTTTCGAAGATTAACTAAGGTGTCCTTTGATTTTCCAGATACATCCCAACTACCAATTGAAAACATCACCATTGGTGGATCGGATGCAATTCCATTAAAAAATGAAAATGGAGCCAAATTCCATTGTGAATCCCCTTGTAAAGAGTTATCCGTTAAAGCCCAGGCAATTGGCCGCGGAATAATTGTTTGCGTCAATAACGCATAGCGTTGGCTTTCATTTAGCGGTCCAAGCTCTATTTCCATAACCTAATTCAAGCACATTTCACCTTGCTCGTAGTTCTCCTCCTATTGCTGACAACCGAGATTAAAGTTAAACTTATAGAAAATTAGGAGCCCCAACTGATGTCGAAGATATTGACCCCCATTGAAATTGGTGGGGTAAAAATCAAGAATCGAGTATTTCTACCTGGGCACACCACTAATTTTGCTCTCAATAATTTGCCAACAGATAGAAACGCTGCATATCTATCTGCTCGTGCTGCCGGTGGAACCGGTTTAATCATTACTGAAGCCATTCGCGTCCACCCAACAAGTGCTGGGCGCAGTTCAACACTTGGTTCATCAGATGATGCGTGTATTCCCAGTTTTCAAAAACTTACCGATGCCGTTCATGAAAATGGTGCAGCAATTTTTGCCCAAATCATGCATGCTGGTCGTCAGGCTAATGGGGATGCAACTCATACATCGGCATGGTCTTCATCGCCTATGCCATGGACAACAGGTGGTCAAACACCACACGTGATGAGTCAAGCCGATATAAGTTCCATGGTTAGGGCCTTTGGAAAATCAGCAACACGAATGAAATCTGCAGGCTTTGATGGACTTGAAGTTCACCTTGGTCATGGCCACTTAATCCAACAGTTCCTATCGCCTGTAAGTAACACAAGAGATGATAGTTATGGCGGCTCAGTCGAAAATAGAATGCGCTTTGCCATTGAAGTTCTAAGTGAAGTTTTTCGAAGCGTTCCAGGAATGGCTGTTGGAGTGCGCTTTAGTGCTGATGAATTTTTACCAAATGGATTAGATCCAGAACAGATGCTAGAAATCATTGGAAAACTTACAGAGATCTTTGACTTGAGCTTTTTACACGTAAGTCACTCTGCCTATCACGGCTCATTTACCATCGCCACACAAATTGCTGATATGAGTTTTCCTCATGCCCCTTATCGAAGCCATGCCTCGCTATTTAAAAACGCCTTTCCACATATTCCACTTCTTGCTGTATGTCGCTTAGACACGGTCTCTCAGGCAAGTGAACTCATCGACTCTGGCGAAGCAGACATGGTCGGTTTAGCTAGACCGCAAATTGCCGATCCAGAAATCGTAAATAAATATGCAACTGGAAGAGACGACCAGGTTAGATCCTGCATCGCCTGCAACCAAGAGTGCATTGGCCGCGTAGAAAAGAATTTGCCGATTTCCTGTGTTGTAAACCCTGAAGTTGGTGCCGAAAAGAAATGGCTTGAAATTAGAAAAACTAAGCAACCAAAGAAGTCCGTTTTGATTATCGGTGGTGGCCCCGCTGGAATGAGCGCGGCCTTATCAAGTAAAACTGCTGGACATGATGTAACTCTTGTCGAAGCAAGTTCTGAACTTGGTGGTCAAGTGCGGTTGGCAATGAAGTTAGCCAAGCGTGAAAGATTGGGTTTATTAGTTGATGAATTAGCCAAAAGAGTTTTAGATTCTGATATCACCATAAAACTCAATACTCATGCAATAGATTTAACTGAATATCTCTCAGAATTTGACTCAATTATTATTGCAACCGGATCAACTTTTGTTGCCAGAGATTTTGGTGATGGCATACCAGTTATCGCTGCAGATAAAGCAATCGATCTTTACGCCCAGACAAAACCAAAGAATAATGAAGCAATAGTAATTATTGATGAACAGGGAAGTTGGATTGCTGCATCAATTGCCGAACAACTAGCAACTAATGGTTACAAAATTCATATTGTTTCACCGACTGCATCTTTGTTTAGTCAGATAACCACCTATTCAAAACTCGCTCTTATCCCTCGTTTAAAATCACTTGGAGTCTCGATGCATCTAGCCGGTCAACTGAAACTCAAAGGCAAAATGGCTGTTATCGAAAACAATTTAAGTGGTGAAAAGTTAGAGATATCCAATGTTCTAACAGTCATCGACTGTGGGCTCAGGCAAGCCAACGATGGCCTCTACCAAGGAGTCTGCTTAGAGCAGGCTCATCGAATCCATGTCATCGGAGATGGACTTTCGCCTCGAACTGCCGCCGAAGCCACATTTGAGGGCAATGCCATAGGGGCGTTTTTAGATTTAGATTTGGCATTGAGTACTCTAGGCAATGATTGATTTTCGTGAATGTGAAATCTTTGATCACAGATTTAGATCGACACAGGTATTAATCAAGGCAGGAATAAAGGGGATGAGATGGATGCAGCAGGGATCGTTGATAAGTTTTTACAGCTAGGCGAAGATAGAAAAATTGACGAGATGCAATCCATGATGGCACCCAACAGTAAAATTGAGTTTCCTGGTGGGAAACGATTTAACACTCAAGCAGAAATGGTGGAAAACGCTAAAGGCAGATACACCTGGGTTAGAAAGCACCGAGATCGCTACTTTGTTGGAGTAAATGGTGCTCAAACAACAGTAACCTCGATTGGAACCCTATACGGAGAAAATTTGGCTGGTGTTGCATTTGATGGCATCAGGTACGTCGATGTTTTTGTGATTGAAAATGGATTAATCACTGAGCAAATGGTTTGGAATGACTTTTGTGAATCTGGAGTACTAGATGTTGAATAAATTCAAAAGATTAGGGAGTATGTAGCTCATGGTTCAAGCCCTTCAAGACATAAAAGTCATCGATATTGCAACGCTCTTTGCAGGTCCAATGGCAGCGACGATGCTTGCCGACTTTGGCGCAGAGGTTATAAAAATTGAACATCCTAAAAATGGTGACCCGGTTCGAACTCATGGGTCGAGCAAAAATGGTGTTGGGCTGTGGTGGAAGATGCTTGCAAGAAACAAAAAATCTCTCACGCTCTATCTTGGATCACCTGAAGGACAGGAAATCTTTAAGAAGCTTGTTAAGGATGCCGATGTAGTAATTGAAAACTTTCGTCCCGGTACTTTGGAAAAGTGGGGTCTTGGCTACGATGAGTTAGCAAAAATCAATCCGAAACTTGTACTTGCGCGTGTTACAGGTTTTGGTCAGATCGGACCATATTCAAAGCGTCCAGGTTTTGGAACATTAGCTGAAGCAATGAGTGGCTTTGCATCGATAACCGGCACACCTGATGGTCCTCCAACTTTGCCACCATTTGGGTTAGCAGATGGCATCTCGGCCCTTACAACTGCATTTGCAATTATGACTGCCCTGCATGCACGAGATATTACTGGCAAAGGTCAGGTAATCGACTTGGCAATTATCGAACCAATTCTCACAGTTCTTGGTCCGCAAGTAATTGCATATGATCAATTAGGTGAAATCCAGCAGCGTCGAGGCAATAGATCAAGTAATAACGCTCCCCGTAATACTTATGTAACCTCTGATGGAAAATGGGTTGCGATCTCTACGAGTGCACAGGCAATTGCTGAGCGAGTAATGGTTCTGGTTGGACGACCTGAGTTGATAAATGAACCTTGGTTTGCAAGTGGTGCAGATCGGGCAATGCATGCAGATGAATTAGATGATGCCGTTGGTGGATGGATCAAGCAACGCACACGTGATGAAGTGATGCGTGAATTTGAATTAGCAGAAGCTGCTGTGGCACCAATCTATGACATTACTGATATCTTCAAAGATGAACAGTTTGCAGCCCTAGAGACAATAAAAACTATCGAAGATGAAGAGCTTGGTCCTATCAAGATTCAAAATGTTCTCTTTCGATTATCTGATACGCCTGGAGAGATTAGAACTTCTGGTCCAAAACTTGGTAAACACACGGTAGAAATTTTAAAAAAGAACGGCCTGGGCGATGATGAGATCGCAGAGTTAAAGTCAAAGGGTATTATTTAGTATGGCCGAAACGCAGTACTTTAGAAGCTATCTCTACGCCCCTGCCAGTAAGCCAGAGTTAGTAGAAAAAGCCTTTAATTCAAAAGCAGATTGCATCGTGATAGATCTTGAAGATGCAGTCCATCATGACAAGAAAGATGAAGCACGTAGCTTTGTTGTGGATTTTCTTACAAAACCCGCCCCTAAACCATTTCTAGTGCGAATTAATGATCTCAACGGGCCTTGGGGTCTGGCAGATTTAGAGAGCATAAGTTCTCCAAATTTATTTGGTATCCGAATGCCAAAATCAGCATCGGTAGAAAATGTTAAAAAAGCCTCTAAAATTCTTGATTCGAAGAAATCTAATGCACAAATCCATTTACTCATCGAATCTGCTTTAGGTGTAGTTAAGGCCTTTGAGTTGGCAACATGTGACTCAAAAGTTTCAGCGATCTCATTAGGTGAAGCTGATTTGCTTTCAGATTTACGTGCAACAAATGATGACGCTTTAGCATTTTCTCGTCTTTCAATCTTAGTTGCAGCAAGAGCTGCTGGATTAAAGCAGCCCTCACAGTCCGTCTATGCAAACACCAAGGATCTAGATGGATTAAAGAAATCAACATTACAAGCTAAAGCAGTCGGATTCTTTGGTAGATCTTTGATTCATCCAAATCAAATTGAGATTGTTAATGAGATCTTTACCCCTACAAAAGAAGAAGCAGATAAAGCCAGTGAATTACTTCACATGTATGACCAAATGCAGGCAACTGGAAATAGCGTGATGGCATTGCCTAACGGTGAAATGCTAGATCCAGCAAACATTCATTATGCAAAATTTCAATTAAATCTCTTTAACTCTCTCAACTAATAGGAGCACAAATGACAAGTCCACTCGTACAGGCATTATCTGAGGCTGTAGAGATTATTGATTTATCTCAACCTCTTTATGCAGGAATGCCCGTATCGCCCAATCACCCAGAGTTTCGACTTGTCTACATTCGCAGACATGGTGATTCCGTTAGAGCAGATGGTGGATCTGCTGCAAATGAAATGATTGTTACTGGTGGTCATGTTGGTACTCACGTTGATGCCCTTGCACACGTTTCACAAGATGGGCTCATGCATGGAAATGTTCCAATTTCTGACTGCTTCCAAGGTGGAAAATTTATCTCACACGGAATTGATCAAATGCATCCAGTTGTTACTCGTGGTTTGATGCTCAATATTGCCGCTCTCAAGGGCGTAGATGTCCTTCCCGGAGGATATGCGATTACTGCTGATGATCTTGAAGCAGAGTGTGTGCGCATTGGTAAATCTCCAACGCCAGGTGATGCTGTTCTAATCAGAACCGGTTGGGGAAAACACTTTAGTGGCGATGCAAAAACTTATATCGGTCATGATTCAGGGGTTCCTGGCGTAGATGCAACTGCTGGTAAATGGTTAGCCGATAAGAAAATCGTTGTAACTGGTTGTGACACAACTGCTTATGAGCATATTGCCCCCGGTAAAGGACACGCAGTACTTCCTGTGCACCGCATACTCCTTGTCGATGCTGGAATAAACATTATTGAACACATGAACTTAGAGGTTGCCAATGAAAAGAAAATTAGTGAGTTTATGTTTGTTCTTGCGCCCTTAAAAATCGTGGGTGGAACAGGTTCACCAGTTCGTCCCCTGGCTGTTATTTAATGGAGACAATTGCACAGCTCATTGGCAAAACAGCCTTTGAAATAACTCAGAATGGACTTTCGCAAGATCTTCGACGTGAGGCCTCTCGCCGGATTTTGGATGTAATTGGCAACTCAGTTGCTGCAACAAATCAACCTGCTACACAAGTTGTAAACACAATAGTAAAAGCCTGGGCAGGACCGGCCGATTCATTTGCAATTGGCGCAGGTCGCCTTCCAGCATCGGCTGCTGCCTTGTTAAATGGCACGTTAGCCCATGCCATGGATTTTGATGACACACATCTACCATCTGTTTTACATCCCAGTGCTTCAGTTGTGCCTGCAGCCCTTGCCGTTGGTTCCAAACTGGGTTCAAAGCCAACAGATGTTTTGGATGCAATAGCTTTTGGTATTGAAGTGACCTGTCGTTTAGGGATGGCAGGGTTCGATAGAAAACTTGGTAACTCTGTATTTTTCGAACGTGGCTTCCATGCAACATCAATCTGCGGCACATTGGGATCTGCAGTAGCTGCAGGCATGCTTATGAAGTTAAATGCTGACGAGATCACTTCTGCAATTGGAATATCTGCAAGCATGGGTGCCGGCTTGTTAGAGGCCAACCGCACAGGTGGAACAGTTAAGAGAATGCACTGTGGTTGGGCGGCCCATGGTGGAGTTGTAGCAGCAGAACTTGCTCAAGCTGGACTTACTGGTCCCCCAACGGTAATTGAGGGTCGCTTTGGATTCATGCAAGCCTATTGTGGTGATCAAGTAAATCTTGATGAGATTACTGATGGATTAGGTTCTTCATGGGTTCTTCCAGATCTCTTCTTTAAACCATACCCATGTAATCACTTTACGCACACTGGCATTGATGCAGTGCGAAATTTGAAAGCTAAAGGTGTTACACCAGATCAGATAGTTAGCATTGATCTGGGTGTTCCGACTCCAGTGCTGCGAACGATTGCAGAGCCCCGTGAGTCAAAGATCAAACCAGAATCAGGTTATCACGCAGCATTTAGCGGACCCTTTACAGTTGCAGCAGCTTTCTATCGCGATAATGGTTTGGGTTTATTTCATGAAGACTTTGAAGATGAATCTGCACACGATCAGCAATTACTTGCACTTGCTGCCAAGGTCAACGTTAATGCCAGTCCTGAATGTGATGCGATATTTCCCTTTCAATTCCCTGCAGTTTTAACTGCACACTTAAAAGATGGAACAAGCGTGACTGAAAAAGTTCTAGTGAACCGTGGAGGTCCTCAGAATCCGCTAACAGATGCTGAGCTTGCTTTAAAGTTTGAATCTAATGTCAGAGCCAGCCTCAACCCGGATCAAGCGCGTGAGGTTGCACACACAATTTTTGACTTCGCCACAAACAAAACCTCTTTAGCCGATCTGGCTTTACTCCTTGAGCGGGTTTAAAAAACCTCTCTAAAGTAAACATCCCGATCCAGAATAAAATTACGTATAAGCACCTTGCCCCTTGTAACCCTTGTTGGCATGTCTTAAACTTTGCCTCCTATTCACCTCGTTAAATTTATAAGGGAGATTCGGCAATGGCTTCATATGATCTTATTATCAAGAATTCGCTAGTTGTTCTGCACGATCAAGAGAAGCCCTTGGCCGTGGATATTGCAATTAAGGATGGCAAGATAGCCAAGCTAGAGGCCAACCTTGATGCATCACAGGCAACAGAAACCGTTGATGCAGGGGGCAAGCTTGCATTTCCTGGAGTAGTCGATGCTCACCAACACTGGGGTATTTATAACCCACTTGAAATCGACACAGCATCTGAGAGTAAGGCCTGCGCACAAGGCGGAGTAACGACTGCCATTTCTTACATGCGTACAGGTCAATACTATTTAAATAAGGGCGGACCGTATAAAGACTTCTACCCAGAGGTTTTAGAGAAGGCTTCGGGTAAGGCCTATGTAGATTACGCATTCCACCTTGCGCCTCTGACAAATGAGCACATCGGTGAGATCCCTGAACTAATCAGCAAGTTTGGTGTTAACTCTTTCAAGATATTCATGTTCTACGGCAGCTATGGCCTACATGGTCGTTCATCATCTCAAAATGAATTTTTAATGATTCCAGAAGGTGAGCGTTATGACGTCGCACACTTTGAATTCGTTATGAGAGCAATTCAAAAGGCAAGAGTTGAGATGCCTAAGGTTGCAGAGAGCATCTCACTTTCACTGCACTGTGAGACGGCAGAGATTATGACGGCATATACAAAGATGGTGGAAGAGTCAGGTCGACCTAAGGATCTTGAGGCCTACCATCTATCTCGCCCACCTCACTCGGAAGGGCTTGCAATCACAATTGCTTCCTACCTTGCCTATGAGACTGAGCTACCAAATATCAATCTCTTGCACTTAACTTCATTTAAGGCAATTGATGCTGCGATGAAGATGACTAAAGCCTTTCCTCATGTTAACTTCCGCCGCGAAGTAACTATTGGGCACTTACTAGCTGACATTAAAAACTCTAAGGGCATAGGCGGCAAGGTGAATCCACCGCTTCGTCCAAGAGAAGATGTTGAAGCGTTGTGGGAGCACTTACTTGCTGGCAACATCGACTGGGTTGCAAGTGATCATGCATGTTGTAGAGAAGAGACAAAGTTTGGTACTCCAAAGGAAGATGTATTTGTTGCTAAGTCTGGCTTTGGTGGCGCCGAATACTTGTTAGCAGGTCTTGTCAGTGAAACTAAGGCAAGAAAACTGAGCTATCAAAAGATTGCACAGTTAACTGCTTGGAACTCTGCCCAGCGCTTTGGTCTAAATAACAAGGGTGCAATTGCTGTTGGTTACGATGCCGATATTGCCTTAGTTGATCCAAATGCTTCTTATGTTGTTAAGGCAGATGAATCACTCTCTGAGCAGGAGTACACACCATTTGAAGGTTTCACTATCAATGCAAAGGTCACCGATACCTGGCTACGCGGTAAGAAGATATTTGGTGATGGCAATGTAATTGGCGCTCCATCCGGTCAATATCAATCTCGTCCAACATCAATGTAACCAAAAAAGTATTTTCATTTAAAAAGCCATAAGGGCCGGACTGTTAAGTCCGGCCCTTATGGCTTTGTTATCTAGAGAGTGATTACTTGATCAATGCGATCTGAGCCTTTGCCTTTACAAGCAGAGGACCTGTGATCTGTGAGAAGCCCTTTTCAGGAAACTTCACTGGGCACTGTTCTAGAATATATGTAAACCATGCAGCAACTTCTTTTTGCTTTGCTGCATCCTTGTTTGAATTTGCAGGATAAGCCAAGCCATATGATGCTGTTCCGAGTGGGTAGGCACCAGGAATCTTCTTTACGAAGTCTGCTGTCAACGTTCCATCGGCATTAATTGTTCCGCCACCTAGGAATGCTGATGTTCCAGCTGCCGTTGGGGCAACATCGTCTCCATTTGCATTTTTAACAAATGCACTTGCAAGCTTATTGTCAGTTGCAAAGCTAAGTTCTCCATAACCTATAGAACCGTCTTTGCTAGCAACACCTGCAGCTACAAGAGCCGATCCATTAGCGCCCTGGAAATTGAACTTATCTGCCACTGACTGTGGGGTTCCACTTATGAATGTCCGGTTACCTGGCTTTGTCCAGATTGTTGGAGCTGATTTATTGAGGTATATACCGAAGTTTTCACTTGTTCCTGAGCCCTCTGTGCGGTACCAAACTGTAATTGGTGTCTGAGGTAATGCGTAATCAATCTTCTTCGTTGTGTACTTGAGTACCTTTGGATTTCCCTTTGAATCTAATACTGGAACAGTTTTAGATACTTTTTTCCCTTTTACAGTAGTTGTTACTGTCTTAGTTGCGAAAACAGGGGTCTTTACTGTGCGAGTATTGTCTTTGTCGATAGCTGGATCATTCCACACTGTTATCTCACCACTAAAGATTTTTGCAATAGTTGTAGCAGAAAGGTACAGGCCTTCCTTAATTCCTTTTACGTTGTACATAACTGCAATTGGTGCTGCAAAAATTGGAGCATAAATAAGATTTGCTGGTGCTGTTCCAGCACTATATGGGGCATCTGAACCAGCGAAATCTACAAGGTTTCCTGCTTTAAAGTCTGTCTGACCTTTTGTAGATCCTCCACCTGGGTAGTTAACAATAGTTCCCCCAGATGCGGTAGTAAATTCACCTTTGCAAGCATCAATTAGTGGTGCGGCAAATGTTGCACCACTTCCATTTATTGTTCCAGCTGCTGAGGCTGGTGATGTTCCTGCAATGAGTGCGGAAACAGTGAGCAGTGAAACTGCAAAACTTAAACGTAATTTCATTTTTCCCCCATTTAGACTACGCCTTACTTAGACGTTTAATGGGAATCTATTGTTCTAGGCCTAACAAATGTAAAACTAAAAACCAACGATTACCGACTACAAAGTAAACTTTAGATGAACAAAACTAGCCAAAGCGGCCAGTCACGTAATCTTCGGTTCGCTTATCTTTTGGGTTACTAAAAATGTGTGAGGTTGGAGCTGCTTCAATTAGCTCGCCCGGACCCCCATCGGATAGGAAGAAGCCTGTGTAATCTGATACACGGGCCGCTTGCTGCATATTGTGAGTCACGATAACAATTGTCATTGTCTTTGATAACTCACGAATAGTCTCTTCGATTCGAAGTGTAGAACCAGGATCTAGCGCAGAGCAGGGTTCATCCATGAGTAAAACCTGTGGCTTTACTGCAAGTGAGCGAGCGATACAAAGGCGCTGTTGCTGGCCCCCAGATAAAGTTCCGCCGTATTGATCTAGGCGATCTTTGACTTCACTCCATAGACCGGCACGCACAAGGCAGTTTTCAAGTAATTCATCCGAATTGTCTATCTTGATCTGCGCTAATTTAAGCCCAGAAAGAACATTCTCTCTGATTGTCATGGAAGGGAAAGGGTTGGGCTTCTGAAAAACCATTCCAATTCCTAAGCGAATCTTTGTAACATCGACTCCAGACCGATAGACATCTTTACCGTCAAGGAGAACTTCTCCAGCCATCGCGGCCGTTGGAATAAATTCGTGCATTCGATTAAGGATGCGGATAAAAGTTGACTTGCCGCAACCTGAAGGACCAATGAGTGCAGTTACAGTGCCGGCATAAAAATCTAGGGATATGTCAGAGAGGACATGCTTTTGACCAAACCATGCATGAACATTGCGTGCCTCGAGTCCAACACCCATGGCAGAAGTGCCAGGTGTCCTAGCTGCGGCAATGGATGCCAATGAGTTGACTTTTGTTTCTGACATTTCTATATCTCCCTCGTTATCCATGCCTGATTACCCTTTTTTATTTCCCAAAACACGTGCCAGTGTGAAGAACACCATGATCACGATCATAAGAACGAAAATACCCGCCCAAGCCCGATCGGCTCCAATTTCAGTTCCTATGCCAAAGTTTTTCCAAACATAAAATGGAAGTGCCGAGTTATTTCCACTGAATGGATTCCAGTTCATCGCATCATTGCCACCAATTGTCAGTAGCAATGGAGCAGTCTCGCCCGCAACCCGTGCGGTTCCTAAAATTACAGCAGTTATAAGACCACTTCGGGCCGCCGGAATAACAACTAGAGTCACAGTTTTCCATTGTGTAGCACCAAGTGCTAATCCTGCCTCACGTAAATCAGTTGGAATTAGCTTCAAAACTTCTTCAGCGGTACGGGCAACAGTTGGAATCATCAAGATTGACAAAGATAATGAACCCGCAGCGGTTGAGTAAGTTCCGCCCAAAGTAATCATCCACACCGCATAAATAAAAAGACCTGCAACGATAGATGGAACGCCACTCATTGCCTGGACGAAGAAACGAACTGTTCCTTCTGCCTTTCCTTTAACTTCGGTCAGATAAAGGGCGGTCAAAATACCGATTGGAATACTCACAATTGTTGCTAGTGCAACAACATAAAGTGAGCCAACAAGAGCGTGAAGGAGCCCTCCCTCATTCAAGGGGGCATCAGAGGAAGTGACTGACATATCATCAAAGAACATTCCAATTGAAAGACCCGGTGCGCCTTTTCGAATAATCTCAAAAATAATTGAGACAACGGGAAGTAATACAAATGCTGCAAGTAAATAAATCACGATAGTTGAAACAGAGTTGGCAGCAGCTTTGCGATCTTGGCGAATCCAACTAATTGATGCAGCAGTAACGACTGAAACAACTATGAAAGTCAAAATAAAGCCGAGTGCACCAGCCATTGGCGATACTGCAACCACCATCAGACTAGCGATTACCGCAGAAATCGCACCAAGAAAATCTGGAAGCAACTGTTTTGGGGTTGCCTTCCAAGGCTTGATTGGCTTTGGCACAGACAATTCATTGGGAACCATTGGATCTTGCGGCTTGTTATCTGTCACAGTACTCATCCTTTGCGGACCGTTCTATTGATAATGAGGTTTGCGAGGAAGTTAACTGCAAGTGTGACAACAAATAGAACAAAACCAGCGGCCATTAACGCTTTTAACTCAGGAGCAGTTGCTTCACCAAATTTGGTAACAATTAATGATGCAACAGATCCACCGGCACTTAATAGAATCTCTGGCCGAATGTCGTAGACCAAGTTGAGCACCGTATAAACAGCAACGGTTTCACCGATCGCGCGGCCAAGGCCAAGCATTGCGCCACCGATCACTCCGCCTTTTCCGTAAGGAATGACAACTGCGCGAATCATCGACCATCTAGTTGCTCCCAAGGCATATGCTGCCTGAATTCTATCTAGTGGGGTTTGAGCAAAGACCTCACGTGAGATGGAGGTAATGATGGGAATGATCATGATTGCAAGTACAAGTCCTGCAATAAATGGTGAACGCGTGAAATAATCACCAGGCATTGAAAAGATTGGGATAAAACCGAAATACTTATTGATTAACTTCGCCCATTCTTCTGCTTGAGGCATCAGTACGTAGTATCCCCAGAGCCCAAAGACAAGGGATGGAATCGCAGCCATAACGTCAACTACTAAAACCATTGGTTTTTTCATCCACTCGGGTGCGTAATAAGACAGGAACAACGCAGCTCCCAATGCAAGAGGAAATCCAAAAAACAGTCCAATAAAACCCGTAACCAATGTGCCATAGAGCATTGCGCCAATTCCATAGGAGGCTTCGGTTCCATTTTCAATACTTTCTGCAATCCACTCAAATGAGGTGACAAAACCCAAACCCTCAGATCTAAAAATACTGAGGCCTTCGTAGAGTAGGAACAGAGAGATTAAACCGAGTACAACAAGTGAAATAAAGCCACCCGAGCTAACTACTACTCTAAATACACGATCAGAAAATCGCGACTCCGATGTAATCGTGCGAGGTTTTGGGCCCTCGGTCTGACTTGGGTTTTCAATGATGCTCACTGGGTGATCATGCCCGCATACCTCTAATGTGAAGCAGAGGAAAAGTGAACAGAAGGTTAACGAAGCATGAAGAAAGCCAGAAAGAGGCTCAAATCAAGGGTTAGTAGCCCTTTTTATGAGGGGTTTGATCGACTACTAGTTGATGCAATCTGATCCAGAATCTCCATCACGCGGATTGATTCATTTATTGGAAGTATCCAACTCGTCTGACCATTAATTCGCGATCCAAAATTTTCCACCATTAATTGATAAGGATCAACAGGAGCAAAACTCTCTAGGGAGTCCCCGACCTTTAGCACACTTGAATTTCTAAGTGAGGTAAATGCATCATTGCCAATATTTTCAATTGATGAAAGTGATCCAGTTACTAACAACTGCTGTTCTTCTTCGCGTTCAAATGAAGTAAGGGCATTTACAGCGATGGAACCATTTAACGTTGCATCGATTCGAGTTGTCATGTCAACGCCGGTCGATCCCATGCTTCGTTGTACGGAGTTAATTTTCATGTTCAGATTTCCCTGAGTCAGTGCAGACCATGCATGAAGTGGATATGGTCCAACGTCAAACAAACTTCCCCCACCCATCTCTGGTGCTAATCGGTAATTTCCTTCTAGCAATCCTGGAAATGTAAATGATGCGTCAATTGCAGATATCTGACCAATAGCACCATTTTTCACAAGCTCAATCATTCGAACAAACCGCGGATGCCAACGCGACCATACTGCTTCAACGAGTAAACGATCATTGGCTTCTGCTGCATCGGCCATTAATCTGGCTTCGCTTGCATTCATAGCTATTGGTTTTTCACAGAGCACATGCTTTCCAGCGTTCAGTGCCTTGATGCTCCATTCACAGTGTTGGTGATTTGCTAAGGAGATATAAACAGCATCAATATCTGGATCATCTAATAAATCTTGATAAGTTGAATGGACCTTGACTGGTTCCAAAGATTGAGAGCGAATAACATCTCTGCTGGCAACTGCCTGCAAAACTGCATTCTTTGCACCGTGAACAGCTGGTGTTAACGCCTTTGTTGCAATGAATCCCGCACCGAGAAATCCCCAACGAATACTCATGATCTAAGGAGATTCGGAACAACTGGCAAACCATTCTTTAACGCAGATTCCTCTGCTGCCTGCATAATTGAAACAACATCACGCGATTGTGTTGAAGTCACAGACATAGGCGTTCCTTCATTAATTCTTGCTACTAACGATTCATGAAATGCATAGGATTTGAGGCTCTGAAGTGGAATTGGTTCAACTTTGCCATCTGCTCGGTGGATGGAGATTTTTGCTGGTAGATCGGCTACTGAATTTCCAGCGCTTAAATCCCACTCCCCCACAATCGAACCCTTTGTTCCAAGAATAAAGAATTTCGGCTTACGAGCTGCTGCGAGGTCCGAGTTTGTAAAGATCGCTTGGACTCCATCTGTAAAAGTCAGGGTTACTTGTGCATGGTCTGCATTTGTTACGTGATCCCATACTCGCTTTTGATTAAGGCCAGACACATATTGAAGGGGTGAATGGATAACTGCCAATATTTGATCAATAAAGTGGCTTCCCCAGTCAAATATTGCACCACCTGAAACTGCAATATCAGAGTGCCAGAATGAACAAGGCTTGGAATATCCACCTACAAAACTTTCATAATGAAAAACTTCACCGATTTCGCCTGAATCAATCAAAGATTTGATTGTGACAAAGTCTGCATCAAAGCGACGGTTTTGATAGACAACGAGTAAAAGATTGGATTCTTCTGCAATCGCCATTAACTCATCACACTCTTGTGTTGTTAAAGCCATTGGCTTTTCTAGTACTACATTGATTCCACGAGTTAACGCTTGTTTTGCCCAATAAAAATGTGTGTTTGGTGGCGTGGATACAACCACGAGATCAATATCGCCAGAATCAAGCATTGTCTGTGCATCATCAAAACCTCTGGCATTTGGTGCCATTTTCAGAGCTGCCTTGACTCGCTCTGGATTGGTGTCACAAACTGCTGAAAGCACCATGCCCTTTGTTGCAAGCAAGGCAGCGTTGTGTTCGTCACCAATTGCGCCATATGCAAGTAGCGCTGTTCTGATATCTGCTTTAGACAACCTAATTGCTCCTCATGTTATTTAATCTGCACAAGGTTACCCGTGTAGAGATCAAGATGCTCGGTGGAAGTGTTTTTACTAACCGTGAAGTCACTCGAAAATTGGACCAACTGTTCGTGAACGCTTAAGTTCAAAAAAACCAGGATAAGAAGCCGAAAGAACAATGCCATCCCATAGTTTTCCTGCCTCTTCACCCTTTGGCGCAGGAGAAATAACAGGGCCAAAGAATCCAACTCCGTTGATTGCAATAATCGGCGTTCCTACATCGTCACCAACAAGTTTTATTCCACGTTCATGGCTTTCAATAATTTCTTTGTCCCAGTCAGAGTTATCCATCTCTGCAACATACTTGGGATCCAGCCCTACTTCTTTCAGACTCTCACCTAGTAGTTCTTTTGAAACGTCCTCTTTTAGAACATGAATACGAGAGCTAATCGCTGTGTAAAGCGGCAATACTTTCTCTTTCCCATGTTCATTTTCAACGGCTTTAATCACTCGGCCGCAAAACCAAGAGTTAGCAAAAATAACCTTATATCTTTCAGGCATCTCGCGATCTTTGTTCAAATGCGGCAAACTGAAAATATTCCAAGAAATTTCAATATCGCGGGTTTTTTCAACTTCAAGGATCCATCTAGAAGTAATGAATGCCCATGGACACATTGGATCAAACCAAAATTCAGCTTTTGTCTTCATATGCTGATTCTACTGCCCAAAATAAATGTGTTTCCCACTCAAAATAGAATGGGATCGATAGAACCGAGGCAAAGAGTGCACATTTGGTAGCCTTTAACTATGAGCCTTTCTGTTCGACCTCTTGAGATTAATGACAAGGTACGTTGGCTCCAACTGTGGAAGGGCTATCTGACTTTCTACAAGACAGAGTTTTCAGCCGATAAGACTGAAGTTACCTGGAAACGATTACTTGATCCCAACTTTAATCTTTACTGTCTACTAGCTGAACACGATGGTCAGATTATGGGCATGACAACTTTCAACTTTCAAAATTCAACGTGGTCAGAAAACGGGCAGTGCCTCTTGGAGGACCTATTCGTTGATGAAACTATCCGCGGGCAGGGAACAGGCCGGGCCTTAATCGATGCTGTAATAAATGAGGCAAAAAAACGTGGTTGTTCACGCGTCTATTGGAATACCGATGAAACAAATCAAACTGCGCGAAAGCTATACGACACATACGTCTTGGAATCAGGTAAGCGGCAGTATCGAATTCCAATAATTTAAGTTTTTAGCTAGAGGTTCCAAGCAAAATTCTTACCTAATATCGACTGCAGCTCCTGATTTTCCCCTGAATAGATATCTTGAAGAAAACTGCGATCAGCCTCTAACATATCTGGAACCTTCAGATCTACTAATGATTTTTTTGAGATTTTTGATTTTGTTGAGTAGCTAAGCAATTTGCTTTTAAAAATTGCCTCATTTAACTTAGGAAATCTACTTGCTCGTGCAACGTTGCGCTTTGGAAAAGCTAATTGGCTCTCTTGGTTGGCAATAGCAGAATGCGGAAGAAGAAATTTGAGTACTCCATGAAGTTCATCACTACTTTGATTCAAAGTTGATTCAAAACTTATAATATGAAGTTGCTCTAGTGGAAAAAAATTAAGGTAACGCGCAATTTGCTGGGAATAAAAGCCAGGAGTAACCATGTCCCCATAGGGTTTACCTTGATTTACTGTGTAGTTTCGAACTGCTTGACCAAAAGTAGTAGTTGTCTCAATCGCGCCCACCCGTCGTCCATGCCAATAGGCTGAATAGGCGCGATCAATTGGATTTCTTAGAATTGCAATAATTTTTATTTCAGGAAAGTGCTTGTGAATACGGGCTGGTGCCTCTTGGCTAACAAGGTAACTGGGGGATTTTTCGCCCTTGATCTGATTTGGCTTTGCCTCTGCAAAGTTTTCAAGATAGCCATTTAAACCTGCTCCATCTTGATAATGACCATCTCTGTTCCAAAAATGTAGTTCACGATTGAGAATAAAGATTTCATCTTCTTGATCACCAAGAAAAGCTCGCAAACTTGTTGAGCCAGACTTTTGCGCACCAACGATAAGGAAATCTAATGCGCTCATATCAAAATCGTATGCGAGATGGGATTAGAAAGATGGATTACGCCTTGCGTGTCTGCCTAGATACCACTGAGAATTCGAAAGGTCTTTAGGTTTGAGACGGATTGATGCTCTTCGGATTGAGGATAATTAGTCGCTCTAGGTTCGTGATATTTCCCAGAGGCTATCTTCATGGCGATCTACTACCCAACATGAGTAATTGGCTAACTCAGGCTTTGCAAACCAGCTTGCTCCATCTCGGCCTGCAACCACTAGCGCAGTCGCAATTGCATCTGCTAAACCAGCATCATTTCCAACAACTGTTGCTGATCTGGCACCCACTGCAATGGATTTCGTTTGTGGATCAATAATGTGGTTGCCTCGTTCATACGTACCACTTGTTGCAATCGCCCCATCCGTGACTTCGTAAATTTTTGAAACCAAATCTGTTTTTTCTGGATGAGCAACACCTATTTGCCATGGTGAACCCTGTGATGAACCCCCACGTAATGCGATATCACCACCTGCATTTACCTGGATATGTTTTGCCCCTGCAGCTCGCAGTTGATCACAAATCTGATCTGCTGCCCAACCTTTTACGTAACCAGATGGATCAAAGCCACCTTCGACAGACCATGGATCAAATGCTCCATCAGTTATCTCTTTAGCAAGAATGCAGCCTTCCCAAACTTCCTGCAGCAATGAATTAGCTTGGCTAATTTGCATCCGCCCTGTTCGTATCTGACTTACCTGCGAATCTGGGATAAATGTTGAGAAAATTTGATCTACTTTGTGGAGAAAATCAATTTGCCTCTGGTAAGAAAAATCCTCTAAATCTGATTCAATAGTGACAACAGTTGACCAAACTTCTTCACTATGAACATTGGCCATTCTTGGTTAACTCAGATTTAAGAATTTAGTCATCGTAGTCATCATCATCATGGCCACCGTAGCTAGGTTTCTCATCGTCGTCATCATCTTCATCGTCGTCATCGTCTTCATCGTCGTCATCACCGTTGCCGCCCGAAATACTTGGTTTGACAGCCGGAGCAGGGGGCTTACTTGCATTGGGTGATTGATTTGAATTTGATGGGTTCTGAATTGACTCAGGGGAGGTAACCCCTGTCGGCGTTGCATCTGCGCCGATGGCAGGCGGTTTTATTGTTAAGAATCCAGCAAATAACACAAGCGGTAAAGCCAATATCAAAATTCTCTTCATTTAGATGCCCGCCTTCTTTAATGCTGATCCTAGCGAGGTTCGCCAGCCATTAGATGTGTATGTTGCTTGGGTAACTCCTTGAACTTGAGAGGAGCTGACTACTCCAAGTGTTTGTTCGATTAGATATGGAATAGCTTGTTGGGAGATTGAAAGCGATCGTTGATCACCATCTGGAAACTTTAATGCGCTAGCGGCCGTAATACTTCCATTTTTAACTGTAATTTCTACCTGAACTGGCCCCCATTTAGTTTGCGTCACGTTACCCGTGAATACACCAGAGATCGTTTGGCCTTGTGTTGGCGTAGTAGGAGTGGGCGTTGTATTTCCACCCGTACTGGAACCAGTCGTTGGCATTGAGGTTGTTGGAGCAGATTGATTTGAATTGGCTGGTGTTTGAGATTCTGGAATAGGTAGTGAATTGGATGCAACAGGACTTAACTGTGGAGGGTGGTATGCCAAAACGCTGGTGACAGCTGCTGCTGTGCCAGTAAGTAAAATCACCGCTCTACGAAACATTTATAACTCCCCAATTTCTAACCATGAAAGGCAAAAGCCTCGTCATGGAATCTATTCTTTGGAATACCAGCTTTTTTAGCAGCAACTTTTACTGCAGAAACTAAACTTTCAGGACCACAAATAAAAACTTCGGCATCTTGGAAGTTTGGTACAAGTTTCTTAAGGTAGTCATAAGACATGGTGTGAACAGATCGTGAACCAATCAAATAGTGGACTTTTGCGCCGACTTTTTCAGCAATCTCGTCTAATTCTTTCCGTAAAACTAATTCAGATTCTGATGAACCGCGATATAAAACATCTATCTGAGTATTGTTTGGAAACTCCTCCATTATTGCTCGTAGCGGCGTGATACCTACTCCGCCACCAATTAAAACTATTTGTCGCCCGCGACGGGCAGAGCTAGCTTTG
>Ga0209442_1000283_pt1 | contig 30539 bp, 30 predicted proteins | sample LauGreSBDMM110DD_2_FD_187565 | JGI IMG/M metagenome (GOLD analysis project Ga0209442, IMG submission 187565) | Freshwater lake microbial communities from Lake Michigan, USA - Sp13.BD.MM110.DD (SPAdes) (version 2) | ecosystem: Environmental > Aquatic > Freshwater > Lake | place: Lake Michigan...
TTGGCGTCGAGGCCAACTAATTGAAGCTGCAGCAAGTATTGCAATGCAATCAGGTGGCCAAGCTGTAACAGTTGCTGCTGTTGCACAGCGGGCCGGGCTTTCTAGAACTTCTGTATATGAATATTTCGCAAGTAGTGCTGATTTAGTTGCTGATTTAGTTATTGATGAACTCAATGGTTTTGCTAATTACTTAACAGAAGAGATTGCACAGGCTAACTCCGCAAGCAACAGCATTGAACTCTGGATTAAGGGAGCACTTACCTATATTGCAGATGGCCGCCATTTGCTTGCTAAAGCTTTGAATGCAACGACTCTTCCTCAAGAGCGTGCCCACCAAATTAGAGTTGCCCATAGGGCCTTATTGGCACCGCTCATGGACTCTCTTGAAAAACTAAAGGTGCAGGATGTTCAACAAGCGTTAGCCTTCATTCAGGCTGTTACAGATGCTTCAACTAAGAGAATTGAAGCCGGCCATGATGCACACATTGAGATCGAAAAAGCTACTTCTTTTTGCACCAACGGCCTAACCTCAATTTAAATTACTTACTTTTTGTGAAGTGCGAACTAGTCAAAAGTTGAGATTTATTAACGTGGGCCGATAAAGTTATTAAGCAGTTTCTTTAGCTCTGGCCAGGAGTTTTGAAAGCTTGGATGAAGAGTGAGCGTCTCCACTTGATCAATTTCTACCCATCGAACTTCATGTGACTCATCGTTTACTTCATGTGCAATCAATTCTTCTGTTGCCTGAGCAATGACGGTTTCATACTTCCAGTTTCCATGATCATCACAGAAGGTGTGAACCGGTTTAAGTAGCCCGGTATCAACTCCTGTTTCCTCGACGGCCTCACGAAATGCTCCCTCAATAACACTTTCATGAGAGTCTCTGGCCCCTCCTGGAATTCCCCATGTGTCACCGTTGTGAACCCAAGGCGCACGATGCTGCAAAAGGATCTGGCTTTGGCGAAAGATAAGAACTCCTGCTGCGCCATGAATTCCCCAATGCTTATTTCCACAGGTGCATTCAACCCAGCCATCACCGTCGCGCGAACTCATGGGCTAAGCCTGTCATAACTATCCACAGTTAGCACCGCGGGCAAGGTTTCACTCTCTCCTCGCATTTATGGTCACGGACATGAAGCCAATACTTATTGCCTTATCAATGCTCTTGCTTGTTGCACAGAGTCCTACGAGCGCCCTTGGAAGTGAGCTTGCAAATGACTGTAAGAAAACTGCCTGTATAAATGTTTATACAGACAACAATCAAATAATTATCGAGGCGAAAAAAGGCGGGTCAACTGTTAAGAAAACTATTGCGCAAGCTCCGCGAAAGCCAGTAGTCAAGGCGAAGCCAACAACAAAACCACGTCCTTTATTTTTACTTCCACTACCAAAAGTAAAGCCTGTGGTTAAAAAACCCACAGTTAAAACCACCCGTAAAAGACCCACAAAGCCCAAAGCAAAGAAGGCTGTCACAAAAGTTAGTTTGAGTGATCGTTTAACCAAATTGGTACCCACAGCTGGAGTTGCCTATCAGCCAGAGTTTGAGCCACTAGTAAATGTACCTGTTTACTTTTGGTGTGATCTTCCCGAATTATTTCAAAGCCGTGTCAAGATTATTGGTGAAATTATCGATGTCGCATTACGGCCATCCTATGTTTGGAGTTTTGGCGATGGCGCGCTTCTTTCTACAACAGAGGCTGGGGCTGCCTACCCGAATGGTCAGATCCATCATGACTACTCCAAACCAGGTGCCTATGTAGTAACACTTGTTACGACTTGGAACGGCACCTTTACTCATAATGCTCAAGTTCGCGCCGTCACTGGCAAAGTTGTAAAAATCTCTGTAGCTGCCATAAACATCGTCGCCGCTCCTACTACTTTCGAAGGATAAATCGATATGACAATAGAAAATACATATGTAAATATCTCGGCACTTCCTCTTGCCACTGATTTAGAATTTATTAATTGTGTCCAAACTTTCTCAATAGATACAGAGAGCATCGAACTCAATCTTCTACAACGAGACGGTGCGACAGCGGTCATAGACTTGGCAGCTCAGTTTTCCGAAATAGGAGATAAGTGCGATATCGAACTTATTTCACAGGTGATCGGTCGACTCTCTGATGTTCAAGTACGCGATTTTGCATTGGGTTCTCACGGCGCGCAAAGCTTTGATACGTATTGGAACATGTGGCTTTATTTATTGAGAATTGCACCCGCTGGATTTATCGCACCTGTGGCCTGCTTATTTGCCACATTGGCATATGAGCGCGGTGAGAACGAACTTGCTTTTCGTGCCTTAGATCGCGCAAAGATAGATGCTCCGAGCTATGCGTTAACTGTTCTTTTACGCAGAGTCTTTGGCTCTGATTGGCCGGCTAACGCCTTTGCAGCAATGCGTGTGGAACTACATCCCAAGGTGACGGCTGGGATTTTTGGTCAGTAATGGCTAGAATTAGAGCTGTTCACGAGTCCTACGTATTAGCCCCGGCTTAGTAGGCGGCAACCCTCCACCGCGGCGGGGTGCTCCGGGTGACGAACAGGCCAGGAAACTGGCAAGTGCGTGAAGGATGATTTTTCCAATGAAAACTTTTACTCACAAGAAATCTCTGCCATGAGTACTGGTGCTTGGCTAGATGATCAGGATCCCGGCGAAAGAAAGTTTCTTTCAATCGGTTCGCTGACACTTGAAAACGGGGAAGTATTACCCGACGTTGTCATTGCATATCAAAGTTGGGGAATGATCAATGCAACTCAAGACAATGTCATTCTGATCAATCACGCCCTAACAGGCTTTCCTGATGTTCCCGGATGGTGGCCATCTATGGTTGGGCCCGGTCTGCCCTTTGACACAGAGAAGTACTTCATTGTCTGTCCTAATGTCATTGGTGGCTGTCAGGGCTCTACTGGACCATCATCTTTTGCACCCGATGGAAAACGCTGGGGCTCTCGCTTTCCAGCAGTAAATATCCGTGACATGGTTGCAGCAGAGGTTGCATTTACTGATGCGATGGGAATCAAAAAATATAAGTTAGCTGTTGGTCCTTCTCTTGGTGGAATGCGCGCTTTGGAGTGGGCGATCCAACATCCTGATCGAGTCGGAGCTATCTGCACGATCGGCTCATCGGCCGTTGCAACTGGTGATCAGATTGGAACCGCATCGATTCAGATCCGTGCAATAAAAACTGATCCATATTTTAATAACGGTGATTACTATGACCAGGAAAAGGGTCCAGAAGAGGGAATGGGTATTGCACGCCGTATTGCGCATCTGACATATCGCACTGAGGCCGAGATGGACGTTAGATTTGGGCGACAGTTGCAGGGAGATGACACGGGGCGGTACGCAGTTGAGTCCTATCTGGATCACCAGGCACAAAAACTGGAGAAAAGATTTGATGCAAATACATATATCGCTTTGACCGAGGCCATGAACAGCCATGATGTGGGTCGAGATAGGGGTGGAGTGGCTGCAGCCCTGTCGGCAATAAAGATTCCAGTTATAGCTGTTGGAATTGATACAGACAGACTCTTCCCAGTACGCCTTCAGGCAGAGATTGCCGAGCTTGCACCAGCTGGAGCACCCTTAGTGGTGATTTCAAGCCCATTTGGCCACGATGGCTTCCTCGTTGAGGTAGAAAGTGTGGGAGATGTGATCCGAGAGGCCTTAAAACTCTCCAAATAGTGTGTTTGGATGTGCATTTCGGGTCTAAACCAAATTATAATATAGCCATCGCTTCAGCCGAGTGGCTGAAAAAACCAAAGGACAATTGTGGCTGTATTTAGTGCGCTCAAAAACAAGGTGAAGCCTAAGGCTTCTGCAAAAAAGGCTTCTGCAAAAAAGGCTGTTGCTAAAAAAGCACCCGCTAAGAAAGCCGTGGCAAAGAAGTCGACTGTTAAAAAGAGCGCCCCGGTAAAAAAAGCAGCTGTTAAAAAAGTTGAGCTTAAAAAAATACTTAACGCAAAAGATGTTCAAACAATTGTGGACACAAAAAATGCCGTTCTTCGTCATAATGAAATCCTCGCTGAACTTGATGTGCGCGGAATTACCTCTATCAACAGAATTCCAAAGAAGGTAGATAAAGATTTAGTAGACGAAGCGCGCTCGCTGGCAACTGAAGTTCCAATTATGATTGAAAAACTACGTAAGGCTGGATTAGGTTCGCCTTCGCGTATTTTGAAAAAAGCTGAGTACGATTTAATTGCGCCAAAAATTGAGCCGGTTAAAGCCTCCTCTGGGAAGATAGATGCAAAGACTGGAAAAACTCTAGTCACAAAGATCGATGGCGAAGAAGTTGAATTAGAAGAAGTAGAACTTGAAGATGTTGAGACTTTGATCAAGGAAGTTGTCGAAATTATCGACAGCGAAGAAGAAGACAAGGGTAATCAGCCACGAGTAGTCGATCTTGCCGATGAGGCAACTCAAGGTAATGAAGAGAATGCATTTACTTTAAAGGCATCGGAAGAAGATGATGCCCCCGTTCAAACAGTTATGACTGCAGGAGCAACTGCTGACCCAGTAAAAGACTATTTAAAGCAGATCGGTCGCGTTGCACTTCTCAACGCAGAGCTAGAAGTAGAACTTGCCACTCGAGTTGAAGTTGGCTTATTTGCTGAAGAAAAATTGAAGCACGAAAAGAAGCTCGAGAAAAAGTACAAGAGAGAGCTCGAATTCCTTGTTCAAGATGGAAAGCGTGCCAAGAATCATTTGTTGGAAGCAAACCTTCGCCTAGTGGTCTCCCTAGCAAAGCGTTACACAGGTCGCGGAATGTTGTTCCTGGATCTAATTCAAGAAGGTAACTTGGGTCTGATCCGCGCAGTTGAAAAGTTTGACTATACAAAGGGTTACAAGTTCTCAACATATGCAACATGGTGGATCCGCCAGGCGATTACACGTGCAATGGCCGACCAGGCTCGCACAATTCGTATTCCGGTCCACATGGTTGAAGTTATTAACAAGCTTGCCCGTGTGCAGCGCCAGATGCTTCAAGATCTTGGACGCGAACCGACCCCAGAAGAGTTAGCTAAAGAGTTAGATATGACCCCTGAAAAGGTTGTCGAAGTTCAAAAGTATGGCCGTGAGCCGATCTCACTTCACACCCCGCTGGGAGAAGAGGGTGACTCTGAGTTTGGAGATTTGATTGAGGATTCTGAGGCTGTAGTTCCTGCAGATGCAGTTTCCTTTACTTTGCTTCAAGAGCAGTTGCACTCAGTTTTGGATACGCTCTCAGAGCGCGAAGCCGGTGTAGTTGCGATGCGATTTGGATTAACCGATGGTCAGCCTAAGACTCTCGATGAGATTGGAAAAGTTTACGGAGTTACCCGTGAACGTATCCGACAGATTGAGTCAAAGACAATGTCCAAGCTTCGCCACCCTTCACGTAGCCAGGTGCTGCGAGATTATCTAGATTAAGAGAAGAGATTGAACATGGGTGAGAATGCAAAGGTTTTCATCAATCCTAAAAGTGGTTCGATTCGCATTACGGGGACAATTGATATCGTTGATTCAGAGGGAAAGATTACGCAAACAGTAGAAAATCCAAAGTTCTGTGGCTGTGGTCAATCAAAAGAAAAACCCTTCTGCGACGGATCGCACAAGGGCCTTCTCGGAGAAAAGTAGTTTTAGTTTTTAGATTCGATGAGTTTTTCTGATTCATCCTGAATCTTGGCGGCAATTGGCTTTAGCTTCTCAGCGTATTCCTTGCCATGGTGGGCGCAGAACATGAGCTCTCCGCCATTGAGAAGTACTGCTCGGACGTATGCCTGGGCTCCGCAACGATCGCAACGATCTAGGGCGTTAAGAGGTACTGATTCAAGCATCAACTGTTCTGACATATCTCTCTCCGTTTCCAAGTACTTCTAACTGTTTTAACTTCCTTACATGGAACAGGAAACCACATATATTTATTCCCCGCTTGATTTAATCTATAATTTATCGGTAATTTACGCTGAGAAAAGAGATTTTCCACTATCTGAGACTATTTCGGCGCGCTTTCAGCCCAAAAGGGGTTATGGCAGTTAGCCTTGGCCCCCATGGCCGAGAAAGATGCAACAAGTTCGCGCGATAGCTACACCGCAAAAGATCTCGCAGTACTTGAAGGCCTAGATGCAGTTCGCAAACGCCCTGGTATGTACATTGGATCAACAGATTCACGTGGGCTCATGCACTGTTTATGGGAGATCATTGATAACTCAGTAGATGAATCTTTGGCAGGCCACTGTAAAAAAATTGAAATTAATCTTGAGTCTGATGGCTCTGTAGAAGTACATGATGACGGTCGCGGAATACCAGTAGATAAAGAAGCAAAGACAGGTTTAACTGGAGTCGAAGTCGTACTGACTAAACTTCACGCCGGTGGAAAATTCGGTGGTGGCTCATATGCTGCATCAGGTGGACTCCATGGTGTTGGTGCATCCGTTGTTAACGCTCTGGCTTCAAGGTTAGATGCAGAAGTTGACCGTGATGGCAAGATTTATTGGATGTCTTTTCAGCGAGGCACTGCTGGAATATTTGATGGCGATGGTCCAAAGGCCCCATTTCAACCAAAGTCTGGCTTGCGCGTCATTGGAAAAATTTCTTCAAAGGTAACTGGAACTCGAATTAAATGGTGGAGTGATCGCCAAATCTTTTTGAAAGAAGCCGAGCTAGATCTGACTGATATTTATGATCGTGCCCGCCAAACTTCCTACTTAGTTCCAGGGCTAACGTTGATCGTTAACGATAATCGCAGCAAGGTCAAAACCTCTGAAACCTTCTTTCATAAGAGCGGGATTACTGAATACTGTAATTTCTTACAGCCAGATGAGGCTGTTGGCGATGTCATTCGAATTTACGGTACTGGGCATTACCAGGAGACGGTGCCTGTTTTAGATGACAAGGGCCACATGGTCTCAACAGAGGTCGAGCGTGATATGGAAGTTGATATCGCCATGAAATGGGGAAATGGATTTGAAACGACTCAGCGTTCATTTGTAAACATCATCGCAACCCCTAAGGGTGGAACTCACGTACTTGGCTTTGAACGTGCTCTTGTAAAGGTTGTAAATGAGGCCCTTAGATCCACGAAAACGCTTGCAAACAAAGAAATTGATGTCATCAAAGACGACGTCCTTGAAGGTTTAACCACTGTAGTCACAGTTCGAATGTCTGAGCCACAGTTTGAAGGTCAGACAAAAGAGGTATTAGGAACATCTGCGGCCACGCGAATAGTCTCGGCCGTTGTTGCTGAAAAAATGAAAGAGTATTTCAATACAACTAAACGAATTGATAAAGCTAACGGTCGACTCGTACTGGAAAAAATTGCCGCTGCATCCCGTACGCGAATTAGTGCAAGAGCCCACAAAGATTTACAGCGCCGCAAAAATGCACTTGAATCCTCATCCCTGCCGACCAAACTCTCTGATTGTCGCTCAGAGGATGTAACTCGGACAGAGTTGTTTATTGTCGAAGGTGATTCTGCCCTTGGCACAACAAAAGCTGCCCGTAACAGCGAGTTCCAGGCCATTTTGCCGATCCGAGGAAAGATTTTGAATGTTCAAAAAGCTTCACTTTCTCAGATGTTGGAAGACAAAGAGTGCGGCTCAATCATTCAAGTTATTGGCGCTGGCTCTGGAAAGTCATTTGATCTTGATGAAGCTAGATATGGTCGAATCATTTTGATGTCAGATGCTGACGTTGACGGCGCACATATTCGCTGCCTCTTGTTAACACTCATGTATCGATATATGCGCCCGTTGATCGATTCTGGTCGCGTTTTTGCAGCTATTCCACCATTGCACCGCATTGAAGTAATGGGTGGGGGAGGCAAGAAGGGCGACTACATCTACACATACTCTGACGATGAGATGAAAAAACTTACAGCTGATTTAAAGAAGAGTGGAAAGCGCTGGAAAGAGCCAATTCAGCGATACAAAGGTCTTGGTGAGATGGATGCAGATCAACTTCGTGAAACAACGATGGACCCAGATGCTAGAACATTGCGACGAATTACTGTCAAAGATGCCGCTTCAGCAGAGGCGATGTTTGAGCTATTAATGGGAAGTGATGTAGCCCCTCGTAAAGAGTTTATTGCTAATGCAGAGATTGATCGCGAACATATCGACGTTTAGTCGATAGCAACTAAATCGAAATATTCATCTTTCCAAAGATCTTCATCGCCATCTGGCAACAAAATTACACGTTCTGGCTTTAGCGCTTGGACCGCGCCTTCATCGTGGGAAACCATAATCACAGATCCTTGATATTCGGCCAACGCGCCAAGAATCTCTGCCCGTGATGCTGGATCTAAGTTATTTGTAGGTTCATCAAGTAGTAAAACATTAGCTGCCGAAACTACTAGAACGGCAAGTGCCAATCGAGTTCTTTCTCCACCAGATAAGACTTTGACAGGTTTATGTACATCATCGCCAACAAATAAGAATGAACCGAGAGTATTTCGGGCAGTTGGTTCGTTAATGTCAGGAGTTGCCGACATCATGTTTTCCAGAATCGTTCGTTCGAAATCTAGGGACTCATGCTCCTGGGCGTAGTAGCCAATTTTTAAACCGTGACCATGTTCAACTTTTCCTGTATCTGATTCAAGCTCACCGGCTAAAATTCTTAACAAAGTTGTCTTGCCAGCACCGTTGAGTCCAAGAATGACAACCCTTGAGCCTTTGTCGATCACGCAGGAGACATCTGTAAAGATTTCAAGTGAGCCATAGTTTTTAGAAAGCTCTTCACCAGAAAGTGGAGTTTTGCCACAGGGAGCCGGAGTTGGAAAACGAAGTCTTGCAACTTTGTCTGCAACGCGAACATCTTCTAAACCACTACGCAGCTTGTCGGCTCGACGTAACATGCCCTGAGCAGCAGTGGCTTTAGATGCCTTAGCTCGCATCTTTTCACCTTGCTTCTGCAAAATCTCAGCACGTTTTTCTGCGTTTGCCCGCTCTTTCTTGCGGCGATGTTCATCTTGTTCGCGCTGTAAGAGATAGGCCTTCCAACCTAGGTTGTAAACATCGATGACGTTTCGATTGGCATCTAGATAAAAAACCTTATTGACAACGGTCTCAATCAAATTTACATCGTGAGAGATAATGACAAGTCCACCTGAGTACTTTGACAAAAACTCTCGCAGCCAAACAATTGAGTCTGCATCCAAGTGGTTTGTCGGTTCATCGAGTAGAAGAGTTTCGGCGCCGCTAAATAAAATCCGAGCAAGCTCGATTCGACGGCGTTGTCCACCAGAGAGAGTTGAAAGCTCATTTGAAAAAACAGCCTCTGAGACACCTAGAGATGTGGCAATAGCCTCGGCTTCAGCAGATGCTGCGTAGCCACCGGCAGCTGAAAACTCTGCCTCCACTCGACCATAGCGCTCCATTGCTTTTTCTAGCGCTTCACCTTGGGCCGTAGCCATCTCTTCTTCAACTGAACGCATTCGTGATGCGATTTGATCGAGATCGCGCGCAGATAAAATTCGATCGATAACTGTGCCAGGCTCATCACCAGTTCGTGGATCTTGGGGCAGATAACCAATTTTTCCTGTGCGATTTACAGCGCCACCTGCAGGCATGGTTTCACCTGCGAGCACTTTAGCAAGTGTTGATTTTCCCGCACCGTTTCGACCAACAAAACCAATGCGATCACCGTCGTTGATACGCACAGTGACACCTTTAACTAATAGGCGTGCACCGGCACGAAGTTCAAGTGCTTGGGTTGAAATCACACCCAAGTCTATCTAGTTGGTTTAAGCAGCACCAATTCGCGTACGACGAGGGGCAGCAAAGGCCTTTCCTACTGCTGTTAACTCATCTGATACTTGAGCTTTAATCGCATCTTCACTTTTGAGAAGTTTTGTTAACTCAGCAATAACAGATTTGAGTTCTTTTTGCTCAGTTTCAAGTTCAATCTTGCTCATTTTGGTTAATCGCCGAAGTGGCATGTCCAAGATATAGCTTGCCTGTTCGTCATTTAACTTAAAGTCTTTAATTAATTTATCCTTGGCCTGGGCTGCGTCATCACTTGCCCGAATAATTTTTATGACCTTATCGATATCGATAATCGCCTTTAATAAACCATCTACCAAGCCAAGTCTAGATTGGGCTTTAGCTTTACGAAACTCGGATCGTCGTCGAATTACTTCGATACGGTGATCGATAAAGACTTTCAGTAACTCCTTTAATCCAAGAGTCTGTGGCTTACCTTTAACCAACGCAACTGCGTTAATGGCAAAAGCATCCTCCATTGGGGTAAGGGCATAGAGTTTTTCAAGGACTTCCTCTGGTTCAAAGCCATTTTTTAACTCTATGACGACATTTGTTCCCGTTTGACCATCGGTCAAATCGATGATGTCGCTAATTCCTTGAATCTTCTTGTTTTTAACTAGAGTGGCGATTCGTTCTACTACTTTTTCTGGACCGATTGTGTAAGGAAGCTCCTTGATGATGATTCCCATCTTGCGAGAGGTTACTTTTTCAATCTCTACCGTCGCTCTGACCTTAAAGGAGCCTTTACCAGTTGCATAGGCCTCACGAACGCCTTCTAAGCCGACAATTTCACCGCCGGTTGGAAAATCTGGTCCAGGTACAAACTTCATTAACTGTTTAACAGTTGCTGTTGGGTTATCAATCAAATGCTTGGTAGCAGCAATTACTTCACCAAGATTATGCGGTGCCATATTTGTTGCCATACCAACTGCAATTCCTGATCCACCATTTACTAAAAGATTTGGGTAGGCAGCCGGCAGAACTAATGGTTCAGAGAGTTGACCGTCATAGTTTGGTCCAAAATCAACGGTGTCTTCATCGGCTTCGGCAACCATTGCCATTGCAGCAGCAGCCAATCGCGCCTCGGTATAACGCATCGCTGCAGGGCCTGCATCTAGCGAACCAAAATTTCCGTGCCCATCAATTAATGGCAAACCCATTGAAAAACTCTGCGCCATTCGAACAAGTGCATCGTAAATTGCGCCATCACCGTGTGGGTGCAACTTACCCATAACTTCACCCACAACTCGCGCACTCTTCACATGTCCACGTTCTGGGCGAAGACCCATATCTGCCATCTGATGCAGGATTCGTCGATGCACCGGCTTTAATCCATCGCGAGCATCAGGTAATGCACGTGAATAAATAACAGAGTATGCATATTCAAGAAAAGATTCAGAGACTTCTTTTGAAACGTCAATATCAATTATCTTTCCTGGATATTCACCAGGCTTGGGACCAACAGGTTTCTTTCCTTTTGCCGCAGCTTTCACGGGCGTCTTCGCATTTGCCATGTGCGCATTCTGCCAACACAGTGGATTAATTTAAGGGAGGGCGCGCCCCAACTGATGCAACGCACTTTGCGGCAAGAGCGGCGCCGGCTGAAAGTGCTTGAGTTAGGTCACTGGTCTCAAGCCATTTTGGAATAAAACCCGCAGCAAATGAATCACCAGCACCAGTGGTATCAACAACATTTGTTGTAACTGCGGGAACTTTAGCTGTTCGACCTGCATTAATTCCCATAGCTCCTTTTGATCCCAACTTGATTACAACCAGGGGGGTGTAATCTGTCAATTTCTTTTCTGCAACTTCAACATCAGTTTCAGCAGCAAGATACAAAGCCTCTTCAGAGTTTAAAAGTATGCCATCCATTAAAGATACCCAAGACAAAACCTCTTCACGAGGAACGACTTTCATGGCACCGGTTGTTGTTGGATCAAAATAAATTGGCTTGCCTGCAGCTTTAATTTTATTAACCATTGCAAGCACAGAATCGCGACTTCGAAAATCAAGGAGTGCGTAGCCACTGATATAAACACCATCAATATCATCAAGAGGTGGAAGATCTGCTACCTCTAAATCTGCATTTGCGCCATTATCTGGAAACATCGTTCGCTCACCGTTAGAGTCAACTAAAATTACTACGACACCTGTTGGACGACCTGAGTGCATTAAATTTAAGTGTTCAACCCCGTACTTATCTAAATCCGATATCAGAGCAAAACCAACTGGATCATTTCCAGTTCTAGCAACTAAATGAGCTTTAGTATTTGTGCGTGTAATCCACGTTGCAACGTTGGCAGCTTGACCCCCTGGATGGCTAGAAATTTTACTGGCTGTGTCATTGCCGTAGTTAATTGGCTCCTTTAATTGAGAAATAACATCCAGTGCAATATCGCCAATACAGAGAATTTTCTTCATGAAAGTGCAACTGCAATCTCTGCGGCAAGGGCGCAGTTAGATTTAATGATTTCGGTGTTTATTTTAAGTGACTCACCATTAGAAGCTTTGTGAAAGTGTTCCAATAAAAATGGAGTCACAGCCTTACCGTCGATGCCTTCTTGCTCCGCGCGCACTAAGCCGCTAGCCAGAATCTCATCGTGTCGGGCTTTGGGCATCTCTACTGCAACTGGATTAGCTACTATCAATGATTTAAATTGGGTAGAGATTTGCGTCCGAGTTTTAACTATATCTGCAATCTGCGCCGCGCTTTCAACGCGGTGCTCAAGAATAAAACCTGAATCAGTTAGATAGAACCCTGGGAATGAGTTGGTCTTGTAACCAACTAGCCCAATAGCCAATGTTTCCAAACGTTCAAGAGTTGCATGCACATCCAAAATTGATTTGACCCCTGCACAAACCACAGTCATATCAAGTTGTGACAAAGCGGTCAGATCTGCCGACTCATCAAATGAGAGGGAGGCACCACGATGGACTCCACCCAATCCACCTGTTGCAAATACTTTAATACCTGCAACTGCGGCGATATGGGCCGTTGCTGCAACGGTTGTGGCCGCACTTTTATTCTGTGAAACGATGATTGCAAGATCCCTAATCGATGCTTTAGAGATGTCATCGCGATTGGCGATCGCCTCTAGTTCTTGGGGCTCTAGGCCGATTAAGATTTTTCCATCCAGTAAGGCGATGGTTGCCGGAACAGCTCCGCCATTTCGAACAATAGCTTCACATTGCTGTGCAACCTCAAGATTTGATGGACGTGGCAAGCCATGACTAATTATCGTGGATTCAAGGGCAACAATCGGCTTGCCCGTTTTTAATGCCTGGGCTACCTCAGATGAATACTTTATTGCGCTGATCATGGACAAACTCTAATACACATTCGTGGGAAGATATGCACGTGCATTTATCCCAAATAACGCCTTCAATTTTTTCATCCCTTGGGTTAGAAAGCGCCACGGATCATTTAAATGTTGGTATTTCTCCCATGGGCCGCGAACTTCTTTTTCTCATTGATGGATTTGGCTTTGATACTCTGGAGAAATATTCCCAATCGATGCCAACAATTTCTCGAATGGTTACCCACGGCGTTATTCAAACTGCATTTCCTACAACGACTGCGACATCGCTTGCTACTTTAACGACAGGAGTGATGCCTGGTTCACATGGAATGCTTGGTTATACGGTTCAAGTTCCCCGAAGCGGAGGTAGGTTACTCAATGCACTTAAATGGGATGAGCGAGTTGATCCAGAAAATTGGCAACCAGTTCAAACATTATTTCAAAGAGCATCACTTGCTGGAATCAACGTTACCCATGTTGCTGCAAAGCGGTATGAAAACTCTGGATTTACACGAGCAGTATTTCGCGGTGCACAGTACAAAGGCGCAAACCTTGTCTCTGATTTAGTCAGTGAAACTAAGGATGCATTGCAAAAAACACCTTCATTTGTATACCTTTATGTAAACGATTTAGATTCGGCAGGTCATAGCGATGGCGTCGGTAGCCATAAGTGGCTTTCGGCTCTTACTATGATCGATCAACTGGTCCAACAGCTGATGAAGGAGGTCCCAAAGGGAACTCGTATATGGATCACCTCCGATCATGGAATGGTTAACGTTGAAGAAAAAATAGTTATTGGCCAAGGAAACCCGTTACTCAATGGAGTAAGCGTTATTGCTGGTGAACCACGTGCACGTCATATTTATTTAGAAACCGATAGTCAAAATGCTAGAGATGAAATTGCATCCCTTTGGCAGGAGTATTTGAAGGATAAAGCTTTAGTTTTAACCCGAGAAAATGCAATTGCAGGTGGGATTTTTGGTGAAGAAGTGACTCAGGATGCGATAGATCGTATGGGTGAAGTAATTGCAATCGCACGCGGTGGAGTTGTTTTACTTGATCCTATGAGAGCCGATAAGGAAGGTGCAATGGTGGGCCACCACGGTGGTGATAGTCAGATCGAATCTCAAGTTGGTTTGTTTACGACAACTCTGAGCTAATTACTTATCCTCGGGTTTAATTCCAAACATAATCTCATCCCAACTTGGAACTTTTGCTCGTGCCGTAATTCCATCACGAGATGCTTCATCATCTGGCTCTTCGCGAATGACTGCCAATCTAGGAACTAGTGGCTGCACCTTTTCATCTTCAAAACTCTCGCGGTTGTCAAAGTGACTGGAACTTGCAAAGCGATCTTCCTCTTTTGTGTTTCCAATCTGATTATCTGAACTTCGGCGCTCTGAGGGGTGTGTCGATTCTGTAGCAACAAGTCCAGGTTTTGAAAGCTGACGGGGGGCAGGATCATCACCCATCATCCAACGTGCATTTTCATCCATAGATGCCAAAGAGCGAAGTATTGGGTCAAAACTCCATTGGGCCACCCCAACACCACCAGTATTTGGATAGTGAAGTTCCAATGTCCACGTTCCATTTTCTAAACGCCATGTGTCCCATGACAAATTTGAAGCATCGATTCCACGGGGCGCAAGGCGCGTTGTAATGGTTGCGATCAAAGTTACAGGATCGCGATCAATTTCTTTGCGTACAACTATTTGCTGAGCTTGATCAATTATGTAAATTCGTTCGGAAATTATTGGCCCTGCAAAGCGATCAATTTTTTCAATAGAAACACTGTAGTCACGTGAAATCTGCTCACTTGTTTGTCCAGTTCGAAGTAATCTCTGAATCTCTTTAATAGAGATGGTTGGCTCCTCGTTGACTGGAACAGAGTTCAATCGCTGTTGATTTACTGTTGCGCGTAAAGTGTCACTGACGCGAATTGTGTACTCCTGACCGTCATGATCACGCAAAGATAGATAGAGACCGTCATCGGTCCGTCCATCGAGGCGTAGTTCAGTCACGAGCACGAGGGTAGTCGATGAGAGCCTTAAAAACCTTGAAGTACGGGAGTGTGGCTAGCGATGCTGCGATCATAAATCCAAGAGGCACCCAATACGCGATCTCTGCCCCAAATTCATCAATCACCTGGCCCGAAAGCGCACTAGCGATCGCACCACCTAATGGCATTCCTGCAACGACCCAGGTCAAGGTCTCGGTAATTTGCTCGGGAGGAACCGCTCCCTCTGCAACGCCATATGCATTGATAACCAGTGGCGCAACTGCAAATCCATTAAAAAATAATGCAACGGAAAGCCAGAACAAAGAGTGAACAAACAACATAGGAATTGATAAAATCGTTAGTGCAAAAAGAAATATGAGAAATCGTGCAGCACTAGAGATCTTCCATTTAATGACTCCAGTACCAATAGCTGCAACCGCGCTGCCACATGCCCAGATAGCCAGCAATATTCCAGCTTTATCTTCTTGGCCTCGAGTTTGAGCAAAAGCAACAGTCACAATTGCAATTGATCCAAAAAATCCACCCAATAAAACAGTAGGAAGTACAACAGCCTGCACTTGTTTATTTCTAATCACTGCGGGGTGCGGATCAACGACGCGTTTGGGTGTTGCGGGAGGCTCAGTCGACTTTTGCAGTACAAAAAGTGGAACTCCGATAGCCATAAATATGATGCCGACAATTATGCCTGCAGCTGGTGCTATAGAAGTAGCACAGGCCGTCACGATTATTGGACCCAGGATAAAGACAACTTCATCCATTAACGCTTCAAATGAATAGGCAGTATTGACGATATGTCGGTCACTTTCATCCTCTGCCGTAGTGGTTGGATCGGGGCTCAATATATGTAGCCATCGACGCCGAACAAGTCCACCTGTATTAACTGAGAAACTTTCAGCAAAAATTATTGCCGCAAACCAGCTCCATGTCGGAGTTTGATTTAAGACTAATACTGTAAACACGCATAGTCCGGCAATTTTTATTGGAACTACTCGAACTAGCATGGCGCTTTGTCCCATGCGATCTGCCACTCGAGACCAGTGAGGAGTGGCAATAGCAATAACGATCGATGCCGCAGCACTGAGTGCGCCAGCGATTGCATATGAACCATTTACTGAAACGACGATAAAAACTAGAGCAAGAGAGTCCATTGAAATTGGCATCCGCGCAATAACGCCGGGGATAGAAAATCTGAGAGCCCCTGGTGTATGAATCAAGGTTCGATAAGCAGAGAACATAGGCATAAGTCTAGACCGCGGTTAGACTTGGGCCATGACAGATTCGAAGGCATTACTCGATCTCGCCCTCACAATCGCCGCCGATGCTGGAGATTTATTGATGAATCGTCCAGCGTCATGGGATTTAACATCTAAATCAACGGCGATAGATATTGCTACACAGATGGATATTGCAAGTGAGAAGTTAATTGTTCAAGCGATTTTAAAGGCTAGACCCGATGATGGAATCATTGGAGAAGAAGGTGCATCCAGAGATTCCAAGAGTGGAATCACATGGGTCATTGATCCAGTAGATGGAACAGTCAATTATTTTTATGGACTGCCAGGCTGGTGTATATCAATTGCCGCAAAAGATGAAAATGGGACAGTAGTTGGCGTAGTTCATTCACCCACAGTTAATTCGACATGGCATGCTTCAAAAGGTAACGGGGCATTTCTCAACAATGTAAAAATTGCATGTAATAATCCAGTTGAGTTAAATCGCGCTCTCATCTCATCGGGCTTTGCCTATGATGTTTCAAATCGTATTGAACAGTTAAAAATTGTGAACGTTCTTCTTCCGCAGATTCGAGATTTACGCCGAATCGGCTCTGCCGCGGCAGATATCTGTCATGTGGCCACAGGTTTAGTCGACGGCTACTTTGAAACTGGTTTATTTGAGTGGGACTTAGCTGCCGCCCAGCTAATTGCCCAAGAGGCTGGAGCAATTGTCACAACTCGCCAATGGCATGGCCTTAATTTGACCGTGGCCGCTGGTCCTCACCTTTACCAACAACTCAACGCTCAAATTCCTGAGTAAGTGCGGGCTAGGAGCCCGATTTACGCTTACAACCCTGTCTGTGGCACAATACGCAATCTGCACCGCCAAAGCGCGTGCTTTATTGAAATGACAAAAGGATCGAAAATATGAACATTCTTGACGCAGTAGATGCAGCCTCGCTGCGCAAAGACATCCCACAGTTTCGCGCCGGCGATGAGCTCAAGATTCATGTTCGCGTTATCGAGGGTAGCAAGAGTCGTCTACAGGTTTTCCAAGGAATTGTTATCCGTCGCCAAGGTGATGGTGTCCGTGAGACTTTCACAATTCGTAAAGTTTCTTACGGTGTTGGAGTCGAGCGTACTTTCCCAGTTCACACTCCAGTTATTGAAAAAATTGAATTAGTAAAGAAAGGCGAAGTTCGTCGCGCCAAGTTGTACTACCTACGTGATCTTCGCGGTAAGGCTGCAAAGATTCGCGAAAAGCGCGATGGCGTTGAAGGTTACGGCGATGGAATTCTTTCAACTCCAGTAGCAGAACCAGTTGTAGAGCCAGTTGTTGCCGAAACAGTTGAGGCCGTTGTTACAGAGGCTGTTACTCAAGAGGCACCAGAGGCAATCGTTGAAGCCGTAGTAGAGGCTGTTGAGCAGACACCAGATGTTGAAGTAATTCCTGCATCTGATGAAGAACCTAAAGCTTAACTACTTCTTCAATGCGCAATAAGGGATCACTCCTCAAGGAGCTCCCAATCCTGATTGTTGTTGCGTTAGTTGTTTCGCTTTTTATAAAGAGCTTCTTGGTCCAGTTTTTCTATATTCCATCTGGATCTATGGAAAACACCTTGCAGATTCAAGATCGAGTTGCAGTAAATAAGGTGCCATTTATATCTGAGAACATAAATCGTGGGGATGTAGTCGTTTTTCGTGATCCCGATAACTGGCTACCTGAAAACCTTGATAGCTCAACTAACTCATTAGTTGCAAAGGCCAAGAGCCTTCTGGTCACTGTGGGAGTTCTACCGAATCCGGCAAAGCAGTATTTAGTTAAACGGGTGGTGGGGGTTGCAGGAGATCGAATTATTTGTTGCACTAAAGGTGAAAAACTTTCAGTTAATGGCGTAGAAGTTACAGAGCCTTATATTTATGGTGGAGATGCACCCTCTGATATGAAATTTGATGTGACCGTGCCTGAAGGAAAACTGTGGGTGATGGGCGATCACCGTGGAGCAAGTGCTGATTCCAGATATCACCAAGAGGACATTAACAGTGGATTCGTACCGCTGGACAGAGTCTCAGGTCGCGTAGTTGCCGTTATCTGGCCATTTAAGAATATTACATATGTTCCAAAGATAGACGTCACGAAGTAGCCCTTGAAGGTTATAGAGCAACTGCTCACTGCTGCAGGTATCGCTCCAATTGCAGGAGTAGATGAGGCAGGTCGCGGTGCTTGTGCCGGTCCATTAGTTATTGCAGCAGTTGTTTTAAACGATCCCTTTGCTCCTGAGTTATCTCCAGTTCGTGATTCAAAAGAGTTATCAGAGAGCAAACGTGAAACGATATTTGATCTCATACAAAACTGCGCCTCTTCGATTAGCGTCGTTGTAGTCACGCCCACACAGGTTGATGCTCGTGGTGTGCATGCTGCAAATTTAGATGGAATGCGCCGCGCAGTTCTTGGATTAAATGTCGAGCCTGCATATGTTTTAACAGATGGCTATGCCATTGAAGGACTAGGGGTCCCAAATTTAGCGGTCTGGAAAGGCGATCAAGTTGTTGTCTCGATTAGTGCCGCATCAATAATTGCCAAGGTTACAAGAGATCGAATGATGCGAGAACTTGATTTAGAGTTCCCAGAGTATGGTTTTGCAGGGCATAAGGGATACATCACGGCTGGACACACAAAAGCGTTGAAAAAACATGGTCCAACATCACATCATCGAACTTCTTTTTCAAATATAGCTGCACTCATCCACAAGTAACTCGAGTTAGCCTCTGGATGGCTGTGTTAGAACTTAGTGTGGCCAACTATGAAGGAACTAATTGCTCGGGCGGTGCTGCTTAGTGAGATAGAGGCCGGGCATAGTTTTTGGTCACGAGAGATCTATGAAATTGGCGCACTCGATGTTTATGAAAAGTTAATGAGTGGGGGATATGGCCCATCCAAACATGAAAAACTGATCTCTGCGCTAGCAATAACATCGGGCGAAAAAGTTATTGAAGCAATATATAACCAAGGTGCTCAACTGTTAACACCACTTGATTCTGAGTGGCCAATTCAGCTAAATGATTTAGCCAATCCACCCATAGCCCTCGTGGTCAAAGGAAGTGTTCACACATTAAAGATTGCATCCCTTGCAATCGTTGGTACTCGAAATCCCACAAATTATGGCGCCCGGATAGCTAGTGATTTTGCTGCGGGATTTGTTGATCGGCAATGGGCAATCGTCAGTGGTGGTGCATATGGGATCGACTCCTATGCGCATAAGGGAGCGTTAATCGCTGAGGGTATAACTATCGCAGTTATCGCATACGGTGTAGACATTAACTATCCGGCTGGAAATGCAAGGTTATTTTCAGAGATCTGTGAAAATGGGGCGATAATAAGTGAATACGTTCCAGGTCAAAGAGCTTTACCCAATAGATTTTTAACACGCAATCGATTAATTGCTGCGATTTCAAAAGCAACCTTGGTTGTTGAGGCTGCCTTTAGGAGTGGGTCATTGCGAACCGCTCGGGAAGCAGCGCAAATATTTAGACCGGTCATGGCCATCCCAGGTGCGATTAACTCTCCAACGAGCGAGGGTTGCCATCGATTAATTGGTGAACGTTCGGCTGAAATTGTTACATCAGTGGCCGATGCCGTGGAGTTTGTTGGAGTTTACTCAGAGCAATCAATGAGAGAATAGAAGTATGAGTAGTTTTCGATCGGGATTTGTGGCAATAGTTGGCCGTCCCAATGTTGGAAAATCTACCTTGATCAACGCACTCGTTGGTAGCAAAATCGCAATTACTTCTCACCATCCCAATACAACGCGCTCGGCAATTAGAGGGATTGTTCACAGTCCCGATTATCAAGCAGTCCTTGTCGATACACCAGGAGTGCATAAACCAAAGACTCTACTTGGACAGAGATTAAATCAAGTTGTTGATCAGAGCATGGATTCAGTAGATATCGTTCTTATGTGTATCCCTGCCGATGAAACATCTGGAGCTGGTGACATTTTTATTACTCAGGAAATAGCCAAACATAGCAAGGCTAAGAAGTTTGCTGTCATAACCAAAACCGATTTGATTTCAAAGGAAAAATTAGCCGCTCGTTTACTTGGAATTATGGATATTGCAAAGGGTTTTACATGGGATGAAATCATTCCCGTTTCGGCAGCCATCCATGACCAAGTTGATCTACTCAACGAACTTATTGGTAAGAATTTGCCAGAAGGACCTGCTTATTATCCAGAAGGTACAACTAGTGATCAGGCTATTGAGGCATTGATTTGTGAATTCATTAGAGAAGCTGCGCTGCAAGATGTAAGGGAAGAGCTTCCACACTCGATAGTTGTGACCATCGATGAATTTGGTGAGCGTGAAGAAAAAGGTTCAAGGCCATTTTATGATGTCCACGCAACGATCCATGTTGAAAGAGATACACAACGCGCAATTTTGTTGGGTCATCAAGGTTCTCGTTTAAAAGAAATCGGAATTCGAGCTCGCGCCGATATAGAGCGGACTCTTAATGCAAAGATTTTCTTGGGACTGCACATTAAAGTGTCAAAGGAGTGGCAGAAAGATCCGAAACTTTTGGAGCGTTTAGGATTTGGCGAGAAGGGCTGATTCACTTTTCTTGCTAGCTAAATATGATCCAATTAGTACTAATGGAAGTCCTACGATCAACCCGACTGTTATTGGTTCTTTTAATACTATAACTCCAAGAACAACAGCAACAGATGTGTTGAGGTAAGTAACAAGGGATCCTCGAGCTGGGCCAATTTCAACAAGAAGTTTAAAGAAGACTAAAAATGCCAATGCAGTGCAGAGAACTCCCAAAGCGACTAATGAAAGCGCAGGCTTGAGTGAGACCTGCGTTGGCCACTGTGCAATAGCAAGGGGGGCCCAAAAAATTGAAGTTATTGCCATTGCTAATCCGTTGATGGCTATTCCATCAACTAGAGGCAAGTTTGTAGTCACCATAATTATTGCGTAGGAATATCCCATTGCTGCAAGAATCATCATTGCAATTGAAGCTGGATGGCTGTTTCCAGAAAAACTCTCAATTCCAACAACGGCGATCAAACCAATAAAGCCAACGACTATTCCAAACATTCTCTTGAATTGCCACACCGTATGGTCCCCACGTAGTGAAGTGATAATCGCTGCAAAGATGGGAACGGTTGAAATGAGTAACCCGGCCAACCCCGAGTCAATCTTTTTTTGTGCTGTAGAAATTAAAATCCAGGGGCCAATCATCTCTAAAAGTGCGTAGAAGGCTACATATTTAAAGCCAAGAACTGCGCCTTTGAATGTTTTTCTATAGAGAGCTACGGGAATCAAAATTGCGGCACCGATTAATGTTCGTCCTGCAACGATTGCAGATGGTGGAATCTCTTCTACGGCAACTTTCATGAGTAGATAGGGAATGCCCCATAAAAATCCAACCAGTAAAAAATAGAACAACGATTTGCGACTCATTCAAAAATTACCATTGATTGGTTTGTTCCTTAAGTGTTTGAAATTTTCCTGGAGATCACGGGTGGTCCCAATTGCACGGATTTTCCTTTGACCAAGATCCCACTATGGCATCTTTCCCAATAACGCCCAAACCGATTGCTTACTAGCTCCATTTGTAAGGAATTCAATGACCTAGGAGGACTATTTCGCTCGTAATTAAATCTCGAATAATGACCGCTATAGATTGGGTTGAAGAGTCCACGCCGGCAGCAAGTTGTCCATTGACCATGGGGCAAGGCTAGACTGTCCTAGTCAGTGTTGACCACAGGTGGCAGAATTTTAGCTACTTTAAAACAAGAATATTCACGGAGTAAAAATGCGTATTGGTGTGCTAACTGGCGGCGGAGATTGCCCTGGACTAAATGCTGTGATTCGTGCAGTTGTTCGAAAAGGCGTTAAAGAGTACGGCCACGAGTTTGTCGGTTTCCGTGATGGCTGGAGAGGCCCTTTAGAAGGTTTAACAATGCCATTAAGTCTTGAAACTACTCGCGGTATTTTGCCCCGTGGAGGAACAATTCTTGGTTCATCTCGGACAAATCCATTCAAAATTGAAGGTGGCGTTGAACGCATTAAAGAAAATCTCGAAAAAAGTGGAATTGATGCATTAATTGCAATTGGCGGAGAAGACACACTTGGTGTTGCAACAAAGTTAGATGCCCTTGGGGTAAAAGTAATTGGAGTTCCAAAGACAATTGATAACGATCTAAATAACACTGATTACACATTTGGTTTTGATACAGCTGTAAATATTGCAGTTGAGGCCATTGATCGCTTACACACAACTGCAGAGTCGCACCACCGTGCTTTGATTGTTGAAGTTATGGGGCGCCATGCAGGTTGGATCGCACTTCATGCCGGGCTTGCAGGTGGGGCATCATGTATTTTGATTCCAGAACAAAAGTTTTCCATTGAAAAAGTTTGCCAGTGGGTTGAGTCTCGATTTAAATCCCACTATGCACCGATAATTGTTATCGCAGAAGGTGCAATTCCTCAAGATGGAGATATGGTCACAAAAGATCAAACTTTAGATTCATTTGGGCATGTGAAGTTATCAGGAATTGGTGACTGGCTTGCACAGGAGATTGAAACTAGAACTGGAAAGGAAGCTCGGACATCAGTACTGGGCCACATCCAGCGTGGTGGTACGCCGAGCGCGTTCGACAGAGTTTTGGCTACCCGATTTGGTTTGCAGGCGATTACTGCGGCTCATGAGGGCGACTGGGGCAAAATGGTTGCACTCCATGGCACAGATATCGTGCGTGTTCCTCTGGTATCGGCAACAGAGAAACTAAAATTAGTCCCTCTAGATCTATATAAGGAGTCCGAGATATTTTTCGGTTAATTGCCCTGCGCATTTAACTACTGATTCTCTACACTTTCCCAATGAGCGCAAACTTAGAAAATCTCTTTACCCCTGGCCTTGTTGCAGCGCAACAGCCAGAGTGGCCTGGCGGCCCAGAAGGTCCTGCGATCAAAGCGGCAGTGGCGCAACTTCAATCACTTCCCCCATTAGTTTTTGCAGGTGAATGTGATGATTTAAAAGCTCGAATCGCTTTGGCGGCAGAGGGTAAAGGTTTTTGGTTACAAGGTGGTGACTGCGCGGAGACATTCGTAGCTGCAACTGCCGATTCAATTCGAAACCGTATAAAAACTATTTTACAAATGGCGGCAGTACTGCAGTATTACTCCAGCCTTCCGGTAATCAAAGTTGGACGTATGGCTGGGCAGTTCGCAAAACCTCGCTCTAGTAATTTTGAAACACGTGGAGAGGTCACACTTCCTGCCTATCGCGGAGATGCTGTTAACGATATTGAATTTACCGAAGCATCACGTACGCCAGATCCTCAGCGTTTAGTCCGTGTTTACAATACTTCGGCCGCAACCCTTAACTTGGTTCGTGCATTTACTCAAGGAGGATTTGCAGATCTTCGCCAAGTTCATGAGTGGAATAAAGGATTTATCCGTGATTCTAAAGTCGGCGACCGATATGAACAGATGGCAAATGAGATTGGTCGAGCACTTTCCTTTATGAAATCTGCGGGCGTCGATCCAGAGAGCTTCAAATCTGTAGATTTCTTTTCAAGTCATGAGGCTTTGATCATGGAGTATGAAAAAGCTTTAACTCGCATCGATTCTCGCACTGGCAATGCATATGATGTTTCAGGACATTTCATTTGGATTGGTGAGCGCACGCGTCAATTAGACGGTGCTCATGTTGATTTTGCGTCAAAGGTTCGAAATCCCATTGGTATTAAACTGGGTCCAAAATCAACAGTAGAAGATGCCTTGGCACTGATTGAAAAATTAGATCCAAATCGTGAACCGGGTCGAATTACATTCATTACTCGAATGGGCGCTGGCAAAATTCGTGAATTACTCCCTGCGCTAGTTGATGGAGTTACAAAATCTGGAGCAAAAGTGTTATGGGTTTGCGATCCCATGCATGGAAATACTTATGAAGCTCCAACGGGGTATAAGACTCGAAGCTTTGATGATGTTATGGATGAAGTAAAAGGATTTTTTGAGGTTCATAAAGCACTGGGGACTCATCCAGGTGGGATTCATATTGAACTCACGGGCGATGATGTTACAGAGTGTGTTGGCGGGGGAGAAGAGATCTCCCACGAGGACTTGGCATCTCGATATGAAACAGCGTGCGATCCTAGACTTAACCACTCTCAGTCTCTGGAGCTTGCTTTTTTAGTTGCTGAAATGTTGCGTGATCGCTAACTTAGGACTGTGCCTTTCTTAATCTCTTCACATAAAACTCCAATCGGCACCCTCAATCTTTTATCTGATGATCAAATCCTGATCGGGGCAAATCTTTCTACAGTCGCAGCCCTTTCACCTGGCAAGGATTCAAGAACTGTGAAATCTATTCCAGTTATCTCTGATCTAGTTCAAGACTACTTTGATGGAGATCTCACGGCTCTCAATGGGATACAAGTTCGACAATCAGGAGCATCTTTCTCACAGTCAGTGTGGAAAGCGATGAGAAAAATTACCGTTGGAAAAACTTTGACCTATTCAGAACTTGCGGCTAAAGCTGGATCACCCAATGCTGTGCGTGCAGCAGGTACGGCCTGTGCAAATAATGCAATTATGTTGATAGTTCCCTGTCATCGCATCGTCAAAACGGGTGGAGCGTTAGGAAACTATGCCTATGGAGTTGAAAAGAAGAGATGGCTTTTAAGCCACGAGGGTTTTCTTTAAAATTTCAATAGCCTGTTGGCACTGGATATCATCAAAATCTAAATGAGTAACAAGGCGAGCATATTTAGGGCCTAATGCACTGATTAACAATCCTGCTTCTTTGCATCGAACCGCTAGTTCTGCAGCTGAAATCGGGAGTGCAGTTAAATCAATTCCAACGATATTTGTTTCAACTGTTGATGCCTGTATCAAGGATGAATCTATTTTTTCGATAGCTAGGGCTATCTCTTTTGCGCGTCGATGATCCTGTGAAAGTCGGTTGATATTGTTGTCCAAAGCAAAATGACCGCCAGCTGCTAGTAATCCAACTTGTCGCATCCCGCCCCCATAGCGTTTTCTCCACACGCGAGCTTTAGTGATGACTTCATTATTGGAGAGCATGAGCGAGCCGATTGGCGCACCTAAGCCTTTTGAAAGACAGACGCTAATTGTGTCAAAGTATTTGCCATACTCTAGAAGTGGCGTTCCAGATGCTATGTGTGCGTTCCAAATTCTTGCCCCATCTAAATGAAGGGCTATTCCCATTTCATCTGCACCTTCACGGAGTTTTTTAATCTCTGAGATGGCCTGAATCGTTCCACCACCAAAGTTATGAGTATTTTCTACCGCGATTGCAGTTGTTGACACAAGATAGGGCCCACTATTTGGACGTGCAATATTAAGTGCATCCATCGCTACGAGGGATCCATTTTTAGATGGAAAAGTTCGAGTTGTAATTCCACTAAAAACCGCAGCAGCACCGAGTTCGGCACGCACGATGTGGCTATTGGTCTCTGCAATCAACTCTTCACCTGGTGCGACCAACATTCGAATAGCTAGTTGGTTTGCAAGAGAACCAGTTGGGGCAAATAACGCAGCTTCTTTGCCAAACATTTCGGCCACGCGCTCTTCTAAAGAGTTAACTGTTGGATCATCCCCATAAACATCATCACCAACTGGAGCCGCGGCAATCGCATCTCGCATACCTGCAGAGGGTTTTGTTACGGTGTCACTTCGAAGATCGATAGCCATATTGCAAGGTTACTTCTCTTCCTTCAATACAATCAAATACATGGCTAAAAGGACTAAGCCTCCGCCAAGTAGGACTTGGAGAGTCAGGATTTCATTACCAAAAATGACTGCAAAGAAAGCAGCAAAGACAACCTCCATAGTCAAAATCACAGCAACCTTTGTAGCGCTCAAGTGTGCCTGTGACCATGTTTGAACTATGAAAGCTATAGCTGTAGCAAAGACTGCAGTAAAGACAACTACAGCCCAGACTCCATTATCCGGTGGAGGGGCATAACCCTCTGGGATCGAAGCAATGCCTGCCATCAGAGCACAAACAAATAGTTGAATGATTGTCATTGCGTAAGCGTCATTACCAGATGACCATTTGCTTAGGGCGATTATGTGAAATGCAAAAAAGATTGCACTCATTAGAACGAGCATTTCTCCAATACCCACCGAAAATCCCTGAACCGAAAGAAGTGCTAAGCCGATTGTGGCGATAAAAATACAAAACCAGATAAATTTGCTTATACGCTCTTTTAGAAATACCGCCGCCAATAGTGGGGTTACGACAACGTAAAGACCAGTGATGAATCCAGTTATTGCAGCCCCTGTTCTATCCAGGCCTAAAGTTTGAAAAATATAGCCAAACCCTAAGAAGGTTCCGGCCAATCCGGCACGTTTTACTAGTTCTTTATTAAAATGCTTAATCACCTGGGGGCGAATAATTAACATCACTATGACTGCTAGAAAAAAACGGGTGAAAAGGAAATTATTAACGCTCTGACGCTGGATAGCATCCTTCATTACGACAAATGCAAGCCCCCAAGCTGCTGCAACAAAAAGTAGAGCCCAAGGTGCAAGTTTTAATTGAAGTTGATGACGGAGTGGCACTATCCACGTAATTTCTTGAGAAGTGCAACTTCTTTTTTGTGGGCTGTCTCTAAGCCAGGTGTTTCCAGAATAAGGGGAGCCCCGGCAACTGCAGGATGGGCCAGTAGTTCTTTAAATGGATCGACTCCAATATGGCCTTCGCCAATATTTTGATGTCGATCTTTTAACGCTCCGCATACATCCATTGAATCATTGGCATGTACAAGCTTAAATCGCTCGACTCCTGCAATCTCGACCAAAAGATCGATAGTTGCAGTCATTCCACCTTTAATAGCAATGTCATGTCCAGCTGCAAATACATGACAGGTATCAAGGCAGATACCAACTTTTGGGTGGTACTCAAGTGCTTTGAGATACATTTCTAAATCATCTAATTTCTTGACCAATGATTGACCCTGACCGGCAGTGGGTTCAAGTAATAGAAACGGTGATGATTCATCTAACGCATTCAGAATTGGCATCATGCCTTCGTGTATCTGCTTCCATGCTTTATCTACATGTAATACATCTACTGCTGAGCCGGTGTGAATGACTACTCCAAGAGCGCCAATTTCAGAGCCTCTTCTGAGGGAGTAAGCGGTTGAGGCTAATGAGTTTTCATAGGTAGCAACAGTCGGAGAGCCCAAGTTGATTAGAAACGGTGCATGCACATATGTTTCAAGATCCATAGTTGCAGCTTTGATTTTAAATGCTTCATCAAGTTCTGGTTTTGCCGGTGGCATCGCCCACATTCGAGGACTTGACGCAAAGACTTGAATCGCCTCTGCGCCAATTTCTTTGGCGTAATCTATTGAGCGTTTAGCCATTCCACCGGTTGTCGGAGTGTGCGCACCGATTCGAGGTTTTTTAGCTGGCTTAGACATTCATCTACTGTACTTTAATCGTAACTGTGCTGCCACGTTCAACTTTTGTTTTCTTAACAGGAGAGACAGATACAACGTACTTGACCTTGTTCTTTCCTGTTGGGATAACTTTTGGCTTCAGGCCAAGAGATTTGAGGAGATTTTGCGCCGCAACAGATTCCATGGCAATGATCGTTTCCGGAATGTAGGTAAAGCGAGGTCCCTTTGAAATCACGATAGAAACTTTTGCTCCTTTATCAAGGGCGGTCCCACCGGCAGGGGTTTGTGACACGACTGCAAGTTCTAGAACGTTTTCACTGTAAACATAGGTTGGCACAACATCAAAACCTGCCTGCGTTAACTCATTGAGCGCTTGCTCACCACTCTGACCCAGATAAGAGGTTAAGGCAATCTGCTCAACTCCTTTGGAGACAATGAGTTCTACCTGAGCATCTCGCTTTATAGATGTTCCAGATTGTGGAACGGTCTCAATCACAAAGCCCTTGGGAATTTCACTGCTAAATACTTCTTTTACGGGAAGAATCTCTAGAGGCAACTTCATTAGGGCGCTTTGGGCCGCCGAAATAGTCAGCCCTGTTGTTTTAGGAATTGAGTAACGCTCTGGTCCTTTAGATAGTACAAAATCAACGCTGCCATTGGCTTCAACCTTTCCACCACCGGCTGGATTTGATTCGATGATATGACCTTTAGCAATCTCCTCATCAAATCTACTTTCCACAACAGTGGCAGTTAGTCCCAACGGTTGCAAGATTGATACAGCCTCTTCATATTTTGCTCCAACTGTTGACGGAACAACTACTTGAGAACCTGGACCTACCAAACTCCACCAACCACCAACCCCAACAGCTATTGCAAGAACCAAGGCGACTTTGCGATTTCGGCGAACACGCTTACTTGCCCTTTGTTTTTTCTCTTCTTTTCGTTTGAGTTGTCGAGGGGTCTCTATTTTTTTATCTTCGATGGTGGGCTCAGATTTAATCTGATCTTTCTTTCTTGTTTTTTCACGAATCGGTTCAACGGGTAGGTCTAATCCAAGTGACATTTGATTCTTCTTGGGGTCCAAATTGATTTGAATTTCCTGTAGCTCATCTAAAAACTCAGCGGCAGAGTTTGGTCGCTCATCCGGGTTTTTTGCTGTCGCTCGAGCGATCAAATCATCTAAATTTTCTGGAATCTCTCTACGCTTACTTCGAAGCCGTGGGACTTCTTCATTGACGTGCATGTATGCGATCTGTATTGGGGAGTCGGCAGAAAAAGGTTTTTCGCCGATTAACATCTCATAAGCAAGAATTCCAGTTGCATATACATCACTCCGCGAATCGGCAATTCCGCGTTGAACCTGTTCTGGAGAAAGATAAGAGACACTTCCTAAGATCACACTGGATTCAGCTGTCATCGTCGAACCGATAATTTCACCTCTAGCAAGCCCAAAATCTGCAACCTTAACTCTTCCTTCATTCGAGATCATTATGTTTTCTGGCTTAATATCCCGATGAACTATTCCCAATGCATGTGCGGCAGATAGGGCGCTTAGAATTGGAGTTAGATAGTTGATTGCATCTTTTATTTCGAATCTGCCACGTTCATTTAAATACTCTCGCAATGTATGACCTTCGATAAGTTCCATTACTAAGAAGACAGCGGGAACTCCGCTTTGATTCCATCCTTGATCTTGTACCGCCACGATATTGGGATGGGAAAGGGCCGCCGCCGCTTTTGCTTCTCGAATAAAACGTGAAACATAGGCATCATCTTGTGCCAGGTGCGAGTGCATTATTTTTACCGCAACTTTACGATCTAATCGGGTGTCGATAGCCTCATAAATGGCAGCCATCCCACCATTGGCCACCTGACGTATTAATTGATAGCGCCCATCAATGAGTTCACCGGTCAGATCGGACATGTGGCGATTTTATGGAACCAACCTGATGAAGGCTCTTTGGGCGCGCCCAAAGTAGCTACGAAGTAAGTTTTATCTCGCAGTTTTTGGCGGTTTGATCAACGTTAAAGTACGCATCTTGATTTATTTGCCACTTGACCATTAAATCTCTCAGGTGGTGCCCATCTCGATCTAGAACGCGTTGTAGTCCAATTTCTGGTGCAACTTCTATCCAATAGGTTTTTGCACCTGCATCTCTGACTATTTTTTGCCCAGCACCAACACCCTCAAGAATTAGTACTTCCGTGGCATGAATTAACTCGGCCTCATCAAATTTCATCGTGCTCCAATTAAATCTACTTATTTTGAAATCCTTACCGGCTTTATGAGCTTGGATTATCTCTGAAAGTTTCAAAGTTAGATCTTTTGATAAAGCATTTTCCCAACCGTTATATAGATCATCCATATGGACAACCTGCACGGTTGAGATTAGTTGATGCTCACTTTGAAGCTTTGCTGCCAATGTAGTTTTACCCGAGCCTGCAGGACCATCAATTGCTAAGAGCATCACGCCAGCGCTTCCAGCCAACTACTGCAATTACGGTAAAGGCACCATATAAAGTTGCAGTAAACCAATAGCCCAAGATCGCATACTGAATTGTGCCTGCTACATCGACAATGAACCAAAGAATCCACGATTCATATTTTTCATAGACCATTAAAAGCTGTGCGATGAAACTGCCAATAAGCAAAAATGCATCAGACCATGTTGCTGCGGCGCCCAGAGCTGATAAAACTGGTGTCAAAACAGCCACGGCCAAGATGGTTCCCATTATGAGGTAACCTCTATTACGCACAGAGATGTTTCCAGGAACAGCACCTGTTGGTGCCCATCCCTTCCAGCCGTAGATTGCTGAGATC
>Ga0209442_1000284_pt1 | contig 30508 bp, 50 predicted proteins | sample LauGreSBDMM110DD_2_FD_187565 | JGI IMG/M metagenome (GOLD analysis project Ga0209442, IMG submission 187565) | Freshwater lake microbial communities from Lake Michigan, USA - Sp13.BD.MM110.DD (SPAdes) (version 2) | ecosystem: Environmental > Aquatic > Freshwater > Lake | place: Lake Michigan...
TTAATTAATTCTTTCTTCAAATATAGTATTTGTAATCTTAAAGCATCATTTGTTCGTGTTAATTCAGTATTATCGTCTTTAAGCATTTTAAAGACTTCTAAGCTATAGTTCAAATCATTTGCTTCACGTAGTATCACTTTTTGTTTTTCTTCGCTTACACGTTCTAATGCACCTCTAAAAAGCAATCTATTGATGCTTACCTTTATGTTTAGTCTTGCAATAGCAATATCTGTATCTTTCATAATACGTTTTTTCCTTCGTTTAAAAATTGTGTTCCGTTCTGTAATTTAAACATAATTGGCTCGGCAGCGAATGTAGGCTTACCACCAGTTTCAGTTTCTTTAACTTTCTTGATATGAACTTCTGTAAACATCCAAAAGTTTGTGTGCATTGGGTATCTATGAATAACAATGAAATCATCTGCACGGTTACCCCACTTACCACCACCTTCAGCATCCGCCATATTCGGTGCCATTGGCATACCTTCATAATCACCTGCTTTGTGCGTTTTACGGAGTGCTTCAGTTGCTGCGTGAATACACATATAGATTGAAGTATTCGTTTTTTTCGCAAACAATCTCAACTTTGTAGCCATTTCATAATCCAAATCGTGTGCATTAGCAAACTTTGGCTTTAAGAATGAATTGTGTGGGTCAATCATTAAAGTATCATAATCACCTAACACTTGAACTTCTTTCATAAATTCTTCAATAGTCCAAGCCTTTTGTGCATCTATGAAATCAAAATGCAATTCAATAAAGTTTTTACAATTTTCTAGTTGTTTAGGTAACATATCTTTAATCTTACATCCTGCATATAATTCAATTAGATTTCTTTTCAATCCGTTAACACTATTTTCGGCTGAATAAATTAGATGCTTAAGATTATGCTTTTTAGCCAAACAAAGCAAGTACCATAAAACCCAGTAAGTTTTACCTACATTTGCGTGTCCTAGCACAATATTGAATGAAGCACGTTTAAATCTTAGGTTAACATCTAAATCAATACCTAATCCTAAACCCAAAGGTATTTTATCTAACCTAGACAATTCTAAAAATTCATCACTACTTCTATGGTTAACTATCATTTCTTTTTTGTTTTTATGTGAAAGCCATTTACATCAATTTCATTACCCCATTGGTCGGTTGAAATTACATCCGCTTTTGTATTTATTACATTATCATTTACATTATCATTAACAGTTATGTTTGTTATCGTTTGATATGCTTTGTTATCGTTTGTTATACTTTGCCATCTTTTAGCCATTCCTTTCTTCCCCGCTTCACTACGTTTGCCCTTGATTTCATTGAACTTAACTAAATCACGTTTTAATTGTTGTTTGATTGGTGTGAATGCTAAATTAATAATAATATCTTCACTAATTGGATTTTCATCATTAACGTAGGCAAAGATGAACTTAATTAGTTCACCTGCCTTTTCGTTAGATAATTGATTAAACAAAGCATTCTGGTCTGCGTATAGGATAAATCCTTTCTTATCTTCTGCCATTTTAATTTATTGGATTAAATTTATAATTTCTTTGGTCGTATTTAGATAATCTATCAATATCTTCTTGTGAAATTGTAAACAAATATTTCATATCTTCAACTTTCCAAGCAATAATATTTTTATTTGGGTATATCGGATTATTCAATTGCATTAAATCAGCTAAATGAACACTGCCTGTTTTGTCATCTACAAATATTAAATAGAAATTAACTGAAGTTATTTTAACAAAATTAATATATTCATTATAACTTTTAATATTTATACCCTGTGCATTCCAATTATTTAAACGTGCTTTTGTTTTAACATCAATTGCAATAACCTTTTCTTTATTTAATGTACAAATCATATCAAAATAATGTGCTTTATCTTTAGTGAAAGGGCGGTATATTATCCACCCTTTTTTTTCTAAAAATTCAGAAACAATATCTTCACCTATATCACCTTTTTTTAATGCTATTTGAAAGTCTGCCATTAGAATTTATTTACATCATTACCGAATACTTCCCATCCATTTCTTTTTTCTCTACTAAAATATTCTAATCTTCTGCCTAACGTTATATTTTCAATCATTTCAAAAAATGAATCTGGCTTTCTTGAATGTTCTCTTCTTGGTTCGTTTAAAATATCTCTAAATGTTGTATTCTGCCAATATGGTTTCCCTTTGATTCCTACTATACAAAACTCGCATTGCATTCTAAACCAAGCTCCCATTCCTATTTTTTCTTTATTCCATACTAAAGTAGCTTTATAATCTAATCCCCATTCTTTTAAAATATCAAATGCATCTGGTAAAAATCTATGTGTAGTCCAAAGTAATACAACAGCGTCATCCATTAACGGTATTTCAATTTTTTTAATATCTTCAATACTCATTTCAGGATATGGATTTGCAACTCTTCTACCTACTGAATCAAATGAAGTTACATTTTTACTTTCTCCTTCATAAGGCCAAGGTGGGTCAACCGAAATAACATTAAACAAACCATCTAATTCAGGAAGTAAACCATGCTCAATATCTTCTATCTGTTGCTCAATTAACTCTATTCGCTCTGCTTTCTTTTCTTCTTTCTTTATATCTTGGTAAACTTGGTTTATACTTACTTCACCAATGCTTAATTGTGCTTTTACTTCTTCACTTGCTTTGGCTTCAATTACTTTTACACGTGCAATAGTTTGTTCACCAACTGAAGCTATTTTAGCAAGTTCTTTTCTTGTGTCTATTGGCTCACTTTTCGGTGAATTCACCAAAAGGTCAGCACGTTTTCCTTGTTGCTCCTTTGCTCTTTCACTAAACACACTTTCAAGTTCTAAAGCTAAAACTCCTCTTTGATAGTTGCTTAAATTTCTCCTGCCAAATTGGTTATTAATCATCCATTCTCTTACATCGCTTTCATCTTTAAAACGTTTGCTTTCCGTTTGATAATCCAAGTTCCAACGTGTAGCAATTTCATAACGGTTATGGCCATCAATTATAAATCCATTCCACGTTATAATCTTTTCTCGGATTCCTTCTTCTAAACAATTTGCCTCTAGTTGTTTAAACTCTTCAGCAGTTAGTGCTGGTATTAACTTTTTAAACTCTTCTTTAATCTCTAACATAATATAATTTATTAAACATAAAAAACCCCTGTACTCCTTTGTGCTTCAACCTACAAATTCATACAAGGGTTTAAACTAAATTCCTTTTGTTACTATAATGTTGAAGCGTAACGTATGCAAATATAACTAAATATTCTTAATATTCAAATCTTTATCTATAAATATTCCTCTTCTGCTATCGCATTCATCCATCCATTCATCTAAAAGCCAAACATCGTATATTAAAGATGGCAGTACATCAGCTTTTAATATCGCATCTTCTTTGGAATTAGCTTTGCCAATCCAGTATGCAGGTTGGTTTTCTCTTGTGTAAAATACTTTATAGTAACTCATATCACCAGGTTATTATCGTTCAAAAATTCTCTAATTTGTTCTCTTAAATAGTCAGCCATATCTAATTCACTTTCTGAAGCATCTCTATTTTGATACACACCGTACTTAGTAGTTGACCTTAGTAGTTCGTCTAGTTGCAAAACTGTTTGCTTCCAATCAAAAGCATTCATTGCAAGTTTAGCATCTTCTACATCGTCATATTCTATTGTTATTTTCATAGCTAAAAAATTAAAGGGGAAAGGTTTTTATCCTTTACTGCTGGAACTCCAACACACCCCTAATTAATATTAGAACGGCAAATCGTTTGCTTCAGCTAGTTTTTGACTAGTTGACTGCATTGTCATTCCTGTTGGCTTTGATTCCGTTCTTTCAACAAATTCAGCTTTAACGATGTTGCCATCTGTCCAAGCTACTTTACCGTTTCCTACATACTGCTTGTGTGTTTTTGCATCACGTTGTTCTTTTGATTGCTGAACAAAGATACTAGCATTGTTACCATAGTCATCTTGTTTGTCGTTTACACTCATAGTGTACTTATCGTAACCACCTTGTGCATTTTTGATACTGAAGTTTATCAGTGAACTCATCTTAAAATTGTTTTTAATTGTTCGTAATATTGACGTGCAACTTTTACACGTTCAATTATCTTTGCTTGTGCTTCTTCGTCTTTTTGCACAATAAATCTTTTAACTCTTAATTCATTCGGTATTTGGTCGAAGTTATGGCTAAGTTGTACTGCCTCTCTTACATCTAAATCTTCATCTATTAAATGTAACTTCCAATGTTCACGTCTTACTTCGTCTTCAACTATCTCAAACGGTGTATTCATCAAACAATAAACTAACTCACTAGTATCGTGATTCGTTAGCATTAAATATCCTTGCAACTGCCAATAGTACTCTTTGTTTTTTAAAGTAGAATCGAACATCGGAAACGTACTGCCATTCCAACTGCATTTAATATCAGCTAAAAGATTATCTGTACAAATGTCAGGCTCACCAGTTAACCATTCGTTGTTAAATCTTTCTGTATTCTTAACTACAAAATCCCATTTAAGAACTTCTGATGCAAACTGAATTGCTTCATCTTCCATTTGTATTCCTTTATCAGTATAACGGCTTGAGAAGTCTTTATATATACCTAGTTCTTTTTCTTTAAATACATCTTGAATGTATGTTTTTGCAGTTTCAGACAAAACCTCAGATTTACTCCGAGATTCTGTCATTAACTTTCCTAGTGAACTGCATCTAAATAGTAATTCGCTCATAATAATTTTATTGCTGCTTTTTGTAACTCAGTTAATTCAAATTGATTCAAGTCTGAAACTTTAGCTTTGCCATCTTGAATAGCAATTAATGCTTTTTCAAATCGTTCTTGTGGCATTGTAGGTTTCTTATTAACGTGTTTAGTAACATCGTTTGCATCGTCATCTTGCATAGATAAAGATAGTAAACTTTGAAGCGTGTAACGTCTAAAATAAGAAATACAACCGCCTAACTTTTGCGGGTCGTTTAACTCTGGAAGTTTAATCTCAGCATTAATATCTACACCGCTTTCAATGTCAACTATTACACTATGCACACAACCATTCATAATAGGTTGTAATAGCAGTAAATTGTACTTATGTAGTATTGGCTCAACTACATCTAAAATAGTGTTTAAATCAGCATATTTAGATTTAAAGAAAGGATTGTCAGCACTCTTGTTAATCTTACCAATTTCTTGTTTAGCTAAATGTAGCTTAAAATAAATTCCGTTTGGCTTTGGAATTGCGTCTTCAAATGTTTCGTTTTTCATAATTTTTAGTTTATTTTATTTATAGTATAACCGTTGTTTTTAGTTCTTTCAATTTCAAATTCAAGTGAAAGCACACTAACTGATTTACCTTTTCTAATTACTTTTTTACCTATATCTATTTTTGATTTTGCAAATGGATTTAAATACTTTGCAATATTAGAAGTTAATTCAGAATAAGAATTTCCACTTATAATAGAAAATGTGTTGTTTGGATTTAATACTGTTACGTTTTTCATTTTGTTTTGTTTTTAGATTGTTTACAAATATACTACTTATTAACTTATTAAACTAATTTTATTTATACTTTTTAATTAATTCTTCTTGCAATAACCTCATTTGAAAGTAGTTTTCACACTTCAAGATTCGTTCTTCTATTTCTGTGATTAAAGGATTCTCAATAGTTAATTCAGTTTCTTGCAAATCTCTTAAAATAGCCGAATAAATGTACTTGAAATCAATCTCATTCTTTAAAAGTTCAAATTGCTTTAACGCCCAAATAACTGTGGCGTGATCTCTATTTACAACTTCACCTATTTTAGTTAAACTCCAACCGTTATTTCTTAAGTACCTGCAAACTACAAATCTCGCATACACCTTTTCACGCTTTCTAGACTTTGTATTCATCTCGTATTTTAAGATTACTTCATTTAAAAGGTCGTTGTTTAAAATATCTTTATTTTTCATGATTCTTGTATTTGCACCTGATTTAATATTTCTCTTACTTTATTATTAATAAACACCCATTGCTCACCTTGTTCTGGTGTTAAAACATCTGTAGAAAATTCGACAAATCTTGCAACATATTTATAATAGTTTTCCGTCTTCATTTTCATTTCTCGCTTATAATGGATGGAATTTGATAACTCATCCATCAGCTCTAGTTGTTGTTGCTGACAGATAAGTATTCTCAATGTTATATCTAAGTCGTTTTGTTTCATTTCATTTGTTTTATAAGTCCAAAAATATGATTCGCCTTTTGATTGAAGTCTAATCCTTTACCTTCATCTACTGTTGATTGAATTCTAATCTTTGCCTTCGTTGAAGGAACATAGGTATTAACTGCCTTCGTTGGTTTAATGTTCTGATTGAAAAATTCTGTTATTGCTTTCATATTACTTCTTTTTAAATTATTACCAACTTGTGGTATTAGTAATACAATAATCACTTCCTACATAAGCATTCATCCAATCACTTTCTGAAAGGTAAAAAGTTTTATTATTATTTGAGCAACTGTTTCTAATTACTACCGAATAATCCGCAGCATTGTCACTTTGTATTATACCACAGTTACACGACTCATTTGGTGTTATTTCTTCTTTCTTACATGACATTGCCATTAACGCAACTGCCATAATCATAATTACTTTTTTCATAACTCAAGTTTTAATTTTCGTTCTTTTAACTCACTTTGTATTAACATTCTTTCATATTCTTCTCTTTCAGCAGCATCAAATTCGTTGTTTCGATTGTACTTTTTGATTCTGAAATCTGATAAGTATAACTGGTGTTCTAGTTCTTTGATTCTTTCGTTCATAACTCAAATTCTTTAATCTCGTTAATAACTTTAAAATAACTAGCCATAATTCTCTTTGTAGCTAACATCTGAATTTCAATTACTAAATCTGATTTTGGTTTAAAGTCATTTGGCGCTGCAATTTCAACATTATATCTTAACATTGATTCATACTTTTCTTGTGATGCTTGTGCTAAATCTAATAAGTCTATTGCTTGATTAGTTAGCTTTGTGATTTGTTTTAAGTTTTTCATTTTGTTTTGTTTTTATTAATTGATATATGCAAATATATATATAATGTTTAGAACTACAATACTTTTAAACAAAATAATAACAAATATTTTCATTTATTTTTAAGAAGTCAATGTTTACAAGGCTTTCAAGATGTAAAAAAAATACTTAATTAATGATATAAACTTACAAAATGTTAATTATAACGTTTAATTAAGATAAATATTTTCTACTATAAATGGATTTAATACTGCTAAAAGTATACTATACGGCACTTTTAAGTGTTTTTAACGTTCATTAAGTGTTTTTCTCCTTCACAAGTGTACTATACTGCACTTTAGGCACAAAAAAAAGGAGGCTATTACACCTCCTAATTCAATCCAAACCTAAACAAAACAAAAATTTTAACTGTGCAAATATACTAAAAAATATGTGTTAAACGTGCAACCACACCATTATATTTTGAATGGATATAACCTTCTACTGCTTTTACTCCTCCACAAAAACCGTTTCTGTGATGCCAAGAATCTGTACCTGAAGGTGAACGTAGACTTTCTATTGTAATACCTGGAAAGTCTTTGCCTGATTTATGGTGAATGTGATGCGTATAAACGTATCTATGTTTAGTATTTGCCCAAAGTATAGAATGTTCTGTAGCATAAAGCAATGGTAATGCTTCTAATTTTGCACCATCACCATGCGTAGTTCCTATGAAGTTATCATAATACTGAAATGCTTTGCGATGTTTTAAATCAACGTTAAAAATGATATTTTCAGCTTTATTAAAATGTGCTTCAATTAACTGCAATAAAAAGAATCCGTGTGTGTAATCGTGATTAGATGGATTGTAAACCACTTCGACATCTGCAATATGTACAAGCATTTCTAATAAATCAATGTACAACTGTTTTGCAGTTAGAAAATTATCATACCACATTCCATCTGTATCTTGTTGTGTTCCTGCAGTTGTAGAACTCTTTGTATTGTCTGTGTGTAGAATATCGTTTCCTGCAACAAAAAGAATTTTATCAATCGTATAACCTTTGCTCTTTTGAATAATTCCAATCAATCCTTCCTTTGCTCTTTGTACTGCGATTTGGCAATTATAATCTTCTCCAGTTTCAAAAGCTGAAGATAATTTACCAATGTGCAAATCAGCAATATCAATTACTAATAGATTAGAATCTTTATCCTCAATGCGTTCTATCTTCTTATACTTTGGTGAATGCTTTTTTGTAGCTTCAATAGTACTTTGTTGTATTATAGAAAATCCTTGTTCTGTTTCTGTTTTAAAATTTGGATTCTTAAAGAATAAAGATGCTTTATCAGTCTTAAGCCAACCGTGTTTTACATCTTCGTCATTTACATCTGCTTCATCTGTAGCATTCTTTATTCCTCTATATTGTTTAATTATCTCTAGTTCATCGGGTTTCAATCTTATTCTATTATTCGACATTTTTATGTGTTTTAGGTAAATAAAAAAACCTTCGTTGTGAAGGCTTTAGCATTATTTAATATTATTAATCTCTTGCAAGGTGCTTTTTGAATCTAGTTCTATACCGTGATTTTTAAAGAATGAAATTATCTCGCTTAAATAACTATTTCCTGCTCTTGCTCCAGTAGAATAGATTTTTATAAATTGGTCTAATTGCCCTGTAAAAATAAAACGATAACCCGGTACATATGGTGACATCTGATATGTCTTTATATTCTTTGCTATCTCACTTGAATAATAAGGCTTGATGTTAACTTGTTTATTCATTGGATATGTTTTAGACCTGCCTTCAATAATTTTAGTAAAGTAATCTATTTGCCTACCTATTCCAATCTCTAAACTAGCAAGTTTCACGTTTGCACCTGAATCAGTATTACCGATATTACCAGGATTGTTTGTTCTGTAACTTCTAGTTCCTAGTTTGAATCCTTCGTGGTCAGTCATTACTATTAATAATAACTTCAATCCTTTAGATACATTCATCTTTTCAATAGCAGGAATGTACTCTTTTAGAATCTCATCGTTAAATGAAATCTTTGCATTATTAATAATTGGTTTGTCAGGAAAATGTGAGCCGTTAATGGTCACTCCTTTGTACTTTTCAATATCCATATTTGTTTTATTTAAATTTAAACAAAAGTACAATTAATAAGACAAGAAATGCAATTATACCAAGAAATCTAAAGTTAAAAGCAAAACCTTTTCTTTTATCGTTTTTAATCGTTTTAATGGATGCTTTATACTTGTACTTTGTATTGTACTTAATTAGCTTTAAAGTGTCTCTAATCGTTTTATATTGGTATCTAATCTCATAACGTGTTAATGGTGCTTGTAGTTCTGGACATTTAACAGAAACTTCACGATAGATAATTGAATCTTTGCCATCCTTACCTTTAATAATTGTGTTTACAGTAACCACCGTAGTGTCGCATATTATCTTACCACCTTTTTCAATGAATTTTCTTTGATGAAATTTCGCTGAACAAGAAATCAAAAAGAATAAATATATTGATAGCAGAAACATAAATACCAATGTCGAAAGTTGTGTGTAGTTAATTTTCATAATGTATAGATAATTCGTTTTTTTATACTTGATTGTATAATATAATAGCTAAAATGTACATAATTTGTGACAAAAGTATAATATATTAGCTATGTATCTTCTTGCTAAAAGCATCCGATATCTTGCTACCTACTGCAACCGAAAGAAAACCGAAGAATACTTCTGAATTATAACCATGCATACAAAAATCTATTAAGCCAACAAGCACACATATAGAAAATGAAGTAAACATTGTAAGCGAAGTTCTTGACCATTTACCGTCTTTCTTTAAAGTATCACGAAATAACTCTTTTATTTTTTCTTTCATTTGGAAGAATTGCAACTAATTTCTCTTTTATTAATATCTCACTTCTATGTGTAGATGCTTGTTTTATTTCTTGCCTATCGTTTAAGCACTCGAATAGTCGTTCTTCTACAGATGATAGTCTACTGTTCATCCAAATTAAAGCAATAACGGTCATTCCTAAAGCACCGTGTTTTTTAATAGTTTCTAAAATTTCAAGCATTGTGGTTTATTTGTGTGTTTTTATCATTTCTACAAAAGTGTCAAAGATTACTTTTTGTGTCTTATTCATTTCAATATAATCTAATTCTGTAAACGATTTTGGTACACTGTTTTCAATTCCATAAAACTTCATTATCCTTGCAATTGGATCAGTTATATTAACTGTTAACAATTCTTGAGTATCTGAAAATTCATTTATAAAAAAATCATAATCTGCTGTCAAAGGATAGTCTATTCTTTCGTTTGTCATTTCATCATAACAATATATAGTATCTATCATTATATCTATTTTACTTACATTCTCCATTATAAAAATATATTACCTTGTGTATCTTCTGTTGCTACTATTGCTTGTGTTATAAGAACACTATATGCTGCTCCACCTTTATATGTATTTCCTCTTGTAGATATTGCTTGTGCTGTTGGTCCATTAAATAAATAAGGTGCTGTTGCATTTGCTAACAAAAATGTAGAGTTTAATATAATACTAGGAAGTATAGTTGTGTTGCTGGATATTCCAATTCCTCCGGCATTATTCCAATCACATATAATATTTGAATTATGTATTTCTATTGTTGCTGCATTCGCTAAAATAGAATAACTACTTGTAGATTTTGAAGTTAAATTATATGCTTTTGATGCAGTAGATGTCAACTGAGAGCCTCTTGATGAAGAACTAATGCCGGTGCAATTGTATAAAAATGATGAGCCTGATGTAAGTCCTGCTCCACTAACTGAAACACCTACACAACCTACAATATTTATGCCGCTGGATGCTTCAAATCCAACACCTGAAGTAGACCTTCCAATACAATTATATGCGTTTACTGCGGCTAAAAAACCTACACCACTTGTTGAAATACCTACACTATTAGATTGATTTCCTGCCAAGCCATAAATACCATAACCTGAATCTGATACACCTGTACAATTTTGAATATCTCCACCATTATGACAACGAATACCATAACCTCCACTTGTTCCGTAGCCAATGCAGTTGTTTAATTTTGCTCCTGCACTAGTAAATATTCCAAAAGCAGCATAAGTTGAAGTTGAATAAGCTACTGCATAGTTAATTTCGTGAGTTGAATTTGTATTGAATAATATACCTACTCCACTACCTGAATTTCTAAATGTAGAGCCAGCACAATTAATTACACCACTTCCTGCTGCTCCTAATGTTAAACAAGAATTATCAAACAATGTACCTGTGCTTCCTGTTCTAATAACGTTTAAATTATTTATATTACAAGATGTTGCTACCGTTACAGCTACCGTTAATGCGTGTGTTAATCCACTATTATTAAGAGTATAAGTATGACTATTGCCATTGATATTAACACCATTTTTTAAAGTAATAGTTACTGCTCCAGTTTCAGTTACATCAGCAAACATCTCAATAGTATTACCACTTACTGCTGCTGCCATTGCAAGTGTTAACGTAGCGTAATAAGTATAAACACCTGAAGCATTTGGTATTCCAAAAATACCACTTCCTCCACCACCACTAATTACCAAATCACCACTACCAAGTAATGAATTACCGTTAATAGTTTTGATACTTGTGCCTGAAACTAGCTTAGTTTGTAATGTATTAAAGATTTGTGTACCTGTCAAGTACCTAGAATAGTGAACACCTCCTGAAAGATAAGATACTTCAAACTTATCTGTTGCTGCAAACGTACTATTTGGATAGGCTGTTAACCCCGATATCTTGTAATTTGGCATTTTCTTTGCTTAATTTAATTATATACTGCTCTAATTTCTTAACGTTAGATGCTTTTTGTTTATATTTTATCTTCATAAATACCAGCCACCTAAGTTAACATCTCTATCTGGAAACATATCCCCATTTGTATTTGAGTTATATTCAGGAAACAAGTTAGAATTAAAACAAATGTAATCTACAAATCTTTCATTATAGTGTTGTGCTAAACTACGTTCCTTTTCAATCAATGAATCCATTTCTTCTTTAGATATAGTTTCACCATTTTCACTTCCATGCTTGTAAACTCCTTTGTTGCCAAATGTATAACTAGCAAAAGGTAAATATTCAACCATAGTATAATGAATAACCATAGGCTTAATATAAGCAGTTAATAACGTTGTGTAAGGAGCAACTAAGTTATTGGCTACAATTCCATCGTTTATCTTATTAAATAGCTTTGTACCTAGAATATTTTGTATGTGAATATCTTGAGCAACCTTCATTTTATCTGTGAACTTATCGGGATCTAAATTACCATTTAAAGAAGTGAATTTTGCAATGTCAGTAGTAGTGACAAATAGTGCTTGTGCCATTAGTTAAATCTTTTATTAGTTGGTAAAAAACCGTTATAAGGCATATCAACAGGTTTTTGATAAACCTTTGAAGGATTAGTAGGTAAAATTTCACCTTCTTTTCTTGCTTGTGCTGGTGTAACTTGTACTTTATTTGGTGACATTATATCAGTTCCTTTTCTTCTATAAGTTTCTCTAGTCCAAAAATGATGACAATCACCTCCACCTTTATACAAGAATACATCGTAAGTATCAGTACCTTCAGGTCCCCAACCTTCGTTAACTACTTGTGAAGACATAGCTACAATATCTTCTTTTCTATAAAGTTTATTAGCATTAACCATTTTTTTACAGAAATCTCTTGAATCTTCTGATAAACCACCTGAATAACGGTATCTTGTTTTAAATAGTTTAGTATCTTGTTCACTATTTCTAGTAGTATTAGCCACCCCCGTAGACGTCTTTAAAAAGTTTACTATTCTAGATAGTATAGTTTCTTCTTTTGGTGCGTTTAAAAGCTCTAATTGTGCGTCTAATTCATCTTCCTTATCGTAATCCACCCTTTGAGAATCTACTAATTCATATCCTTCTAGTTCATCTTGTTCTGACATTGTAACAGCAGGTGCTAAAGAAGGTATAATTGTATCTTCTGTTGGTAAAACAACATTTGAATCTGTCGTTAAAGATTTACGTTCAAAGAATAAATCTAAATAAATACCGTTTACTGCTAAAATAGTATCACAAGCATCTGTAACTAATTCTTGAAAGTGATTTACAATAGTATTATAAAAATAGATTGATGCTACTTCAATTTCATCTGCTGAACTAGAAAAACCACTACCATCTAAAGTAACACCTACCAACATAGGAGAAGTTATGTTATGCCCTACTAAAATCTTGTTTCTAGCTTCTGTAGATAAGTATTCGTAGTGTTGTGGTGCATCGTTTAATGGAATATCGTCAACAGTAGTTTTTTGCGTTTCATTATTATTAAAAGAAACGATTACTTTTTGACCTCTTGAACCTGTTAACTTATTTAGTACTTTACTAGATTGCAACCTTTGTTGTTCTTCAGTTGGTACACCGTTATTAAAGTTAACTACTTTAGTGCCTGAAAATCCGTTTTCTACTTCATTAATTAGGTACTCAGCTATTCTCTCTTCTAATACACAATAGTCTAAAGCACCTTCATAATCAACAGATGAAAAATACTTTCTACCTACTGAATAGTTACCAAATACTAAAACTTCAATATCTTCAGTTGATGTTCCTAAACATGGAATAAATCTAGGTACAAATTTCTTTACATCTTCCCAATTATCAGAATACCAATAACCCTCTATAATTCCGTCTTTATTACATTTAGCAGGTCTTAATAGATTCATTGGTAAATGCTCAACCTTTGATACTAAACCTTTTGATTTAACACATTGAAAAGCACCTGATCCCATCAACTTTAAATCTAATATTGTAGATCGCAAACAAGTTTTACCAAATAGCATTTTCATTTGTGCGTATTCGTTTGGCTTTCTGTTTGCATCTTTAGCATCCAACCCTTTACCGTAAATCAACTTAGACATATTGTTAATAACAGCATTATTTGTTGGTGAGTTACGATAACGGTCTATGAGCCAACTATAATAATTATTCGATTCTCCGTATTCAACCCATGCGTTGCGTGAATCTTCTACAATTGAAGGCTGTGTATAACTAGATAATTCTAGTATAAAACTATTTGATGTATCACTCATAAACTACATAGTCATTATTTGAAGAAGATTGTACATATTCTCCGTTGTTAATTGAATAAGTTGCTATTGTTTGATTTGTAACGAATACCTTATCTGTATAAACTACAGTCGCTCCATTCAATATATTTAGCGTATAAAAATGATTATCTTTTAAAACAAGAATCTTTGAAATAGATAAATAATATCTATCTGTAGTTGGTGTAATTGCATAAGTTGTAACTATTCCAGTTTCTTCATGCGTAAAAGTCATAGATGTTGCTGCCAATGTTCTTGGAATAACTTTAAACGTTTGACTTGTCGCTAATTCTTTTAAGATAATCATATACTATAATAACAAGAAAAGTTAAAAACTGTTTTAAAAACAAAAAAACCTCCACCGATTAGATGAAGGTTTTTATTTCTAGAGAAGTTAATATTAAACTCCAGCAGTAATTGTATAACCAGCAGTAGTAAGTAATGCTTCAGTAGTAGCTTCAAAGAAGTTAGCAGCCACTTTCTCCATTCCAGTTAATTCCAAAGTATAACCACTAAGGTCACCCATTGCACCACCAGTTACGATAGTTCCACCAGTTACATCCATTCCAAAGTCTTTTCCTGCTAAGAAGAAATTACCGTTGTTATCTCTAACAATAACGTTTGGTCTTCCGTAAATCAACAATTTAAGTTGCTTATGGTCAGATACAGAAAGTTTCTTTAAAGTAATAGATAATTTTTGGTCAAAGAAAGTAGTACCATTTTCTCTTGAACTATTGATAGTTTGAGTAAACGTATTAGTACTTCCTTTTAAGTCATATTTAAAAGCAATTGGTGTACCTGTTACGGTTTCAATTGCATCAGTATTTACAGCATCAAAAGTGTATCCAGTAGCATCTCCATCGTTAACGAAGTAAACTGCATCTAATCCACCGATACTATCTTTGCAGGGCTCAATTCTCCCTAAGGTTATTTCACAAGGCATTTCGTTTATGTATTAAAAAAGGGATGGTGTATATTGCACCACCCCTTCTTAGTTAATAATTAATTATTAGTTAGCTGCGTTAGTGATTCCGTAAGTTACGATATCTGAAACGTTAGCATATTGAATACCCATAGCCATACGCATAACAACACGAACGTTTTGAGATCCATCTAATTCAGACATATCAATAACTTTTACTTCATTTGTGTCAGCTAGTAAACCAGTTCCGAAAAACAAGTTTTCAGGATAAGTACAGATAGCAACTGTTGAAGTCATACCAGAACACATAAACAATGGAATACCATCGAAAGATAAACTTCCATCTGTGTACCATTGTGTACCTTGTGCGTTAACACCGTTACCACCTAATCCACTTGTTCCGAATCCACCTAAAGCACGAATGTAAGCCTTAACAATTGAACGTGAAGCATAAATTCTTAATCCTTCTTGACCGTATACAGCAGCAGGAATAGCATCTACAATTTTACCCAATTCAACAATAATAGTTGAAGCAGAAACAGCAGCACCAGCAACTTCATTAGCAGCAGGAAGAGCAGCATCAGCAGCTAAAAGAACTTCAAAACCATCAAAAGCACCTGAAGTAGCGGTAGCACCCGACCAAATGTTAGTCTCTACAGTAGCAGCAACTTTAGAAGCAACCAATGCAATAAGATAATCAGCGAATGAAGTAGGTAATACATCGTGAGCAGAATAACCTTGCTCCATTCCTAACCATGTGTTATGGTAATCTTTCTTACACAATTGTAAATTAACTTGGAAATCTTCTAATGTTAAGATTCTTTCAGTTAAAGTAACTGTAGATGTAGATGTAAAATCACAAGTAGCATCTTTAAGGATTCCATCTAATCCAATTTTTTGCATTACTTGTTTGAACTTTACGTTAGGAAGAATCGTAATTCCACCATTTTCTAAACTGTTTGCAGAAAGCAAAGCAGCAGACACATACTTACCTGCAAATTCTCCAGCATAAGTTGTAGTGATTGATGTTGTTGTTGGCATTTTTTTAAAATTTATTAGTTAATTATTTATTTAATTTATTTAATACACGATCTAAAGTCGTTTGTGCAGCACCTTTTGAATATCTAAAAGTTTCAACTGGCTTAGAATTCTCAGGATTGAAACGTATAGGCTCAACTTCTTGTTCTACTGCCAATTCTACTACTTCTTTCTTTGCTTCTAATTGTGCTTTTAATTCAATATTTTCTTTTTTCAATGCTTCAATTTCAGAAAAGAATGTTTCTTTAGTAATTGATTCAACTACTTTCTTTACCGTTTGTGCTTCTTCCATTGCAACTGCAGCAACTTCAGGAGTTTCAACTTCTACTTCAACTTCAGCTTGTGCTTCTTCCATTGGTTTAATTTCAGCAATAACACCTTCAACTAGAACTACCATAATAGTACCATCTTCAAGTGTATATTCTCCAACTGGAGCAGGAACAATTCCTTCTTCTGTTGCGATACCAACTGAATAATCAGCTTCAAAAGATTCAGCTTCAAAGACTGTTATTCCATCTTCTGATTTCATTTGTGCTAATTTTATTTCTACTGCCTTCAAGCCTACTGCTCTTAGTACAGAATTAACGTTTTCTTTTAAACTCATTTTTATAATTTTTAGTTATTATCTATTTAACAAAACTTATTTTATTTTGTTGTAAATTCAACTTTTAAATGTTTACTATAACACTTATAGATTGACCTACTAACGTTCCTAATCCTTGTCCTTTAGATTTTTTTTCGTAATCTTTTAATTTTGGTTTTTTTACCTTTGCCATTTTAACCTACTTTATCAACTGTTAATATTACACTAGGTAAACTTGGATAACCATGTGTTAAATTTTCTGTTTCTGCTATTAACTGAATTGCATCGTTTTGATAGATCATTAATTCTATATAATCATTAGCCGCAAGACTTATAAAGAAATTCCACGCAGCAACTAAAAAATCTGAATTAGACTGCATTGTAACACGTGTAGATGTATTTGGCACATTAACACCGTTTTTTCTTAACCATATTACCGCTTCTTTTACAGTACCACCTTGAACTCGATATAGCTGTGCTGAAAATTGAACGTTATAAACTCCTACAGTATCTACTTTTACTCTACTACTATTCACAATTGAAACACCACTAGTAGAACTTGCATCTGTTCCATTCAATGTAATTGCAGTTACTATACTTATTGTTGGTGATTGCGTTACAGTAGAATACAATGAGCCATATTTTCTAGCATTAACAGTTGTACTTCCTAAAGTTACTTCTTGGATTGCACCGTTTAAATGTACTTTTAGTTTATTATCGTAAACGTGTAATACACCATTTTCAATAGATATACCTGATTCACTTTCTACAGTATCTGCTTGAACTTCATAAGCTGTATTTATTGTATTAGGCATTTATCAAAGTTTTCAATTCGTTTATAATCTCATCTTCTTTAGAATGTAATTGCTCAAACCCATCAAATGCACCTTCAATAGAATAACCTTTGAATGTTCCGTTCTTAATTTCACTCCAAACTTGATCGTTGTAAATCTTTGACATTAAAACCCATTCGCCACCTTTAGCACCTAGATTATAAAGATTAGATTTGTCATTCTTAGAATCCTCCACAATCCAACTTTCTATTACTGAAATTCCATCTACCTTTTCTTCATGTTCTGTAGTAAAGTTGTTTAGATTTAATTTCTTCATGTAGATTTCAGCTGTTTGTGCAACCGTTTCTTTCGTAAAAAAGATGTTGAAATCTTTACCGTTCATTCGTCTAAAGATTCTCTTTTCAGGAACTAAAGCGAAACCTACTACTATACGTCTTTCTTCATCTACTACTTTAAGTTCAACTACTTCAGAAGATAAGTACACAAAATCCTTTTCTATTGCTGGATTCTCAACTAATGAAACTGCAAAAACTCCATCTTCGGCACTCTTAATTGTTAATTCTATTTCTTGTAACTTCTCCATAACTAAATAACATTTTTATATTGATGCTGTTGTAATTTTATTTCTATCTAAATTTTGTGCTGTTGTAACATCTCCACCTACAACATATGCTTTTATAGGTTGACTTTGTAACCCTTGCATCAATTGATTTGTGCCTGAATTACCTACTACATTAAAGTTAGCAGGAGTTGGAACAGCAGGAGCATTCATGCCACCGCCACCGCCACCACCACCACCACCTTCATCACCGCCACCACCACCATCAAAAGTAGTAGATGATATTTTCTTAACTTGAGCAACACCTGAAGCAGCAACACCAGCAGCAGCGACCACGCCTAATGCTATACCAACAGGACCAGGAATAGTTGATGTCATTCCTGTAAATGCACTTACAGCACCTTTGATAGTGTCAATTGTAGCTATTGCTATATTAAGTTTCTTTTGTGTGTTAAATGCTTTCTTTTGTGCTGCCTTAGATTTTCCTGCAAATGCCGCAACTAAGTCTGATATTCCTTGTAATGAATCCTTAGTTAAATCCATCATCATATGGAAGTTTTTTAACTTCCTATTTCTTTCATCATTAAGGGCCTCTTTTTCATCAGCAGCTTTTTTTTCATTAGCAGCCTTTTCCGCTTCAATCCCTTTTTGTCTATACTCTTCTTCTAGGCTAAAATCAACTTCTAAAATTTCTCTTTTAACTTCTAATTCTTCAGCAGCTTTAGTTTTTAAAGTACCAATTTTATCTAACTTAAAAGGCTCTTCTTTCTTCGCTGCATCTCTTCCATCTTTCTCTGCTTTGTTTAATTCAAGTTGTGAAATCTTTAAATTTGCAACAGCATCTTTTGCACTAACTATTTCAGCAGTTTTTTCGTAAAGAAGTTTTCTTGTTTCTTGAATTTGTTTATTACTATCACTTGTTAAACTACGAAATTGCTCACTTAATTTATTTAATTCATTTGCTGCAATTAATTTAGCAGGTGCAGTAATACTGTTTTCATAATCAGCTTTAGCATCAAGAATCTGTTGTGCTAGTTTTCCTCTTGCTCTTGTGGTTTCAATCTCTAATATAGCTAATTCAGAGTTTAAAGCTTTAGTCGTTTGTCTATCTCTAGCTATATCTATTTCAAGCTGTTGAATTTTTAAAGCATTAATTTCTTTTTGAACTTTTGTTTCATTCTCACCTAAAGCAATTCTTGTTCTTGCTTCACGATCTAAGTTTTTAAGTGTATTAGAAGATTGAACATCTTGTATTTTACCTTGCTTTTCTAGTTCTTTATTTGTTTTGCTTATCGTATTAGTTAAACCTTCAAATCCTTTTACTATTCTATCTCCCGCTGTTTGTGCAGTTGATTGTAAATAAACAAATGCAGTAGCAGCTAAAGCAATTACAGTTAATAATAAACCTAAAGGATTGGCAGCAACAGCAGCAGCAATACTTTTAAATGCACTAATAGCTTGTGCGCCAAAAGTTTTAAACGCATCTCTAGCTTCAAGCAAACCATCAACACCTTGTGCCAATGCCATAGCACTCTGCACTTTTAGTAAAGTTTCTTGAACAGCTTTTCCTTCCGCACCAAACAATCCCATTGCACCTTGAACGGCTTGAAAGCCATTTAATGCACCCGACATTGAAGCAGTTAATGCTTTGAATTTAGCATCAGGGTTAAACGCATCAGTTAATGCTTTAGCATCACCAATAGTATCTTTTAATCTACCTGCTGCCTTTGCAGCATTCATTGCTTCTTTACTTGTTGCGCCAAACTTTTCAGACATCGCAGCAACTTCTGCTTGTGCCTCTCTTAACTGTGATTTTAAACTACCTAAGTTACTTTCAACTTCTACTACTATCGTTTTTGTTTCCATCTTATAACTCTTTTAGCTTGTTTTAATGCGTCTTTAATTGTTGTAGGTATTGCGTTTTTACCTTTCGCTATTTCTATTTCTTCACTCATATTATAGAATGAATCTAATTTTAACATCTCAAATATCTCTTTCATATTATTCTATTATTCGTCTTTGTCCGTCTTCAGTTACTCTATATGAATGGCTAAATTCTTCTAGTCTTCTATAGCCAATCTCATGTGCTTGAATTATTGTTAAATATTGATTCGGTAAAACTCCATCAGGTGTAGTTACAACCATAGGGAAAGTATTTGTTCTATCTGTTGTTCCCGCGTTTAACGTACAAGCAAAAGTTACTTGTTGTTCTCCAGTTGGTGTATAATCATTTGGTGTAGCAAATTGCGTTTCTAATGGTAAAGAAATCACAATGCTATATCCTTCAGGTATCGAAAAGTCTACCACAACATCTTGTGCTAAATAATCAATATGAATCGTTTGGTTATAATCTACTGATTCTCTTTGATTAGTTATTAAGCTAAATGAAACTTCTCCAGTAGTAAGATTAGATTTCATTGAATTAATGATATACTTCTTGTCACGAATGATAAGTGAATCGTTAAGTTTTAAAGACGTTAACATGCTTATTGGTATAATCGTCTTAACATCAACCAAACGTGTCTTAGAACTAAACAAATTTGTTAAGTATTCTTCGTAATATGTAGCATATAAACTATTGTTTTCTATGTTTTCTGTGAAACTAGAAATATCACTATTGAAATTTAGTGAATAATTAACACCTGATACATCAGCATCTTGTCCAAATGGAATGTAATCTGTAATCGTGTCAGTTGTTACACTATTATTAAACTTAAAAGATTGACTTGCTCCAATGTTTGTGTATTTATTTTGGTATAATAATACTGCTTTTGGAATATATGATTTATATTCAGGCTCTGTGCCTAAAGTATATGCTACTTGCAAATCTGTGTTTGTGAATTTTTGATGTAGTAAAGTTTCAAAAGGTAATTTAATTATATAATCTCCACCATCGTATCCAAATACTGCTTTAAGATTTGAGTATTCTTTACCAAATAAATCAAAGTGTTTTCTATTTAAAAAACAATTACTTTTTTCGTATTCAAAAGAAACAGTATTGTACAGCTTAGGTCTTGTAACTGTTATGTCATCTGTTATAACATACTTTGTAATATTGCGAACACTACCTGAATTATAAAAATCATGTAACGTTTGAAATCTAAATGAAGTAGGTGAAGTTGAAACAACAGTTAAATTAAACGTGTTGAATATTCCCTTCATAAAATCCATTATCTTCATATCAGGTGCAAATGCTGATAGATTGGTATAGTTCGTTGTTGTTGCACTTGTTATAGCTTCTGAGTAGTTTAAACTATCGTTATAAGGTGGATATGTAAACGGATCAAAATTGTTGTTTACTGTGTAATTATAAGAATAATCAACTGTCCCCGTAAATGTCATTACGGCAACAGAACGTAATTTAAAAGTATAGTCTATTGTCGCAATAGCACTACCACTAGAAGCAACATTAAAAACATTTGAGCCGTTTCCTAAGTATGAACTTGTCAAAACGCCATTTAAATAAACGTCAAGATAATAATCAATAGCAGAAGCCGTTATAATACTTACATCTATAGTGTAGTATTTTGCAGAAGCAAATGAATCACTAGGCAAAGAAAGTGTACTGTCAGCTATAGGTCTTTGTTGAACTATTGAATTGTATAACACATCTGTTGAAGCATTAGCCACTCCAAAAATTACATCTTGTGGTGCTGAATAACTTGTAGCAACTTCTTTGTTCTTATACAATAAAAACGCATCAATAAACTTTTTATTAGTTAGAATATTACCAGTAAAAGTAACTCCATATTTTAACTCTATTAAATCAAATATTGTAGCCACTCTAACTGCAGGAAACAACTCAGTATAAGCTATTGCTCCAACTGTTTCATATATATCTGTTGTGCCACCTACACCATATTCCCAAACCCTAGAAGACGAAATTAAAGGGTACTTAACATCGTAATCCGCAACTGTTAAATCTGTTTCTATTCTTGCTTGAACTTCTGCTCCTGAATATTGATGATTGATTGTAGCATAATCTAAATCAGCAAGTTTATCTTCTAAAACCAAATCTTTAAACGTTACAATATCACCAAAGAATGTTACAGAATAGCTTTCAGCATTTGATTTCTTTACTTGTGATTTCTCTAACTGAATCTTACCAGTTCTAAAGGGTACAGTATCAATTTCAATTCTTGCTGCTCTTCTTTTATTATGGTCTATTGTAGTATCAACATCGTTGTTATAATAGTGTTCAAAGATTCTATTATTTTTCGGTGTACAAGGAATAGTAAAAGACTGTGAAAAGTCAGTAAATACTGTCGCAATATCAGCTATATTTTGAACACTAGAAGTAACTTCAATCGTCTCATCATTGAATAAGTCAACCTGAAGATTCTCAATAAATATTTTAACCGATCTCATATAACGTTATTGATAATATCGTATGCATAATCAAACTCTAATGTATAGTTAATTAACTTTTCGTTTATGTGTTTTTGTACATCAACTCCTTTAGTCTTCAACTTAACTGGCTTACCGTTTAATAATACACGTTCACTAAGTAATATTTGTTTCAATGTTGTAGTTCCAAAGAACTCATCTACCCAACCAGTATTGCATCGTATTGATTCATTACCGTTTGCATTCATTACAGCATTCGTTGCATTAGATGGATTGTAATTATAACTTGAACTCATTAAATTATAATCGGTATTCTTTGTTTGTATAGATTGTTTTGAAGCCTTGAAAAGAAACTCTTTTTGAAACGCACCGTAACGGTTAATAAAATCTAAATAGTAAACCTCATATTTACACTCTTCAATAGGCCTAAAATAATACGTTGCTAGAACAACATTACTAGCATCTAAGACTTCCGTTTTACAACCATCCGCCCAATATGTTGGATTAACTTTGTAGATTGAAATAAGATTACTTCCTGAGAAATATAACGGTGTAGCCGTAAATGTTGCGCCTGATACAAGATTAGTATATTTGACCTTCCACGTACCTTCAGCATCAATAGTTAAGAATCCTGGTCTTTTATCTAAATCAGAAACTAAACCAGCAGAATCGTAATAATAATAATACGTTCCTTCATCTAATAAATAAGGAGCTAATGTAGGATTGTAGTCATCTTCATAATAACCATATCCATCTAACCCAACATAAGTCGTAGTAGATTGAAGAACTCCTGCTAAATATAACTTTACTATAACATTGCAAAATTGTGCAGTAGGTGCGTTTGAAATACTATTGTATATAGTTAACGGTGTAGTGAATGAAATGTATTCACGCAAGTAAGGACTAATATTATAATTAACACTTGTAACTACTGAACTAGGTATGCTCTTAGATAGTGTATAAGTTGGTGTAGTTGGTGCTGTAGAACTATAAATTCCATTCCAAATATATAACTCACAAGTTGTCTCTTGATTTGCAGTACCACCCAGTGCAATATGAAAAGGTGAACGTGTAAAAATTCTATTTGCCATTTAAACTATATTTTAATAAATCTTCAACATCTAATCCAAAGCCTGTAACAACATCATTCGATAAGTTCTTAAATTCCTTTTCAAATGGCTTGGTAAAAAACAAACTTGGTTTTATTCCTTGTGCGTGAATAGATCGTGCTATAAGGAACTTTAAAGTCTTTCTACTTATAAATTGACCTTTCTCATTTCTTGGTGCAATACCTTTCATTATTGCCCATTTGTCTAATACTTTTGTAGGTATAGATTGTTTAGACGAGTTAAATCTAAAAGGTGAATTAGGTGCTTTTTGTCTACCGTTCTTTACTCTATTTGGTCCTGCTCCTTTAACTCCTTTATCTACAAATTCACCATAATTACCCAAGTCAAAAGATAACTCAAAGCTATTTTCACTTACTTTTAAATCAGAAGATATAGTGCGTTGAAGATTACCCGAACTATTTTTTTTAGATAAGTTCTTTTTAGCTTGTGATACAACCTTATTTCTAAAATCGTCAAGCTCTTTCTTCAATCCCTTTAACATATCGTCATATCGTTAGGTACTAATACGTCAAAAGTACACGCCCATCCTGCTAAACTATTCTCAAATCTTTCTGTAAACGGCTCAAAACTAGGATTACCATCCAATATATAATGGTCTGTTACAATAGATGAACGTTTAAGTAATTCAGTTAACCTAGATTGTACGGCCAATTGTGTGTTCAATACATCTTGTGTGTTATCATTACCTACCCATTGGTCTGTAACTTGTACCTTAGAAATGTTTACTATATCCATTGAAAGCAAAGTAAAACTAAAACGCATAACCCTATCTTCTTTAGTGGCAGTATTCACTATCAAATGTGATAAAGGAAAGATTGTTTGTTTATTTAAATCCACATCGAATATATCACCCATCGTAATAGTGTTAACAAAAGCATCTAGTGCTAATGTATCTTTTATCTTTGTTGTAACTGCGTAGAATCCTGTCATTTGTTTATAATTTCTCTTTCTGTTTTAACCTTTTCGCTTTCGTACATCAACCATTGTAAGCATTGAAGAAGTCTAAGTTTTCCAACTCTTTCAAACTCTTGTACGTTTCCTCCAGCAAGTGCGTATAAGCTGTTGTACCATCCCCATCTTTTATTGAATTGTGCTTGAATTGAATACTCATCTCCTTCACCGTTTGCTCCAAATAAGCTATCGTACCCTTCAATAATTCTCTTTTTAAATTCCAAAAAAAAACCTTTGCTCCAGTAGCAACATCCAATGGCGCATACTTCATAACATCAGCATAAGTAATATTAGATATATAAGGCTCTATCTCAAACTTATCTCCTTTCGTTTTAATGATTGGTCTATACATTACAGCCATTGCTTTATGAAAGGTCTTCCAATCTCCAATGTTGTTATCCAAATCTATATACTCATCTAAAGTAATATCTTCTAAGTTAGGAATGAATCCAAACGTCTTACCACCCATCTCAAACCTATCTTGAAACTTTGGTGCTTTGCTGAATATATCTAAAAATATTGCTTCAATCTCATCTATTGAATGCTTCTTTAATAAACCTACATGGCTTAACTTGATTCCACAAAATATAGATATCATTTTCTTACCTATAAAATCAGCATCTTCATTGCTTTCTTTGATAGACATAAACGACTGATACTTCTCTAAAGATATATCACTTAATTTTGTTGGTATCTGTATTTCTATCTTCATTATATATATAACAATTAGTTCTTATTTTTGTAATAGTCTAAGGCAACATTGTACGCATGGTTTAATAATTGCATATCTCTATGAAGTGTCATAGGGTTGCTAATATTAATCTTAACTTTCACTTGTTTTACATCCCATAGAAACATCTCTACTCGTTCAATCATTTCATTCATGTGTATAAATTCCATCTTTAATATATTGCGTATGTTCCCCTTGTTGGATTATCTAACTGATAACCTACTGCATACCTGATAGCATCTAATGCATGGTTATGTTTATCAATTGGTGTTTTAGATTTCTTCTCTAGCCAACAGTAATTATTCAACTCCTTAATTAAATCAACTGAATCTTCATCTACTATTAAATCGTAATCTTGTAGTATTGTAATGCCATGAGTAACACTTCCTTGACCTTTCACAGCTTCAAGTATATTCAAGCCTTTAGAACGTAATTCATTTATTAATCTCGGCTCGGCACAATCCGCAATGATTAACCTATCTTCTGCATAGTGTTTATTAAGTTGGTATATTTCTGTAGTAGTTAACGCTGTTTGATACATTAATAACTTAAGATATATTTTCTTGTTAACTGAATCTATTGATGTTGCAACCAATGTAGATGGGTCGTTTGAGAATCCAAAATCTTGACCGTACACAACCGTACCTACATCTTGAAATTTACCTATACTCCAATTGGTAAAAATAACTCCTTCAGCTTTATCCAACCAACCACCTAGTATTTGATGTTGATATCTTTCAGGTCTTCGTAGCTTAATAGTTTCAATCTGTTGTAGGAATGATTCAGATAGATTCTCAATGTTATCTAAATACGTTGTATGTATGTACGTTGTATCTGCTTTAGTTATGTTACTTCCCGCAGCAACTCCTTTGCTTTCAAAGAATCTTTGATATATGAAGTGTTCTTTAGTAGCAGGATTAAGAATAAGAATAACTCTATTCTGTTTTGTCTTATGCCTAATAGATAAATCAATTTTATCAAACGTATCTTCATCTGTTAACTCTTCAGCTTCATCTAATACCCAAGTAGTAACTCCAGCCAATGATTTTAAGTTTGCAGTTTGTGTTCCTGAACTTGTTTTGATTCCTTTAAAGATTATTTTACTACCTGAATTGATATTGACGATCTCATCTTTGGTTATAATAAACTCATGTGCTAATTTAAGCAATTCAATCTTTTCTATAAATTCTGGAATGATTGATATAGATGCCGAAACCAATGTATAACGTGTGAATAGAATAACGTGACCTGATTCTCTAGATAACATAACAAGAAAAGAAGTAATAGAAAATGACTTACTACTACCTCTTCCTCCTGTTGCTATAAAATACCTAGAGTCTGAACCTAAAGCATTATACTTATCATTTACTAGTACCAACTTTGAAGTAGTCTTTAATATTGAAATCGTTTACATTCAATGTTGTTTCTACCGTATCTTTTGCTTTACCGAATAGATGCTCTGCTACAAAGATTTGACCTCTTTGTGAATCTAATAAATCTACAATAAAAGCTACTTTATTACTTTCATCCGTATCTTGCTTGTAAAGAACTTTAAGTGCTTTGTTGAACAATGTATTCACTTTCTCTTCTTCTACCTTTGGCTTTCTTCCTGCGTTCTTATTACCGCCATTATTCTTCCTATTATCTTCCATATTCAAAAAAGTATTCATTAATGATTAATTCTCATTATATGCCATCTGTTTAAAAACATCCTTTGTTACTTCATTCAATTCTATTTCTTGAATGCTATAATCAAAAAACACTATATATGAATAACCACTTACTTGCAAATTTGTTTTTAGTTTCTTCCATTCCTTTAGATGGATTCTATCATTTACAACTGCGATGTAGTATTTCATATCTTCTGGCTTATACATTTTGTGTAACACATTTTGTATTAAACAACTTGCTCATAAGTTGAATGTACTTTTTTAAGTGCGTTCATTATATCTCTCCAACAACTAGCACAATTAGAAGGTGCATCTGCTTTCTTGAATACTCTATTGTATATTGCTAACATTTTAGTTTGTTCTCCGTGTTTTAGATCGTCACGTTTAGAAAGAATGTAAGCATCTATATACTGGTATTCGTCTTCTGTTAGACACAAAGGATTATTATACGGAAATAATTTGTTCAATGTTTCTTTTCGCTTGTCGCATCCGCAATCATCTCCAGCAATAAAGTGAACAAGTTTAGATATACCTGTTGCTTGAAATACCTTCTCTACTGTATCACCTAATCCTTGTGATTCTTTTACTCTAGCTTCAGCCATTTGCTCTGGTGTTCTTCTAGTTCTTTTTACTTGCTTTGCCATTGTTCAATTCTGTTAAATATTGAATACTCATCATTAATGCAGTCAAGAAATGATAATCTGCTAAGTTAGGTGTTTCGGACTTTCCTATTTCATCCATCTTCAAAGCAATACCTGCTGCTTGTTCTTCTAAAAATTTGTTTACTGTTTTATTCATAGTTGTTATATTAATTCAAAATCGTTATTCTTAAAATCTTCGTAATCTTCTGATACGTTATCTTTGATTCTTTCTTTACAATACTTCAATGTGTGAAATATAGAAGTCGTTGAAATGTGTGTACGTTCTGCAATATCCCTGATTGAATCTCCTGACTTTGCATATAGCTTGAATAACATCTTATCAAACCATTCCCAGCTATCTATTTCTTTGTCAATCTTACTTAACATTCTTGAATAAGCTACTGATTCTTCTAATTCACAAACGTATTCCACTTCAAAACCGTTTCCAATTCTAACTTTATCTATCTTATTGCGTTCTTTTATTGCTGAAATAAAAATAGATCGTAAAGTAAACCAAATATAAGACTTATTGACTTGACCATTTTTGACAATCTTTTCTTCTGTAGTATATTTAAGTAGTTTTATGTACATCTCTTGAACTATATCTTCACAGTATTCAACTTCTCCCCATCCTTTGACAATGGATACCCATTCTTTATGATGTTTAGCAATATGTTTTAGCCAATCTGCGCTCATAATAGACGTTAATTTTCTGTAAAGATATAAAATAAAATGAATAATACAAAAATAAAAATAAAAATAATTATTCTAGTCCTTTGTAAAGTTTGTTTATTATGTAAATGTATATTAAATTTCTCATAATTCAAATTCTTTTAAGTATAAATCAATCACTCTTTTTGTCTTCTCTAAGTCTTCTCGGAATTGTCCTTTCTTTCTGCATCTTACAATACGTTTCAAAATATCAAATTCATACGCATTTAGTTCGTGTTGTTTAGCGAATAGGTAAAGACTTCCATTCGTGTTATTGTAGTGCTGGTCTTTTGATTCAAGTACAGGAGTAAACATCTCTATTATTTCAGTAAATTTAAAACACCATAAATAACTTTTATCTAAAACAACATCAATATAACTACCATCAATGTTTACAATTTCATACTCTTTATTAAACTGAATATATTTATACGATTCAGCTTCAGGATTCAATCCACCTTTGTATCTTACTTTATCTCCTACTTTCATAACCTTGTATATTTATCAACTATTACTGTAATTATTATCAATCCAATGGCTATTACACCTATTGTTATTTCTCTGCTCATCTTATCTATTTGTTTGTGTTAACACTATGATACATCTTTTAACTTCGCTTTATATTCCAAAAGTAGTGATTTAAGTTCAATCTTCGTGAATTTTCTTGTTAAATATGCTTTTTCACGTAGAATCATAAATTCATCTTTACCTATGTATTTCTCCAAGTTAATGCCATACTCGATTAGATTGCCTGATAATCTTACGTTACACTTGTAACAACAACTAAAAACGTTATTCTCATCAAATCGTACATTATAATGGTTATTAGCATTATAGTAATGTGATGCGTGAACTACTCCGTTTATCTTTTTACCACACGAGAAACAAGGTTTACCCTCATCTCTTTGCCGAATGAACTTATTAAACACCTGTTGCGTCATCTTCAAATAGTCTTGCAACGTTAACAAATCTTCTTTCTGCTTAATCTTCTTTTCTTTCTTTATACTGGCTAAATTCTTTAATGCTTCAGCAGTTTTTAAACATACTTCACATCTATTAGTTGATAAAGTTGAATTAAACTTTTTGATAGGCTCAAATGATTCTTTACAATCCTTACAATATTTCATCTTCTTGTTGTTTAATTAGTTGCTTCTTCAGTCTTAAATTTTCTAAATGCAAACTTGAATTAATGTTATACTGTTGTTCAATCGCTTTAGATAATGTTTTAATCGTTTCTAATACACTTTCTAATGCTTTTGCTTCACTTAGTATGTTTTGCTTTTTTTCTTCGCTTAAATGCAATGATTTAGAACGAAACAATAAACGATTAATTGATATGCTTAAATCAATTCTTGCTAGTTGTATTTGTAATTCATTCATAATACGTTTTTTCCTTCGTTTAAAAATTGTGTTCCGTTCTGTAATTTAAACATAACTGGCTCAGCTGCGAATGTAGGCTTACCACCAGTTTCAGTTTCTTTAACTTTCTTGATATGAACTTCTGTAAACATCCAAAAGTTAGTATGCATTGGATATCTATGAATAACAATGAAATCATCTGCACGATTACCCCACTTACCACCACCTTCAGCATCCGCCATATTAGGTGCTTGTGGCATACCTTCATAATCACCTGCTTTGTGCGTTTTACGCAGTGCTTCAGTTGCTGCGTGAATACACATATAGATTGAAGTATTCGTTTTTTTCGCAAACAAACGAAGTTTAGTAGCCATTTCATAATCTAAATCGTGTGCATTAGCAAACTTTGGCTTTAAGAATGAATTGTGTGGATCAATCATCAAAGTATCATAATCACCTAACACTTGTACTTCTTTCATAAATTCTTCAATAGTCCAAGCCTTTTGAGCATCTATAAAATCAAAATGCGATTCAATAAAGTTTTTGCAGTTTTCTAGTTGTTTAGGTAACATATCTTTAATCTTGCATCCAGCATATAATTCAATCAAATTTCTTTTCAATCCGTTAACACTATTCTCAGCTGAATAAATTAGATGTTTAAGATTATGCTTTTTAGCCAAACAAAGCAAGTACCATAGCACCCAATACGTTTTACCTACATTTGCGTGTCCTAAAACAATATTGAATGAAGCACGTTTGAATCGTAGATTAACATCTAAATCAATACCTAATCCTAAACCCAAAGGAATCTTATCTAACCTAGACAATTCTAAAAATTCATCGCTACTTCTATGATTAACTATCATTTCTTTTTTGTTTTTATGTGAAAGCCATTTACATCAATTTCATTACCCCATTGGTCGGTTGAAATTACATCCGCTTTTGTATTTATTACATTATCATTTACATTATCATTAACAGT
>Ga0209442_1000285_pt1 | contig 30450 bp, 29 predicted proteins | sample LauGreSBDMM110DD_2_FD_187565 | JGI IMG/M metagenome (GOLD analysis project Ga0209442, IMG submission 187565) | Freshwater lake microbial communities from Lake Michigan, USA - Sp13.BD.MM110.DD (SPAdes) (version 2) | ecosystem: Environmental > Aquatic > Freshwater > Lake | place: Lake Michigan...
GAATGTAGGGCCTTTGGTGGTGCCTCTCACGAGGGCACAATACTTTGGCAACGATCGTCAGAAATACCCCCTCCCGCCAAAACTTTTTTCTCACAACGACCAGCAATCAGTATGGCAATCTTCTTCTCCTGAAGGCTCTACCATTGGTTGGGGTGGCCGCTTTGGTGACATGGCCTTAACGAACAATTCTAATTCGCTGTTCACCAGCATTTCTTTGTCGGGCAACAACGTATTCCTGTCGGGCGAATCGGCTTTGCAATACCAATGCAGCACCAGCGGCGCCATTGCGGTTCGCTCGGCAAGTAACAACTTCTTTAACCAATCTCAACTTCGCGCCGCCTTCACCCAAATGCTGCAAAAAAGCAGCACGCATCTTTTGGAAAATGAATACAACACCGTCATGAAGCGAGGCATTTCTGCGCAGAGCATTGTGTCTCAGGGCTTGTCGAGTGTCGCATTGAAAACAACTTTTCCGACAGGCAACAAACTGGCAGATCAATTGAAGACTGTGGCCCAACTGATTGGTGCGCGCAATACGTTGGGTACCAAGCGGCAGGTGTTCATGGTGTCGCTCGGTGGCTTTGATTTGCACGATTACTTAGACACGCGCCACGGCCCCTTGCTCAAACAACTCGACGAAGCCATGACGGCTTTTTACGCCGCCACCCAAGAGTTGGGCGTGGCCAACCAAGTCACCACATTCACGGCCTCGGACTTTGGCAGAACCCTCACCTCCAATGGCGACGGCTCTGACCACGGTTGGGGTTCTCATCATCTGATGATGGGCGGCGCGGTGAAAGGTGCAGCCTTTTATGGCACACCGCCACCGGTCAGTGTGGGTGACACCAACTTGCCAGAAGATCAGTGGCATGTAGGGCAAGGGAGGTTGCTGCCAAGCACCTCAGTAGACCAATACGCCGCCACGTTGGCCAAGTGGTTTGGGGTGGCCACTTCCGAACTTCCCTCCGTGCTGCCTAACCTGAAAAACTTTGGCACCCCAGCCTACCCCAATGACCTGGGCTTCTTGGCCTGAAAACAATTACTTGCTTGCGGGTGCGGGTACAGCAGTGGGAGCAGCCGGCGCTTCTGCTGGGACACGCGCAGCGGGTTCTGGTGCATGCACGGCTTCTGCGCCGTGCTTCTCACCGGTCATGTCGATGTTGTCGCCACCTTCAGAAATGACATACAAAGCGAGGCCGGCAAAGACGGCGAATCCAACAGCAATTTTCCACATAGTTTTCTCCAAAAATAAACAGCATCAGGGTGAGGTTTTTTAATAATTAAAAAAAACCCTCCGGCTGGAGGGTCTGAATTGAGCACCGGGAAGATCCCGGGCTACGTACAAATTAGTCGTTGGCGAAGATGTCAACGTCTTTCGTTTCCTTGATAAACAAGCCACCAATCACAACCGTAGCGGCCGCAATGATGATCGGGTACCAGAGACCGTTGTACATGTCACCCGTTTGCGCCACTATCGCGAAAGCAGTTGTAGGCAACAGACCACCGAACCAACCATTACCAATGTGATAAGGCAAGGACATGGAGGTATAGCGAATGCGTGTTGGGAACATTTCCACCAACATGGCAGCAATAGGACCATACACCATCGTCACCAAAATCACCAAGTAAGTCAGAATGACAATCACTTTGACTTTGTCAAACTTGGCCATGTCGGCTTTTGGCGGATAGCCAGCAGCTTTCAATGCAGCGCCCAAGTTGGATGCAAACATGGTGTTACCCGCTGTTTTTTCGTTGCTCAAATCTTTGACAGACTTTTTGGCAGCTTCCAGAGCTTTGGCATCTTGGGGTTGTGCAGCCGTGAGTTCAGCCACTTTGGCTTCGGCTTTACCCTTGGCTTCTGCAACGTCTTCAGGTGTGTACTTCACTTTGACCACTGTCTCTCCCACCTTGATGGTGGCGGGTGTGCCAGCAGGTGCGGCTTCATTGGTGTAGCTGACTGAAGCCGCAGCCAAACGTTGCTTACCAACGTCGCAAGAAGAAGTGAATTTCTTCGTGCCCGTAGGGTTGAACTGGAATGAGCACTCTGCTGGATCGGCAGTGACCACCACTTTGGCGTTAGCTTGTGCAGCAGCCAAGTCTGGGTTGGCAGCTGCTGTCAAAGCTTGGAACACTGGAAAGTAGGTTACAGCGGCCAAAAAGCAACCGGCCAAGATGATGGGCTTGCGGCCAATTTTGTCTGACAAGGTGCCGAAGATCAAGAAGAACGGCGTGCCAATGATCAAAGAAATGGCCACCATGATGTTGGCGGTAGGACCGTCTACTTTGAGTGATTGTGTCAAGAAGAACAATGCGTAGAACTGGCCTGAGTACCAAACCACAGCCTGACCAGCGGTTAAACCAATCAAAGCCAAGATCACGATTTTCAGGTTTTTCCATTGACCAAAAGATTCTGTCAAAGGTGCTTTAGAAGTTTTGCCTTCAGCTTTCATTTTGGCGAAAGCAGGTGATTCGTTCATGCTCAAACGGATGTAAACCGACACGGCCAACAGCAGAATAGAAACTAGGAACGGAATGCGCCAGCCCCACTCAGCAAAGGCTTCTTCGCCGGTGTAGGTACGCACGCCCAAAATCACCATCAGGGACAAGAACAAGCCCAAGGTGGCTGTGGTCTGAATCCAAGAAGTGAATGCACCGCGCTTGCCATGAGGCGCGTGCTCGGCCACATAAGTAGCAGCACCACCGTACTCACCACCCAATGCCAAACCTTGCAACAAACGCAAGCAGATCAGGATGACGGGAGCGGCCACGCCAATGCTGGCGTAGTTCGGGAGCAAACCCACGATGAACGTGGAAATACCCATGATCAGGATGGTGACCAAGAAAGTGTACTTGCGCCCAATCATGTCGCCCAAGCGGCCAAAGAAAATGGCGCCGAAAGGACGGACGATGAAACCAGCAGCAAAAGCCAACAACGCAAAAATGAAGGCAGAACCTTCATCCAAACCGCTGAAGAATTGTTTCGCAATGATTGCGGCGAGTGAACCGTAAAGGTAGAAGTCATACCATTCGAACACCGTACCGAGGGAAGAAGCGAAAATGACCTTCTTCTCTTCGGGCGACATCGGGCGTGGGTCTGTTGTAGCCATTGAGCTGTCTCCAAAAAAATAGCCCTCGACACGAAGGCTTGAGCTATTCTTGAGGCTTGCTCTGACCCCCCTCTGACACCAAACCAACATGGGCTGACAGATTAAGGTTAAACCCTTGTATTTATTTTTGTATTATGAAATTTAATGCAAGTCAAGGGTAAACACTGAGTGAAGCTGTTTCCCTAACAATGACCTCACGCCAGAAGCCAGTGCATGAGATGATGAAAACCATGGCCCAACCTATGTCGCAAGCCGAGTTTTTACAGCGAGTGAATCGCTTGCGTTTGATCCTGCTGCTCATCTGGGGCAGCGTGACTTTTTGTGTCGCGTTTTTTGCACGTGAATTGAGCTTCAATGTGCTGGACAAACCCTTTGGATTCTGGATGGCTGCACAGGGTTCTCTGCTGATTTTTTTGGCCATCACTTGGGTTTACGCGTTGCTGGTCAACCGCTGGGAACGACAAACGCAAACGGATACTGAAACTTCTACAGCGTCCTGATTATTGAGGAGTGGGTGTTCTGCGAATGCCAACAGGCAACTTGCCTGCATCAAGCCAATCGGCACTTTCAAACCACGCATCGCCTTGAAGATAAGCACGTAACATAGGCAGCGCGTCTTGTCCCCAAAAAACTTGCCCATTCACCACCATGCTGGGCACGCCAAACAAGCCCAGGTCAATGGCCTGTTGAGTTTGTTGTTGAAGCAATTGCTTCACTTCAACAGACTGCGGGTCTTTCAAAGACAAATTAGCTTGACTGAATAAATGCAACTGAAGTGCCGCAAATTGCGCAGCATCAGACGCTTCTAGGCCCGTACACCACACATGTTTGAAAATACTTTCAACTACATAGCGATTGGGTTGCCCATTGTCTGATGCGGCCACTGCCAAACGCAACAAAGCCAAAGAGTTAAATGGATGCGACGCAGGCATTTGCAGATCAGTGCCCTGCTGCTTGGCCAACCACATCACTTGTCGATAAGTCCAATCGCGTTTGCCAGGCATTTCTGCAGGGCCCAATTGACCATGGTGTTTGAGCATGGCGCCAAATACCACGGGGTGGTAATGCACACGGTGGCTGATGCCTTCTAAAGATTTGGGCAACGCCTTGAAAGCCAACCAAGCATAAGGCGAGATGAAATCAAAATAGAAGTGAATGTCGGTCATGGCTTTGTCGTTTGAAGCTTCTTTGCGGCGCGTACTTTGATGTGTTGCCACACTTCACGTTGCTGCGCACTTTGCATTTGACCCCACGCACCAATCTCTTCCAAGCTTCTGAGACAACCTTCGCACACGCCTTCGATGGGGTGAACCACACACACAGACACACAAGGCGACGGCACAAAGGGGTCGTCACTGTCCAAGACTTGATCGGCACGGTGTTGGAGACGAGAAAAGAGGCTCATGGTCTGGTGCTTGATTCTTTGCAGGCGCATTATGCCAAGCGCTTGCTGAGGGCGGCCGTGGCCACGCGCGAACCCGATTTGCGCTGCAAGAAATCGCTGATGAAAGCACCCGCATCAACCAGCTTGTCCAAATCAATGCCCGTTTCAATGCCCATGCCGTGCAACATGTACACCACATCTTCAGTGGCCACATTGCCCGTAGCACCTTTGGCATAGGGACAGCCGCCCAAGCCAGCCACTGAGGCATCGTATTGCCACACGCCCATTTCCAAACTGGCCAAAGTGTTGGCCAAAGCTTGGCCATACGTGTCATGAAAATGGCCTGAAATATCATTCAAGTCGTAGTGCTTCAAAGTAGCTTCCATGGCGGCCTGCACTTTGCGCGGGGTGCCTACGCCAATGGTGTCGGCCACGCCCAAATGCTGCACGCCAATGCTCTTCATGAGTTTGGCCAAACGCTCTACGCTGGCAGGCGGCACCTCGCCTTCGTAGGGACAACCCACCACACACGACATGGCACCGCGCACATAAATGCCCGCCGCAAGAGCCGCTTCCACCACGGGTGCAAAGCGTTGAATGCTTTCTTCGATGCTGCAGTTGATGTTCTTCTGGCTAAAGGCTTCAGAGGCCGCAGCAAACACCACAATTTCGTCGAGCTTGCTTTGCTGTGCGGCTTGAAAGCCTTGCATGTTGGGTGTGAGCGCGGAGTAGCGAACACCTGCTTGGCGTTGAATGCCCGCCATCACTTCGGCATTGTCTGCCATTTGAGGCACCCACTTGGGACTGACAAAACTGGTGACTTCAATCTCCTTCAAGCCAGCAGCTTGGAGGCGGTGCACCAGTTCAATTTTGATGGCGGCAGGCACGGCTTGCTTTTCATTTTGCAAGCCATCTCGAGGGCCGACATCAATCAATTTAACGCGGGAAGGAATTGTCATGTTTGGACTCTATTGAAATTTAAAAAATTTAATAACCACGTAGTTTGTCAACACGGCCTTCAATGGGCTGGCCCAAATAGACCAATTTAATTTTGCCGGTAATTTGTGCAATGCTTTCTTCGCGCATGGTGCGTGCAGAAGTGTGCGGCGTCACCACAATTTTCGGATGGCTCCAAAATGCGTGATCTTGCGGCAGCGGTTCTACTCTGAACACATCCAAGGTGGCACCGGCCATGTGGCCTTGCTCTAACAAGTCTAGTAAATCCTGATCGACCACGTGTTTGCCACGCGCCACATTGATTAAAAAAGCACCTGCTTGAAGTTGCGACAAGTTAGTACGGTTCAAAATATTTTCAGTGTCTGCCGTAAGTGGCAATAAATTGACCAACACGCGCGTGGCTTTTAAAAATGCAGGCAACTGATCTGGGCCGGTGAAGCTTTTGACACCTGCCAGTTGCTTGGGCGAACGGCTCCACACATTCACAGGAAATTCAAACTGCTGCAATGCTTGGGCCACCTTGCTGCCCAACACGCCAGCGCCCAACACACCCACCGAAAATTCTGAACGCAAAGAAGGCTTGCGGTATGACCAACGCTTTTCTTGCGTGTCTTTTTCATACTGATTGAATTCGCGGAAATAACGAATGACGGCATGGCACACATACTCGGACATTTGCACTGACATGCCAGCGTCGTTCAATCTCACGATGTTCAAGCTGCTTGGCAAGTTGAGCTTTAACAAAGCGTCTACACCCGCACCGATGTTGAACAAGTTTTGCAATTGCGTTTGCTCGTCAATGAAGCTTTGCGGCGGCGACCACACCACGGCATGATCGGCCAGCTTGGGGGCCTCGCCGGCTGGGGTGGCTTGCCACTCCCAAATGTCAACGCCAGGCAAGGCCTGCCTAAAACCCTCTAGCCAAGGTTCTGCTTTGGTATTGGTGCAACAAAAAACTATTTTCATACCCGCTAGTTTACGCAAGCTTGAGCAACTCTGCTCCCTCGGCAATTTGATCGCCCGGCGCATACAGCAACTCTGTCACTTCGCCGTCTTTGGGCGCTGCAATGGTGTGCTCCATTTTCATAGCCTCCATGATCGCCAGGGTTTGGCCTGCTTTGACCTTGTCGCCCACCTTCACAGCAAAGGACACCACCTTGCCGGGCATGGGCGCCGCCAGGCCGCCCTTTTCATCTTGCGCGCCTTCAGCATGAGCCAATGGCTGAATCACGCGGATGCGTGTGGCACCTGCTTGGGTGAACACGTGAGCTACATCAGCAGGGTGCCCCAGCTTGCCATCTTGCATGACCACTTCACTGGACACGCGTTGGCCTTGCCAGGTGACGTTCAGTGATTGGGATGTGGAGTGGCCTGTTGCAGGGCTTTGACCAGCAATAGCCTTGGCTGCGGCAAACTCAAATTCATCGAGCGAGCTTTTGGCACCTGGCCCTGCGGCATCGCCCCAAGTGAGTTGCATGGCACCATCGTGTCCATGGTGAAGCCATGCGGTCTGCACCTCACCTGCAAATTCGAATGGAAATCTGCGAGTGGTTTCGGCATGCGATTGCCATCCATCGCTTTTGCTGAACGGATCATTGCCTTGTTTTGAGTTTTCTTGGTGCAGGGTGTGCGCCACCACTGCGGCCGCGGCCACATTCAAGCCCACTTTTTCTTGATGGAACAGCACAGCGGCCTCGCGTGGGATAAGCGCAGTGTCTAAGCGCGCCTCTGCAAACGAGGGACTGTGCACTACGTGTCTTAAAAACTGCACATTGGTCGACAAGCCCACCACTTGCGTTTGCGCCAAGGCTTGGTCGAGCAAAGCCAAAGCTTGTTCGCGCGTGTCGCCATGCACGATCAACTTCGCCAACATGGAATCGTAATAAGGGCTGATGGTGTCGCCTTGCCTCACACCATCGTCAAAGCGCACAGCGCCTCTTTCAAAAGCGGTATGAGGGGGCTTTTTGTAAACCTGCAAATGGCCTGTGGCTGGCAAGAAACTGTTGTCTGGGGTTTCGGCGCAAATGCGAGCTTCTATGGCGTGGCCATTGAGTTTGATTTGCTCTTGCTTTAATGGCAAAGGCTCGCCACTGGCTACGCGCAATTGCCACTCCACCAAATCTAGGCCCGTCACAGCTTCAGTGACAGGATGCTCCACTTGCAAACGTGTATTCATCTCCATGAAGAAGAAGTGCATATCCACTTGGCCTGTGGACTTGTTGTCGCGCTGTTCCACAATGAATTCGACCGTACCAGCGCCTACATAGTTAACCGCGCGCGCAGCCGCTACCGCCGCTTCACCCATTTGCTTGCGCAGTGCTTCTGACATGCCTGGCGCAGGCGCTTCTTCCAGTACCTTTTGGTGACGACGCTGCACAGAGCAATCGCGCTCCATGAGGTAAACGCAATGGCCTTGCGTGTCGCCAAAGACTTGAATTTCAATGTGTCGTGGGCGCTGCACATATTTTTCAATCAGCACCGCTTGATCACCAAAACTGTTTTTCGCTTCACGTTGGCATGATGCCAAAGCTTCTGTAAAGTCTTCAGATTTTTCTACTGCACGCATGCCCTTGCCACCACCTCCGGCACTGGCTTTAATTAGCACGGGGTAACCAATTCGATCGGCTTCGCGCTTAAGGAAGTCTGGATTTTGATCTGAACCGTGATATCCAGGCACCAAAGGCACGCCAGCTTTCTCCATCAACTGCTTAGACTCTGCTTTCAAACCCATGGCTTGAATGGCAGAAGCAGGTGGGCCAATGAAAACCAAACCCGCTTTAGCGCAAGCCTCTGCAAAGGCTTCGTTTTCACTTAAAAAACCATAGCCTGGGTGAATGGCTTGTGCGTCTGTGGCTTTGGCGGCTTCAATGATGGCTTCCCATCTTAGGTAACTGTCTTTGGGTGCAGAGCCGCCCACATGAATGGCTTCGTCGCAAGCGGCCACATGTTTGGCATTAGCGTCTGCATCCGAGTAGACCGCTACGGTTTGAATGCCCATGCGCTTGGCGGTAGCTGCCACGCGGCATGCAATTTCGCCGCGGTTGGCAATGAGGATTTTTGTAAACATGATCAGCCTGCTAATTTCTAAATATTTGAATGCTTGGATGGCGTTAGGTGCAAAGTTGAATCACTGCGCCTGAGTCCACTGCGCAGGTCGTTTTTGTAAAAACGACTGCAAGCCTTCTTTGCCTTCATCGCTTGCACGGATGTCAGCAATGCGTCTGGCAGTTTCAATTCTCAAAGCTTCGTCGATGGGTTTGTCCGCGACGTCTTGCACCAAACGTTTGCAGGCACGCAAAGCTTGTGGGCCGTTACCGCACAATGTGTTCACGATCTCTGCCACTTTGGCATCCAAAGTCTCAGGTTTGCAAAGTTCATGCACCATGCCTATGGCATGCGCTTGCGCAGCACTGAATCTTTCTGCAGTCACCATGTAGCGCTTTGCCGCTTGCGCACCCATGGCTCGTACCACATAAGGACTGATGGTGCCAGGCAACAAACCCAAACGCGCTTCAGACAAACAGAAAGTCACATTGTCTGAAGCCACTAACACATCGCACACAGCAGCCAAGCCCATACCACCAGCATAACAATCGCCTTGCACCCGGCCCACAATGGGCACAGGGCATTGGTCCAAAGTCCACAGCATGTCGGCCAGCTTTTGTGCGTCGGCGCGGTTTTCTTCCCAGCTGTAGCCCGACATGGCGCGCATCCAATTTAAATCGGCACCCGCACAAAATGCTTTGCCATGCGCACTGAGCACAATGGCGCGCAAATCATTGTCCTGGCCCAATTGCTGGAAAGCTTCAGTCAGTTCAGCTATGACCGAATCGTTGAACGCATTGCGCACATCGGGACGGTTCAGCCAAACCTCGGCCACATGCTTAGAGGGGCGACGAATGTCTAATGTTTTTTCAATTGACGTCATCTTGTTCTTTCTCAAACATCACATGCGGAAAATGCCGAACTTGGTGTCTTCAATGGACGCATTCAAAGACGCCGACAACCCAAGGGCCAATACACGGCGCGTGTCTGCGGGGTCAATGACACCGTCGTCCCATAAGCGCGCGCTGGCGTAATACGGGTGCGACTGCGCGCCAAACTGGTCCAAGATGGGTTGCTTGAAAGAAGCTTCTTCTTCGGCGCTCCAAACGCCGCCTCGGGCTTCAATGCCATCGCGCTTCACGGTGGCCAACACACCCGCCGCTTGCTCACCGCCCATGACGCAAATGCGTGCGTTGGGCCACATCCACAAGAAGCGGGGGCCAAAGGCGCGGCCGCACATGCCGTAATTGCCTGCACCAAAACTCCCCCCAATGACGATGGTGAACTTGGGCACTTTGGCCGTGGCCACAGCGGTCACCATCTTGGCGCCATTGCGCGCAATGCCTTCGCTTTCGTATTTGCGGCCCACCATGAAGCCAGTGATGTTTTGCAAAAACACCAGAGGTACTTTGCGTTGGCAACACAGTTCAATGAAATGCGCACCTTTAAGCGCAGACTCTGAAAACAAAATGCCGTTGTTGGCAATGATGCCCACAGGCATGCCCTCAATGTGCGCAAAGCCGCACACCAGCGTGGCACCGAAGCGCGCTTTGAATTCTGCAAACTCGCTGCCGTCCACAATGCGTGCAATGATTTCTCGCACGTCGTAGGGCTTTCGGTTGTCGGCGGGAATCACGCCATAGATTTCTTTGTTGTCGTACAAAGGCGCTATCGGTTCGCGCAACTGCATTTCAATGCGTTTTTGTCGATTGAGAGAACCCACAGCTTGGCGCGCTAAGGCCAAGGCATGCGCATCATTCTGCGCCAAGTGATCGGCCACGCCAGACAAGCGCGTGTGCACATCGCCACCGCCTAAATCTTCTGCGCTCACAACTTCGCCTGTGGCCGCTTTTACCAAAGGCGGGCCACCCAAAAAAATAGTTCCTTGATTTTTAACGATGATGGTTTCGTCGCTCATGGCGGGCACATAAGCACCGCCTGCTGTGCAACTGCCCATGACCACCGCAATTTGCGGAATGCCCAAGGCGCTCATATTGGCTTGGTTGTAGAAGATGCGACCAAAGTGATCGCGATCCGGAAACACTTCGTCTTGATTGGGTAAATTGGCACCGCCCGAGTCGACCAAGTAAATACAGGGCAAGTTGTTTTGCTGCGCCACTTCTTGCGCGCGCAAATGTTTCTTGACGGTCATGGGGTAGTAAGTGCCGCCTTTTACGGTGGCGTCGTTGCACACAATCATGCAATCCACACCATTGACGCGGCCAATGCCGGCAATCATGCCAGCGCAGGGTGCATCTTCAATGCCGTCTTTGTTCAGGTACATGGCGTGTGCTGCCAATGGTGCCAACTCCAAAAAGGGTGTGCCTGGGTCGAGCAACATTTGCACACGTTCGCGCGGTGGCAACTTGCCGCGGGCCACATGCTTGGCTCTGGCTTTTTCGCCACCACCTGCCGCAGACTTTTTCAATTGCACGCGAAGGTCATCAACGACGACCTGCAATGCGGCGGCGTTGGCCAAGAAATCCGCTGAGCGGCTGTTGAGCTGGGTTTGAAGCACCGACATGTTTGAAATCTCCTGATGCGCAAGGACAGAACTAGGGTTTGCCTAGCGTTCTTGAAACTGTGAAAAAGCGCCGCGCCATAACTCTGGCAAAACACCCATGTGAGGGAACAATTTGGAAGCGCCTGCTTCTAACAACACAGGCGCCAAACTTTCGTCTGTGCACAAGGCCCATACGGTTGCGCCTGCCGCCACACCGGCCTCAATGCCTGCGGTGCTGTCTTCTATGATTAAGCAGTTTGCAGGGTGGCACTGAAGGTGCGAGGCTGCAGCCAAATACACATCGGGCGCAGGCTTGGTGCGGGCCACTTCATGGCCACTGAAAATACGCCCCTCGAAATGCGGCATGAGCTCGACATGCGACAACTGCATTTCTACTTTGAATCGGTCAGCACCCGAAGCACAAGCAATGGCACCCCGAGTCAAATCATAAGCTGCCGCAACGGCTTCGTGCGCACCCGGCATCACTTGCAGGCGTGCTTGAAGCGCATCGTTGCGCCGCAATCTGAATGCGTTCAACCATTCTTCTGTCAAAGGCAAACCGGTTCGCGCTTCAATTTCTGCTTTGTGATCTTTGACAGCTTTACCCACAAAATAGCGAAAGCAATCTTCACTGGACATCACCCAACCACGCTCTTCCAGCATGTCTCTCAACACCGCGTTGGTAATCGGCTCGCTGTCGACCAGCACGCCATCGCAATCAAAGAGTACCGCTTGAAAATTCATGTTTCTATGTTCACTGCGGCCACATAGAGCCACTGCCCTTCTTCACACACAAAACGACTGCGCTCGTGCAAGCGATTGGCTTTGCCAGCCACTCGCGCGCGCGCTACAAACTCCACCTCAGCAGTCTCATGGCCCTCTTTCATGCCTGTCTGCTTCAAGTCTTTGATCTCTAGGCCAAGCCATTTGGCACCTGCCTCAAACGCAAGGCTGCTGGGTCTGAAATCGGCCTGCCAAGTGCGCAACAGGTAGGCTTCATTTTCTAAAACAAAGGCGGTATACCTTGAGCGCATCAGATGCAAAGCATCTGGTGGCAGTTTGCCTTGCTCAATGAACCGGCCGCAACAATCTGCCAATGCCAGTACGGCGCCCTTGCCTTTCATGGCAGGGGATGCGCCACCACAGGGGCACACATTGAGCAAAGGCAGTGTCAAGCCAAGGCCCTTTGAATGATGATCTTTTGCACGTCGCTGGTGCCTTCGTAAATTTGGCACACACGCACATCGCGATAAATTCTTTCTACGGGAAAGTCGCTCACCACACCGTAGCCACCCAAAGTTTGAATGGCTGCACTGCAAACTTTCTCTGCGGTTTCGCTGGCAAACAACTTGGCCATGGCAGCTTCTTTCAAGCAAGGCAAACCGGCATCGCGCAAAGTGGCTGCATGCCACATCAATTGGCGCGCAGCTTCCAAATGCGTAGCGCACTCGGCCAAGCGAAAGCCCACTGCCTGATGATTGATGATGGCCGTGCCAAAACTCTCGCGTTGTTTGGCGTAGTCAATGGCCACTTCCAAGGCGCTGCGCGCCATGCCAATGCTTTGTGCAGCAATGCCAATACGGCCGCCTTCTAGGGCCGACAAAGCAATCTTGTAGCCCTCCCCTTCTTGGCCGATTAAATTTTCAACCGGCACTTCGCAGTTTTCAAAATTGATTTGTGCGGTGTCGCTAGAGTGCTGGCCTATCTTGTCTTCCAAGCGCGCCACCACATAGCCTGGTGTGGTTGTCGGCACGATGAATGCACTCATGCCTTTTTTGCCAGCACCTTTGTCGGTCACAGCCAACACAATGGCCACATCGCCATATTTGCCACTGGTGATGAACTGCTTCACACCATTAAGCACATAAGCATCACCTTTGCGCGTGGCCGTTGTTCTGATGGCCGAGGCATCTGAGCCCACGTGCGGTTCTGTCAAACAAAACACTCCCAACAATTCACCTTGCGCCAAGCGTGTGAGCCATTTTTGTTTTTGCGCGTCGTTGCCGTAGCGCATGAGAATGGCGTTCACAGGACAGTTGGTGACGCTGATGGTGGTGCTCACGCCGCCATCGCCGGCCGCAATTTCTTCGAGTACCAAAGATAGCGTGAGGTAATCTAAATTTGCGCCACCCAAAGATTCTGGCACGCAAATGCCATAGGCACCCAAGGCAGCCAATCCCTTGTGTGCCGCCTTTGGAAACTCGTGAGACTTATCCCATGCAGGTGCATTGGGCCAGAGCTCTTCCTTGGCAAAAGCGCGAACTGCATCGCGCACCATTTCTTGATCAGTTGAAAGCAACATGGTTTTTTCTCAAATGATTTCGAGTGCCACAGCGGTACCTTCACCGCCACCAATGCACAGGGTGGCCAAGCCTTTTTTCAAACCACGTGCTTTGAGCGCATGAATGAGTGTGACCATGATGCGAGCGCCAGAGGCACCAATGGGGTGGCCCAAGGCACAAGCGCCGCCATTCACATTGACTTTGTCGTGCGACACATTGAGTTCTTTCATAAGCGCCATAGGCACCACCGCAAAAGCTTCATTCACTTCCCACAAATCCACATCACCTACTTGCCAACCCGCTTTGGCCAAGGCCTTTTGTGTGGCGCCCACAGGGGCTGTGGCAAACCATTCAGGTTCTTGCGCGTGGGTGGCGTGGCTCACAATGCGCGCCAAAGGTTTGCAACCCAATTTGTCGGCGGTGCTTTGGCGCATCAAGACCAAGGCAGCTGCGCCATCGTTGATGGAGGAACTAGAGGCCGCTGTAATGGTGCCGTCTTTTTTAAAAGCAGGCTTCAATGAAGTGACCTTGTCTAACTTCACTTTACTGGGGCCTTCGTCGATAGACACCACCGTTTCGCCTGTGCGTGTTTTCACTGTAACGGGGGTAATTTCTGCTTGGAAAGCGCCCGATGTCGTGGCGGCCTTGGCGCGCTCTACGCTGGCAATGGCAAAGGCATCTTGCTCAGCACGCGTGAAGCTGTATTTGGCAGCGCAGTCTTCGCCAAAGGTGCCCATCGAGCGGCCAGGCTCGTACGCATCTTCCAAACCATCGAGCATCATGTGATCGTAAATTTTGTCATGGCCCATGCGGTAACCCGCGCGGCCTTTAAGCATGAGGTAGGGCGCGTTGGTCATGCTTTCCATGCCACCGGCCACCAATACATCGTGTGTGCCTGCTACCAACATGTCATGCGCAAACATGGCAGCACGCATGCCAGAGCCACACATCTTGGAAAGGGTGACAGCGCCAGCGCTATTGGGTAGGCCGCCTTTAAAGCCAGCTTGTCTCGCTGGCGCTTGGCCTTGGCCAGCCATCAAACAATTGCCAAACAAAACTTCGGTCACCAGTTCTGCGCTGAACTTGGAGCCAGCCGCTGCACGTTCGACAGCTGCTTTGATGGCAGCACCACCGAGGTCGTGCGCTGACAAGGAAGCAAAGTCACCCTGAAAACTGCCCATGGGCGTGCGCGCTGCGCTGACAATGACAACGGGGTCGTGGGAGTTAGACATGTAAAGTTCTCCTGAAAGAATATTTCAAATTGATTTGATTTAAGAAATTGAGACCATCAAGCAGTGATTGAAAAGTCCTTTAAGTGCCGCGTGGATAGCGCTTGAACGCGCGTCGGAACACATCGACCACCTCGTGCGATCCCGTCATGGTGACATCCATGTCTTTCACAAGGCCATCGTTCAGGCCATAGACCCAACCGTGTACCGCCACTTTTTGCCCACGGCCCCATGCGTCTTGCATGACGTTGGACAAGGCCACATTGCCCACTTGCTCAATCACGTTCATTTCGCACATGGCGTCTTCCAATTGCTGCTGAGGCAAGTGGTTCAAGCGTTGACGATGGCGCAGTCGCACATCTTGCACATGGCGCAGCCAGTTGTCGGCCAAGCCAATGCGGGTACCGCGCGTAGCCGCTAACACACCGCCGCAACCGTAATGCCCCACCACCATGATGTGCTCTACCTTGAGCGCATCGACTGCGTATTGAATAACCGACAGAGCATTCAAATCAGAGTGCACCACCACGTTGGCCACATTCCGATGTACAAACACCTCACCAGGCTCCAAGCCAGTAATTTGGTTGGCGGGCACGCGGCTGTCTGAGCAACCAATCCACAAGTATTTGGGCGATTGCTGCTGTGCCAAGTGATTGAAGAAGCCAGGTTGCTCAAGCTCCATGCGCTTGGCCCAAGCCCGGTTGTTGTCAAAGAGGTGGGGTAAGTGTTTTTGAGTCATGTGGGCATTGTGTCAACGATTTAAAAACCTTGGTAAATTTTGATCAACTGTGCAAAAGTTCAGTCTGCTTTAACAAGTTTCGGCAAACAATTCGCGACCAATCAGCATGCGTCGAATTTCACTGGTGCCTGCGCCAATTTCGTACAACTTGGCATCGCGCCACAAACGACCTAATGGATAGTCGTTGATGTAACCATTGCCACCAAAAATTTGCACGCCCTCACCTGCCATCCAAGTAGCTTTTTCAGCGCACCACAAAATGACACTGGCGCAGTCTTTGCGTACTTGGCGCACATGGTCGGTGCCCAGCATGTCTAAGTTTTTTCCAACCGTGTAGCAAAACGCACGACCTGCTTGCAGCACGGTGTACATGTCTGCCACTTTGCCTTGAATGAGTTGGAACTCACCAATGCTTTGGCCAAATTGCTTGCGATCGTGAATATAAGGAATGACGTTGTCCATGACAGACTGCATGATGCCCAAAGGACCCGCCGCCAATACGGCACGCTCATAGTCCAAGCCACTCATAAGCACTTTGGCGCCCATGTTCAGGCCGCCCAAAATATTTTCGGCTGGCACTTCGACATTTTCAAACACTAACTCGCCCGTGTGGCTGCCGCGCATGCCCAGTTTGTCGAGCTTCTGCGCCACAGAGAAGCCCTTCATGTTTTTTTCTATCAAGAAAGCGGTGACGCCGCGTGCGCCCATCTCAGGCTCTGTTTTGGCGTATACCACCAAGGTGTCGGCATCGGGTCCATTGGTGATCCACATTTTGTTGCCATTCAAAACGTAGTAGCCCCCTTTGTCTTCGGCCTTCAGTTTCATGCTGATGACATCTGAGCCTGCACCTGGCTCACTCATGGCCAACGCGCCTACGTGTTCGCCACTGATCAGCTTGGGTAAGTACTTTTGCTTTTGCGCCTCCGTTCCATTGCGCTTGAGTTGGTTCACACACAAATTGCTGTGCGCGCCATACGACAAACCCACGCTGGCCGATGCGCGAGAAATTTCTTCCATGGCAATCATGTGTGCCAAGTAGCCCATGTTGGCGCCGCCATAAGCTTCAGGCACCGTGATGCCCAACACCCCCACTTCACCCATCTTGCGCCACAAGTCCATGGGGAATTGGTCGGTACGATCAATTTCTGCAGCGCGTGGTGCAATTTCTGCCTGCGCAAAATCGCGCACCGCATCGCGCAATGCATCGATGTCTTCACCGAGTTGAAAATTAAGGCCTGGCATGTTCATGCTGTTTTCTCCAAATTCAATCAATAGTTTTGCGGCACAGGCACCAGTGTTTGCTGCATCACAGCGCACATCGACTTTTTACCTTGCGCATCGATATGAAACACTTCTACGGTGGTCACAATGATTCGCTTGCCGCCCTTGGCCACTTTGCCCACCGCACGCAATTCACCTTCTTGGTGGCCACTTAAAAAATTAATTTTGTATTCCGCAGTGACAATTTCCATGCCCTCTGGCAGAACTGTCAGCCCTGCATAGCCGCCGGCAATGTCGGCCAAGGCACCAATGGCGCCGCCATGAAATCCACCTTGCTGTTGGGTGACTTTGTCACCGAAGGGCAAGGCCACTTCTACTTCACCTTTTTCAACGCGCAAGAGTTTGGCGTCTAAATGCGTCATCATGCCTTGCCGCCCTAAGCTGGCCGCAATTCTTTGGGCCATAGGAGAATTTAAATCGGGCGTGCTCATGCGCTCACCTTTTTATGGGCACCCTTTTCAGAGCGCTGCAACAAATTGCGTGTTTCCTTTTCATGCGACTTCACCTCTTCCAAGGTGGCATGCAAGTCTGCCAATTGCGACTCCAGTTGCTGGCGATGCTCTGCCAGAACCACCAAGAATTTTTTCAACTGGGGGCCTGTGTCGCGCGGTGAGTCGTACATGTCAATCAACTCTTTGGCCTCCACCAATGACAGCCCTAGGCGTTTGGCGCGCAATGTCAGTTTGAGTCGGGTGCGGTCGCGCGATGAGTACACCCTGTTCCGTCCGCCAGGGCCAGAACGCTCGGGCTCCAGAAGCCCCATGTCTTCATAAAAGCGAATGGCTCGGGTGGTGAGATCGAACTCTTTGGCCAGATCGCTGATTGAAAATTGAGATGCCATGTTCATTCCGCTTTAGGTTGCGCCGAAGGGCTTGTTTCAGCTTGCGCACAGGCGACAGACACCGTCTGCGCATGCGACTTACAATGACCCAACTGTAATTGACGTTAACGTAAACGTCAATTATGACCTTAAGTTCACCCACCCATCACCACCATGACCTCTCAAGCCCCTCAGCCAAGCGCTTTGCCTGCGGCGCCAACAGGCGAAAAAGCTCTGTCTTTTCCCCTGAATGACACGCTGCCAGCGCTCGGTCAGGCGCTTCAGGTGGCGCCAGGTATTTTCTGGATTCGAATGGCCTTGCCCTTTGCCTTGGATCACATCAACCTGTGGCTACTTGAAGATTCTGAAGAAACCGAACAAGGCACGCGCCGTGGCTGGACCGCTGTGGACTGCGGCGTCACCAATCCTGGAACGCAAGAAGCTTGGCGCCAAGTCTTTGAGGGCCCCATGAGGGGTTTGCCCATTTTGCGGGTGGTGGTCACCCACATGCACCCTGACCACATGGGCTTGGCCCATTGGCTGTGCGAGCAGTTCAATGCGCCATTGTTCATGAACGCCACCGAATACCAAGCCGCCTTGTTGGCCAGTACCGGTGCGTCCAATTTTGGTGGTGTGAGCACGCAGAAGTTTTTTGCCGACCACGGCTGGAACAACCCCACAGACCAGCAACAAATTCAGGCCCGCGTGTCTTACTACGCCAACATGGTACCCAAGGTGCCCGAGTCATATCACAGACTCATGGAAGGCAGCCAAATTCAAATCGGCGGCAATACTTGGGAATGCATTAGCGGCTGGGGTCATTCGCCCGAGCACATGGCGCTTTACTCGCGAAGTGCCAATGCGCTCATCAGTGGCGACATGGTCTTGCCCAAAATTTCTACCAACGTGAGCGTCTACGCTCAAGAGCCCGAGGCCAATGCTTTGGCTTTGTTCATGCGCTCGTTGAAAAAATTTGATGTGTTGCCCTCAGATACTTTGGTGCTGCCTTCCCACGGTCGTCCCTTCAAAGGTTTGCACACACGCACAGCACAATTGCTGCAGCATCACGAAGAACGGATGCAGGAAGTACTGGCTGCATGCCGTGAAACGCCTGGCAGTGCACACGATATGTTGAAAGTGATTTTCAAACGGCCCTTAGACTTTCACCAAACCACTTTTGCCATTGGTGAATCTGTGGCGCATTTGCATGCTTTGTGGTTAGCAGGGAAAATGCATCGCACCAAAGATGCTCTGGGCATCTGGCGCTTTAAGACTGTCTAAATTGAAACCTCAAGCGCATGGCTTGAAGCCCAGTGCAATTGGCTCAAGCCCAGTTAGCCAAATTCTCTTTTTGCAAAGCTTTGCGCCGCTCTAGGTGATCGGGCAAGATATCTGCCACCACTTTCCAAAACGCTGGGCTGTGGTTCATTTCATGCAAGTGCGCCAACTCGTGCACCACCACATAGTCAATGGCTTCTGGCTTTAAATGAATCAGGCGCCAGTTCAAACGAATGGCGCCATCAACGCGCGCGCTTCCCCAGCGCGACCCGGCATTTGACAAACTCAGACGACGCCACTGCACGTCCATCAAGGGCGCAAAGTGTTTGAGCCGCTGCTCAAACAAGATTTTGGCTTCGCGCATTAGCCAAGCTTGCACAGCATCTCTGATTTGCGAAGCTTCAGCGCTGTGCGGCAATGCCAAAAGCAATTGGCGTTGATCATTCAGTTCACTTCGACCATTTTGGGGGCTTAAGAGCAAATGAATGGGCGCTCCCAAATAGTCAAGACTTGCACCTTCACGCCACTCAATTTGTCGAATGTTTTTTTGCCGCTCTTGCAGCTCAGCCCACTTGCGCAACACCCACTCGCCGCGCTCTTGCAGACCCAACTCGACTTCTTTCAAGGTGACCCATTTGGGAGCGCGCACTTCAAGCCCATCAGGCCCCACCACAAAACCAATAGAGCGACGTCGTACGCGTTGGAACAAATAGGCCACGCGCAGGCCCTCTAAAACTGTTTCTCGATTGGCGCGCGGATGCGCAATTGAAACATCTTCGGGCAATTGAACTGGTTCGCTTGGACGAACCATCGTTCTAGATGAGCCAGGTTTTGGCGGGGTGGCTGAAGCGGGTGTTCTAGGGGCCTTGTCGAAAGACGACTGCGCAAGCTCGCGGGGCGGACTTAAAAAATCAAGAACAAGTTGCAGCGGATTGCGCATGGTAGTACTTCGATCAAGCGTCTGTATAAGCTTCAGGATCAAGGCGGCGCATTTCCGACTCAATCCAGTTTTCCACCTCTTGCATCAACTCTTCAGGTTGACGGCCTTCGCTGGAAATGGCTTTACCAATCGAGATATCGACAATGCCTGGCTTCTTGACAAAGGCTTTGGTGGGCCAACACTTGGCAGAGGTCACTGCAATTGGCACGACGGACACACCGGCCTCAATGGCCAAGCGCGTACCACCCGTTTTGTAAACACCTTTTTGGCCGCGAGGAATGCGCGTGCCTTCTGGAAACATAATCACCCAGACACCCTGATCCATCAAGCGTTTGCCCTGCGTGACCACCTTGGTAAAGGCTTGTGCACGTTGGCTTCGGTCAATGTGAATCATGTCCATGCGGCCCATGGCCCATCCAAAAAACGGCACGTTGAGCAATTCTTTTTTGAACACGTACGCCAAGGGGTGCGGCATGATGGCCGGCATCAAAAATGTTTCCCATGTGGACTGGTGCTTGACCAACAAGACGACGGGGTCTTTTTCACCCAGTGGCAAATTTTCCATGCCCGTGATGCGGTTCTCAATGCCCAAAATGAAGGTGCCACTGTTGATAGCATGGCGAAGCCATGCAGCGCACCACCAATACAAACGGCTGCTGCTGATAAACATGGATGCAAACACCACCACCAAGGCCCAAGGAATGACCGTGAGCGTCATCCAGACCATGTGGACGAGTGAACGAATGAAGTTCACAGCGCAGGTTCCACAGATTTTTTCAAGAGCACATCGACAAAGGCATTGAGGTCAGTGTGCATGTGTGTGCCCAATGGAAACATGGGGGGCAGAGCTTGCCCACGCAATGCTTCAGACTTGCCCGTTAACACCAAATGCGGCACGCAACCTGCGGCCTCTGCTGCCTTCATGTCGTTCAGGGTATCGCCCACAAACGACACGCCCCGCATTTCTAAACCAAATCGCTCTCCAATTTGCTCAATCAAACCCGGCATAGGTTTGCGGCACGCACATCCGTCTGTGGGCGCATGCGGGCAATAAAAAATAGCATCTACACGCCCGCCCACGGCGGCGAGTTGTTTGATCATGCGTTTGTGAATGGCGTTCAATGCCGCCACGTCCATCAAACCACGGCCAAGCCCCGATTGGTTGGTGGCAATCACCACGTGATAGCCCGCATGGTTCAAACGGCTGATGGCCTCTAAGGCACCAGGCAGCGCGCGCCACTCTTCAGGGCTCTTGATGTACTCATCAGAGTCGTAGTTGATGGTGCCATCGCGATCGAGAATGACGATTTTCATGAGGCCAAACGCGACAAATCGGCCACACGGTTCATAGCCTCATGCAAACACTTGAGTAAGCCTTGACGGTTCAGGCGCACGTCCATTTCCTCAGCGTTCACCATCACATCGTCAAAGAAAGCATCGACGGGCGAGCGCAGTGCGGCCAAGGTTTGCAAGGAGCCTGTGAAGTCGCCCGCTTTGAACAAGGCTTCTGATTCGGGCAACAAACGCTGCATCACTTCATACAAAGCTTGTTCAGCATTTTCTTTGAGCAAGGCAGGGTTGACATGCGCATCAACTTCATCGGTCTTCTTTAAAATATTGCCGATGCGTTTGTTGGCTGCCGCCAATGCAGGGCTCTCGGGCAAGGCCGCAAATGCGCGCACAGCCGCCAGCAGTTTGGGAACTTGGCCCAAACGTGCAGGATGCAAAACCAATACCGCATCAACTTCTTGAGCACTAAAGCCTTGCTCACGCAAAGAGCCTGCCAAGCGGTCGAACAAGAAGGTGGTCAAAGCTTCTGAAGGGTCGGTGATTTTGTCGCCAAACACAGGCACTGCCAGCGCCAGCAACTGACGCCAGTCAAGCGCCAAATCTTTGTCTATGAGCATGCGAATGATGCCCAAGGCATGACGGCGCAATGCAAACGGGTCTTTGTCGCCACTGGGCAAATTACCGATGCCAAACATGCCCACCAAAGTTTCCAACTTGTCGGCCAGTGCCACCACCAAGCCCACCTGGTTGCGCGGCAATTCGTCGCCCGCAAAACGCGGACGGTAGTGGTCTTCAATGGCGTCGGCAATGTCAGTACTCAAGCCATCGTGGCGCGCATAGTAGCCGCCCATGATGCCCTGCAGTTCAGGGAACTCACCCACCATGTCGGTGAGCAAATCGGTTTTGGCCAACTGGGCTGCGGTGTCGGCCGCTTGTGCCAGTTCATTGCCACCCAAGGCTTGGCCCAAAGCTTTGGCAATGCCGCGCACACGTGCCATGCGCTCGCCTTGTGTGCCCAACTTGTTGTGATAGACCACTTTATTGAGGCTTTCAACGCGCGAGCTCAAAGTTTTTTTGCGGTCTTGGTCGAAGAAAAATTTGGCATCGGCCAAACGCGGGCGCACCACACGCTCGTTGCCACCAATCACAGCGCTGGCGTCTGTTGGTGAAATATTGCTCACCACCAAAAACTGATGGGTAAGCTTGCCTTCTGCAGTGAGGAGTGGAAAATATTTTTGATTGGCCTTCATGGTCAAAATCAAACATTCCTGCGGCACTTCCAAAAACTCTTTTTCAAATTCACAAATGAGCACATTGGGACGCTCGACCAAGGCTGTGACTTCATCTAGCAAAGCCTCGTCTTCAATGGCTTTGGCGCCACCCCCCACTTTGGCAGCAGCCGCATTAAGCTGCTTCACGATCTCTGCGCGGCGCTCGGCAAAGCTGGCAATGACGGCACCATCGCGCGCCAAGGTCGCGGCATAACTGTCGGCATCTTGAATGATCAAGGGCGACACATTGGCTTCAAAGCGATGGCCATGCGTGGTTTGACCAGCCTTCAAGCCCAAGGTTTTCACAGGCACCACTTGCGCACCATGCAAAGCCACCAAACCATGAGCGGGGCGCACAAAATTGACACTGGTCCAACCGGGCAATTCGCAATCGGTTTCCAACTGGTAGGTCATGACTTTGGGAATGGGTAATTTGGCAAGCGCCTCGTCCAAAGCCTTTTGCAAACCTTGCAAAAGTGTGGCGCCCTTGGCCACGCTGTCGTAAAACAAAGCTTCTGCTTTGCCATCGGGCGCGCGCTTTAGCGAAGCTACCAGCGCTGCTGGATTCGATACATCTGCACCGAGGGCTTGCAATTTTTTAAGCAATGCGGGTGTGGCGTTGCCACCGGCATCTAAGCCTACCGCAACCGGCATGAGTTTTTGCTGAACCGCTTTGTCGGCGGCTTGAGCAGCTACTTGCGTGACATGCGCTGCCAATCGGCGCGGCGACGCGTAGGGCGTGACCACTGCATTGGAACTCGTGAGCCCTGCATCGCGCAGTTGTTCAAACAGCACGTTGGCAAAAGATTCGCCCAATTTTTTGAGCACCTTGGGCGGCAGCTCTTCGACAAACAATTCGACAAGAAGGTTTCGATGTGTCATTTTGATTCTTGCCTTCAGGCAGCCTTCTTGCTTAAGGCATTGAGCTGCTCAACCCATTCGCGAGGTGCCATGGGGAAGCCCAAACGCTCGCGGCTTTCCAAATAGCTTTGCGCCACAGCACGTGCCAAATTGCGAATGCGACCAATGTAGGCGGCACGCTCAGTGACACTGATGGCACCGCGCGCATCGAGCAAGTTGAAAGTGTGTCCAGCCTTGAGCACTTGCTCATAAGCGGGCAATGCCAGCTGCTCACCAATTAAATGCTGGGCTTGTTTTTCATAAGCAGAAAACGCTGTGAACAAGAACTCGGCATCGGCGTGTTCAAAGTTGTAAGTCGATTGTTCCACTTCGTTTTGGTGGTACACATCGCCGTAGCTAAGCGTGTCGGTCCACTTCAAGTTGTAGACGTTGTCGACACCTTGCAGGTACATGGCCAAGCGCTCAAGTCCGTAGGTAATTTCGCCCGTAATGGGTTTGCAATCAATGCCGCCAACTTGTTGAAAGTAAGTGAACTGTGTCACTTCCATGCCATTGAGCCAAACTTCCCAGCCCAGGCCCCATGCACCCAATGTTGGATTTTCCCAATCGTCTTCGACAAAACGAATGTCGTTCTTTTTGAGGTCAAAGCCCAAAGCTTCAAGCGAGCCTAAATACAAATCCAAAATGTTGGACGGCGCAGGCTTCAAAACCACTTGGTATTGGTAGTAGTGTTGCAAGCGGTTGGGATTCTCGCCATAACGGCCGTCTTTAGGACGGCGGCTGGGTTGAACATAGGCCGCCTTCCATGGCTCCGGGCCAATGGCACGTAAAAAAGTAGCGGTGTGCGAAGTGCCTGCACCCACTTCCATGTCATAGGGTTGCAACAAGGCGCAGCCTTGGGCATCCCAATAGGACTGCAGTTTCAAAATGATTTGTTGGAAGGTCAACATGGGCTAAAAATGAGAACGCCCCCGAACATCGGTTGCAACCCTAGATTTTAAAGCGCGCGAGGGCCAGAGCGCCAAGAAACCACACCTAAAACCAGAACTATTGCGATGCAGAGCCACCAAAGAGGCGCCAAGCCCCATTGGGATGTCCAATGAGCATAGGGAGTGAGGCCTGAACGACCTTCAAACTCAAGCACCAAAGCGCCACGCGTGAAGTTTGGCAAAGACGCAACCACCTCTCCATTGGCATCCACCAGGCCCGTTAAGCCCGTGTTGGTAGCGCGAAGGATGGGACGCTGAAATTCCATGGCACGCATGCGCGAAATGGCCACATGTTGGGGTATGGCGGTGGTGTCACCAAACCACGCCAAATTGCTCATGTTGACAAAGACAGTAGGCGCCTGCTCGGGCTTGGCAAAGTAGCGTGCCATTTCTTCACCAAAAAGATCTTCGTAGCAAATTTGAGGCAGCAAACGCTGCCCTTGCCATTTCAAAACACCTGCAGGCGGGCGGTCTTGCGCAAAGTCTCCCAGCGGCATGTTCATCATGCGAACAAACCACTGAAAAAAGGGCGGCACAAATTCGCCAAAGGGCACCAAGTGCAACTTGTCATAACGGTATGCAACTTCTTCAGGGCCTAAGGCCAATGCGGAATTGGTGTAGCCCACGCCCGATGCACCCATGGGCAAACCGATCAAGGCGGTTTGAGGTACGACGGGTAATGGATTGACCAACTGATCGGGCTTTTGATCGGGCAGTTGATTCTGGGCTGGAGATGGCGCATATTTGTTTTTGAGGGCTTGCCAATAAGGGGGCGATAGTTGTTGCGGCAACACAGGAATAGCGGTTTCAGGGGTGACCACCAGCGGTTCGGTGTTGGCCAACAATTGCTCACCATACCAACTCAATGACTGCTGCACACCTTGGCCAGGAATGAATTTTTCGTCTTGCGGAATATTGCCTTGAAGCAATCTAACTTTCAGTTTGCCGGCTGCTTGGGTGAATTCAGCGCCTGAATTTTGAAGGCCGATGGGAATGACCACCGACACCAACAGCAACACCAGCCCAAGCATCAGCCATGCCTTGGTTCTTCCCGCCATGAGAGCAGACACAACAACCGGCACGCCCATGGCTGCGCTTGCCGCAATGGCACCCATGCCATAAACGCCGATCCAAGGTGCATAGCCAGACAAGGTACTTTGCAGGTGTGCGTAGCCACCTGCGCCCCAAGGAAAACCGGTTAAGAGTTGACCTCGGCACAACTCTGCCAAAGTCCACAAGGCTGCAAACACCAAGATGCCTAAAAGCCCTTGCTTGAACTCCGCCAAGGTCATGCCATCAGCCAGTGTGGCGTATCGCCCTTCTGTCAATCGGGCCGACAAAATAGAACGCCGAAACAAGGCCACCCAAACGCCACCTGCTGCCGCAAAATACAGCGACAAGCCCGCAGCCAGCAGCAACACAGCCAAGGCGGCAAGCCAAGATGGCAAGCCTCCATATCTGTGCATGGACACATACAGCCAACCCCAAGTGGCAGCCATGGCACTGGTCGCAAACACGGCGCCAATGAGCGCGCCCTGTCGCCATGCAAATTGACCTTGGCTCTTCGTTTTAGATTGAACTTGATTGGATGCAATGAAACCAGTTGGCTGAGCATCCTGCGACGCCACTTGCAACAAAATCGCTGCCAAAATACCGAGACTGAAACACTGCAAGAAGCCCGAAGACTGGCCTGTGACGCCCAGCACATCGCCGAGCGCAAAGGCAGGCCAGGCCATCGAAAAACCATGCACCACTCCGGCTACGACTGACAAGGTCAGGCGCCACATGCTCATTATTTTTTCAAGGCGGGGGTGGGCGAGACCTTGAACCACCGCACTGCGCCACCGCGCGTGTGCAACACCACAAAATCCAAGCCCGACAAGCTGAATTTTTCACCGCGTTTGGGGACGTGTCCCATCTCGTGCGCAATGAGCCCCCCAATGGTGTCGAATTGGTGGGTTTCCTCGTCAATCACATCGGGATTGAGTTTCACGTCAAAGGCTTCTGACACACGTTCGAGTGATGTGTCGCCGCTCACACGGTATGTTTGATCGGCCAAACCAAAGATGTCGCCAGCCTCTTCCTCAATGTCAAACTCGTCTTCAATTTCACCCACAATTTCTTCGAGAACATCTTCAATGGTGATCAATCCGGCCGTACGGCCAAACTCATCAATCACGATGGCCAAGTGCTGGCGGTTATCGCGAAACTGCCTGAGTAAATCGTTCAGGCCCTTGCTCTCAGGCACAAACACGGCAGGTCTGAGTAAGGCGCGAATATTGAGTTCTGGCGCGCGTTGTAGCTTGAGCAAATCTTTGGCCATTAAGATGCCAATGATGTTTTCTCTATCGTCTTCGTACACTGGAAAACGCGAGTGGGCGGTATCGATCACTTGATGCAACAACTCGTCAAAGGGCGCATCAATGGACAACAAATCCATGCGCGGTGCGGCCACCATGGCATCGCCTGCCGTCATGTCCGCCATGCGGATCACGCCCTCGATCATGAATCGGCTTTGCGCATTGATGATTTCGTTGTCTTCTGCCTCAGCGAGCGTTTCAATGAGTTCGTCTTTGGAGTCGGGGCCAGGGTGAATGAACTCTGCCAGTTTTTGCAGGAATGAGCGTTTGTCTTCACGCCGTTCTTCACGTCTATCTTCTCTTTTGACTTCGCGTTTGTCGTCTCGATCGTTCAAACGCGCGGGGTGGGGGTCGGACACAGTTATATTGGCAATTTGCCTTTGTTGCAGAACCTCTAGGATAGCGGATTAAACGCCTGATTGGTGACGCGACTCGCGTACACCCGTTCTGACCTCTTGCAAAGTACGGAGCAGTTGTAAAAACTGTTTGGCACGCACCTTGATCTGAAAATCCACATCTGCCATGCCTTCTTCTATGAATTCAATCATTTGACTGTCCATGTCCGCGGCCGGTAAGCTTAAGAAGGCGTCACTTTCGCTGCCATCCCGAACCACCCTAGCGCCAGATTTTCTGGCAATTTTGAGCATGGCGGTGTTTTCACTCAAGGCATGGATGAACAAAAGCCCAACGCCCTCATTTCGGGCGCGCATGACGGCGCGATCAAACAAACGCGCGCCAAGTCCTTTGCCGCGCATTTCCAAGTCAACTGAAACGCCAAATTCAGCGCATGTGGCCCATTCAGGGTCGACCGAGAAGGCCAAATGGGCCATGGCCACGATTTCTAAGCGCCGATTGAAGACCCCATAGATGTCATCGCGCGCAAAATTCAGTTTGTTGACATAGTTCTCAATCTGCTCGTCTGTGGCGGAGTAGCCAAAGCGCAAATACCTATCTTGGGCGCCCAAACACTTCAAATGAGCACTGATGCGTGGTCGGTGCTTGGTGCTCAAAATGCGGACAGGCACCCACTTCAGCCAGCGGCGCCAGAGTGATTGTGTGAATTTTGAAATTTGATTCATAGGGTTTACCCTCATTCTTACACAGCTTCTCTCTTTTGGACTTACTTTGTTGGGAATAAAGCGTTTCCGGTTTGTCGCTTCGAGAACGAGAAATAGACTTTTAAATTCCGTGTCAGGGGTAATGCCTCATGACAACGCCTCTTCAAATTGACGACAATCTCGTCATTCCTAGGAGCAGTACATGGACAAGATTTGGCTGAAGAGTTACCCCGCCAACGTGAAGCACGAGATTGACCCCAACGAATACAGTTCGTTATCAGATTTACTTAACCAAGCCTTCCAAAAGCATGGCGATACGCCCTTTTCGGTTTGCATGGAAACGTGGATGACCTACCGCGAGCTTGACCAGTTGTCTCAAGCTTTAGGCGCATGGTTTCAAGCGCAAGGCCTGCCCCCTGGTAGCCGCATTGCCTTGATGTTGCCCAACGTCCCTCAATTTGCGGTCACCATGGCCGCCATTTTGCGGGCTGGTTACACCTGCGTGAATGTGAACCCCTTGTACACAGCACGCGAGTTAGAGCACCAACTGAAAGACTCTGGCGCCACAGCCATTGTCATTTTGGAAAATTTTGCAGCCACGCTCAGTGAGGTCATTGATCGCACTCAAATACAGCACACTGTGCTTGCTTCGATTGGCGATTTGTTAGGCCCCTTTTATGGTCGCTGGATGACCTTTGCGGTTCGCCATTTGGCCAAAATGGTTCCCGAGTTTGAACTGCCATTGAGCGACAAACACCGCGTCACCTCTTTCAAGCAAGCCATTGCAGAAGGCCGTCAATTGACTTTCAAGTCATTTCCGCAATCGCTCGATGACATTGCATTTTTACAATACACCGGCGGCACCACAGGTTTGTCCAAGGGCGCAGTGCTTACACACCGCAACATTGTGGCAGCTATTTTGCAAGCAGAAACATGGTTCGCGCCAGCACTCGCGCGCTTGCCTGACTTGCGCAAAGTCAACAGCATTGCGGCATTGCCGCTGTATCACATCTTTGCATTGACACTTTGCTTCTTGGCCATTCGTCAAGGCTCGCACCTCACCTTGGTTCCCAACCCGCGTGACTTTGGCAAGTTCATTGAAACCCTCAAAACACGACCCTTCCACTTGCTGCCTGGCGTGAACACTTTGTTCAACGCACTGTTGCAGCACCCCATGTTCAAAACGATTGATTTCTCTAACCTGTGCCTCACGCAAGCAGGGGGTATGGCCGCGTCTGAAGGCACTGCACGTGCTTGGCAAGCTGCCACCGGCAGCGCCATGATTGAGGGCTGGGGCATGAGTGAAACCTGTGCCATTGGCACCAACAATCCGGTCACTCAAACCACCTTCAGCGGCAGCATTGGTTTGCCACTGCCTAGCATCGAAATGGCCATCAAGGACGAACAAGGTAAGAGTCTGGCGCAAGGCGAGTCTGGCGAAATTTGTATTCGCGGACCTAACGTGATGGTGGGTTATTACAAACAAGAAGAAGAAACGCGTAAGGCATTCACGCCTGATGGTTTCATGCGCACGGGTGACGTGGGCATCATGGATGAACGTGGGTTTTTCCGAATCGTCGATCGCATCAAAGACATGATCATTGTGAGTGGCTTCAATGTATTCCCATCAGAACTCGAGAATGTCATTTCTCTTTGTCCAGGCGTGGTTGAATGCGCCGCCATCGGCATTCCTGACGCCATGCAAGGTGAGACCATCAAGGTGTTTGTGGTCCGCAACGACAGCATGTTGACCGAAGATGCCGTTGCCAAATACTGCCATGACAACCTCACGGGTTATAAGCGTCCCAAGTACATTGAGTTCCGAGATGAGCTGCCTAAATCTAACGTTGGTAAAATTTTGCGGCGTGAACTTAGAACCACTGCGCATTGAGCGCGGACCGGTTTTAGATTCGCTCAGAGCGTACTTTTTCAATGACACAGAGACTTCAGATCCCAGGACTTCATGTCCTTGAAAGAGGCTGGCTGTCGGCCAACAACATCCTGCTCACAGACCCCGATTCAGCCACGCTGATTGACAGTGGTTATGTGACGCACCAAGCTCAGACTTTGGCTCTCGTTCAGAATGCCTTGAATGGCAGAAAGCTTGATCGGTTGGTTAACACCCACTTACACAGCGACCATTGTGGAGGAAACCATCTGCTACAAACTCACTATACTCAGCTTGAAACTTGGATTCCTCCTGGTGAAGCAAAGGCTGTGTCAATTTGGGATGCTGCAGTCTTGAGCTACGAAGCCACGGGTCAATTGTGTCCTCGATTTAAGTTTGAGGGACTGTTGCAGGTGGGTCAAATATTGCGCTTAGCTTCCTTGAATTGGGAGGTTCATGCGGCACCAGGACATGATCCGCATTCTGTCATTTTGTTTGAACCCACCCACAAAATTTTGATCTCAGCTGATGCCCTGTGGGCCAACGGATTTGGTGTTGTGTTTCCGGAGTTGGGAGGTGTGGATGCATTTCACGAAGTTGCTCAGACGCTGGATCTGATTGAGTCGCTCAAACCCATCTGGGTCATACCGGGTCATGGTGCTGTTTTTGAAAATGTTGATGCAGCCCTTGGCATTGCACGCAAGAAATTAGACGGCTTTGTTCAGAACCCTCAAAAGCATGGCCGATATGGCGCCAAAGTTCTTTTGAAATACAAGCTGTTGGAACTCACTCAGGTTGAAAACAAGGCCTTTAAGACTTGGGCCACTGGCGTGCCATATTTGAAGCAGTTGCATCAGACCTTTGGTGAAAAACTGCCCATGCAAGATTGGCTTGAGGACATGCTCTTAGATCTTGAAAGAAGCAACGCCTTGGTATTTCAAGACAACATGATTGTGAATTTGTAGTCGGCTTCTGAATTCGACAGACGAAAAAAAACGCCCCATATTTCTATGGGGCGTTTCTCGCTGTAAGAGCCTGACAATGTCCTACTTTCACACGGGAACCCGCACTATCATCGGCGCTAAGTCGTTTCACTGTCCTGTTCGGGATGGGAAGGAGTGGTACCAACTTGCTATGGTCATCAGGCAAAACTTTTGTGCTCTCTTGA
>Ga0209442_1000288_pt1 | contig 30394 bp, 29 predicted proteins | sample LauGreSBDMM110DD_2_FD_187565 | JGI IMG/M metagenome (GOLD analysis project Ga0209442, IMG submission 187565) | Freshwater lake microbial communities from Lake Michigan, USA - Sp13.BD.MM110.DD (SPAdes) (version 2) | ecosystem: Environmental > Aquatic > Freshwater > Lake | place: Lake Michigan...
AACGGCGCGCTCCGCCAGTTTCAGCAGCGGGATGTCGGCCGCCGTGTCGCCGAAGGCGGCCAGGATGCGACCACCCGCCGCGCAGGCCTGCGCCGCCCGTGCCTTCTCTTCGCCAGATTGCGTTGGCGCGGCGAGCTTTCCGGTGGCGACGCCATCAATTACTTCAAATGGTGTGCCGAGCGCGATGGTGGCACCGAGCCTTTTTGCAAACGCCGCGGCGATCGGCTGATAGCCACCGGTTGCAAGCACGAGTTCGGTGCTTGGGTCGGTCGCACGTGCCGTGGCGAGTGTCGCCTGCACTGCGGTGACCGCTTCGACGCGTCGGGCTGGCCAAAGAAGATGCTTGACGACCCACTCCCCCATGACGGCGAGCTGCTCGGCTGGCAAACCGCGCAGCAGCTTGGTCTGATCCTCGAGCCAGCGGGCGCGGAAGCGCTCTTTATTGATGATTCCGCTACGCGCCAAGAAAACGAGGGGCAGCCGCACGGCAATAAACCGGCTCGCAGCGGCGCTCGGGTAGTTCGCGCGGATCCATTGGTGCACGCCGCGCCAGGTTTCGGCGGTGGTAAGCGTGCCATCCATGTCGCTGACAACAATTGGTCGGGTCATGAGTCAAGTATGCGGGGAAAAAGAGAGAGGCGCCCAGGTTGCCCTGGACGCCTCTCGAACGATCCTCGACGGATCGTTAAAAGTTACTTCTTCTTGGCTGCCTTGCGGCGCTTGCGCTTCGCAGGGGCCTTCTTCGCAACGGCCTTCTTCGCCGTCTTGCGCTTGGCCTTTCGCTTGGCTGGAGCCTTCTTGGCTACGGCCTTCTTTGCTGCCTTGCGCTTCTTGCGCTTGGCTGGGGCCTTCTTCGCAACGGCCTTCTTCGCCGTCTTGCGCTTGGCCTTTCGCTTGGCTGGGGCCTTCTTCGCAACGGCCTTCTTCGCCGTCTTGCGCTTGGCCTTTCGCTTGGCTGGAGCCTTCTTGGCTACGGCCTTCTTCGCGGTTCGCTTCTTAGCGACCTTCTTGGCAGCAGGCTTGCGCTTCGCAGCGGCCTTTCGCTTCTTTACAGCCATGTGTGTACCTCCACTCTGACTAGCCCGTACCTCGGACCGTCATAACTCCACCCCATTGTTGGGGCTTGTGGAAAACTAAAACACAATGTGGATAACTGCAAGCATGATTTTTCGATTTCGTGCGTACGGTAACTCTTGACCCCTCTGTTTACGAGCTGCTGATACCCGGTCGCAGGGTGTACTGACGCCCAGCGCGGGGCAAATCCCCTTTTGGTAGGGGGTATTTCGTGCGGAATCAGCACTCTGGCCCGCTCAGATGCACGCAGAGGCCCCTATTGCCGCCGCCGCACGCAAAACTTGTGCGTATGGGGTGAAGTTGTGCGTGTTTTTGCGCTATCGCCCCGCTTCGTGGCGCATTTCCCGCTCTACGGCGACGTAAGGGGCTCCAGATTTTGCGTGGAAATTCCGCTTTCTTGACCCACGGCGCGCGCCGCCGTAGAGTTTGGGCATGGTGAACCGCTTCTACTTTCGATACCCGGCATGACCAGCCCAGGCGCGTAAGCGTCTGACCGGCGGTCCTGCCGGGATGTGAGCAGAGGGAGACCTCTGCTCTTTTCTTTTCCCCCGGAAGCGGCACCAGGGAGTCCGCCAAGAGAGTGGAGTGACCAATGTTTGTACGAATCAACCAGTCGGCAACTGCAGAACAGATCGCGGCGATTCGCAGCCGTGCCACCGAGGCGGGTCTCGCCGTGTACGACGAGCCCACAGAGCGCGGGTTGACCCTCGCCCTCCTCGGCCCGAAGGGCTTCGACGAGAAGTTGAGCGACGAACTCGTAGCGATGCCCGGCGTTGCCTCTGTTGCGCGCCCATCCCGCGCCTATCGCTTGAGCTCGCAGGAGTTCCGCGAGGAGCCAACGGTGGTGAAGGTGCGCGATGCAGTGATTGGTGGCGGCTCGTTGACGCTGATGGCGGGGCCATGCTCGATTGAATCACGCGAACAGCTCTTTGAAGTGGCCGCTGGCGTCGCCGCTGCGGGGGCAACCCTGCTGCGCGGTGGTGCCTTCAAGCCACGCACCTCACCGTACGCATTCCAAGGCCTTGGCCTCGAAGGGCTGCGCCTTCTTGCCGAGGCGCGTGAGCGCACCGGGCTGCCAATCATCACCGAAGTGATGGAGCCGGCGCAGGTCGACATGGTCGCCGAGTTCGCCGACGTGCTGCAGATCGGCACACGCAACATGCAGAACTTCTCACTGCTCAACGCCGTGGGGCGAACGCGCATGCCGGTGATGCTGAAGCGCGGCCTCTCAGGCACCATTGAAGAGTGGCTCCTCGCCGCCGAGTACATCCTGGCTGCGGGGAACCGCCAGGTCATCCTCTGCGAGCGCGGCATTCGCACCTTTGAGACGGCGGCGCGCAACACGCTCGACCTGAACGCCGTACCGATCTTGCGCCGACTCACGCACCTTCCAGTAATCGTTGATCCAAGTCACGCCACCGGGAAGCGCTGGATGGTGGCACCGATGTCGTACGCCGGCGTTGCCGCTGGGGCCGACGGGATCATGGTCGAGGTGCACCCGAAGCCCGAAGAGGCCTGGTCTGACGGCGAGCAGTCCCTCACCCTGCCGATGTTCTCGCGACTTGCCGGCGAGCTCCGAACGATTCATGCGGTCGTCTCACCGCTGCACGCGAATCCGGGCGAGGCGTCGGGGCGATGAGCGATCGTCTGCGCGGCGAGCTGCGCCTTCCAGGCGACAAGTCGATGAGCCATCGTGCGCTCCTCTACGCCGCGCTCGCTGATGGCGAGACGCTCGTGGTTGGCGCTGGCGACGGTCATGACGTGCGCTCCACGGCGGGCATCGTTGCCGCGCTCGGCGCTTCAGTTGTACGCGAGGCTGCTCAGCCTGACGATGCGCCGGGCACCGCGCGGTGGCGCGTGCGCTCTGGTGGTCGTGGATCTCTGCGTGCGGCTGCTGTGCCGCTCGATTGCGGCAACTCGGGAACCTCGATGCGACTCGGCGCGGGTCTCGTGGCCGGCGTACCTGGCGTGCACACGCTGATCGGTGACGCCTCGCTGCAGAGTCGACCAATGGCACGCGTTCTTGAGCCACTCGCCGCCATGGGTGCGGTTGTGAGCGGGTCGGGCGAGGCGGGCACGCGCGCGCCACTCACGATTACGGGCGGCGCACTGCGCGGCGCTACCTGGGCACCAGCCACACCAAGTGCACAGGTAAAGGGGTGCGTGCTGCTTGCTGCCTTGGCGGCAACTGGCGAAAGCACCTATCGCGAGGCGGTCGCCACACGCGATCACTCGGAGCGCATGCTCGTGGCGCGCGGCGCATCGCTACGAACGACTCGTGATGGGAGTGGAACGACCGTTTCGATCGCCCCTGGTGCGCTTGCCGCCCTCCCACTGGTCACCATTCCAGGCGATCCATCGTCGGCCACCTTCTGGCTGGTGGCGGGGAGCCTGCACCCAGACGCCGATCTGCTCATTCGCGGCGTCTCGCTGAACCCCACACGACGCCACGCCATCGACCTGTTGCAGCGCATGGGCGCCCGTATTGACGAGTTCCCTGCCGCCGATGACGGCTCAGGCGAGCCCGTTGGCGACCTGCGGGTGCGCAGTGCCGCACTCCACGGCATCGACATGACACCAACCGACGTGGCGTTGGCCATTGATGAGGTGCCGATCCTCTCGCTGGCGGCGGCCATGGCCACCGGCGCAACCAGCATTCGTGGCGCTGGCGAGCTGCGCGCCAAGGAGAGCGACCGTATTGCTGGTGTGGCCGCCGGACTTGCGGCACTTGGGCTGACGATTTCGGTCACCGGTGACGACCTGCACTTCGTTGGCGGCGGCCGACCTACGGCTGGTTTGACCGAGTCACTTGGCGATCACCGCCTGGCGATGACCTTTGCGATTGCCGGACTCGTCAGTGGCGCAGCTGTTTCGGTTGATGACCCTGCTGCGGCAGCGGTGAGCTACCCCACCTTCTATGAAGATTTGGCACGCATTGGGGCCGCAGCATGAGCGGGCGACGCATTCTCTTGCTTGGCCATCCGGTGGAGCACAGCCTCTCGCCCGCTTTTCAGCAGGCGGCGTTCGATTCGATCGGTCTGCCAGTGCGTTATGAGGCGATGGATGTGGCGCCTGCTGACCTTGCGCGCGTCGTTGCCGAGTTGCGCGCCGACCCGCTCGTGATGGGGGCGAACGTAACGGTGCCGCACAAGGAGAAGATTGCGCCGCTCCTCGACTCCCTCACCGATGACGCCGTACAGATTGGTGCCGTCAACACGATTACCCGCGCCGGGAGCCGACTTGTTGGCCGCAATACCGACGCAGCGGGCTTCCGCGGCGCGCTCGATGGCCTGCTTGACGGTCGACGCACCCCACGACATGCGCTGGTACTTGGTGCTGGCGGCGCGGCGAAGGCGGCGATCTCGGCGCTCGTGACCGCTGGTGTTGCGCAGATCTCGATCGCCAATCGCCACCTGGCCCGCGCTGAGCGGCTCGTTGCTGAAGTGCGCAAGGCGTCGCCACACCTCACCGTGCGCGCCGCGCCGTGGCATGAGGGACTCCTGATTGAAGAGGCGCAGATTGCCGGACTCGTGGTGCACGCCACCACCCTCGGCCTCAGTGACGGCGCGCTGCCACTCCCCGCAGCGGCATTCCGCGCCGGTCAGTTCGTGATCGACGTGGTCTATGCGCCGGGCGAGACGGCCCTGGTGCGCACGGCGCGCGCCGCAGGCGCCGAGGCGATCGATGGACGTGAGATGTTGCTGCTGCAGGGTGCTGCGGCCTTTGAACTGTGGACGGGGCGACCAGCCCCTATTGCGGTGATGCGCGAAGCGTTTGACACTGCAGCGAAGCACAACGCGAAGTAGAGGGGGGAGATCATGGCCTTTCGATTCTTGACCGCAGGCGAGTCACACGGACCAGAGCTCGGCGTGATTGTGGAGGGGATGCCCGCGGGCGTGCCGCTCACCGAAGCCGCCCTCGAGATTGATATGCGCCGACGCCAGGGTGGCTACGGCCGCGGCGCCCGTCAAACCATCGAACAGGACCGCGCGCGCATTCGCAGCGGCGTGCGCCACGGCGAAACGCTCGGCTCCCCCATCCTGCTGCTGATTGAGAACCGCGACTGGGAGAACTGGACCAGCGTGATGCAGGTCGCCCCACTCAGCGCCGACGAGGCGGCAGCCCTTGCCGCTGCGGCGGCCGAGGGAACGAAGCGTGCGATCCCGGTCACACGCGTACGCCCAGGGCACGCTGACCTGGCTGGCGCGATGAAGTATGGATTTGATGATGTGCGCAACGTTCTGGAGCGCGCCTCAGCGCGCGAGACGGCGGCACGCGTTGCCGCGGGTGGCGTGGCCAAGGCGCTCTTGAGCGCGCTCGGCATTGAGATCTGGTCGTTCACCGCCGAGGTTGGTGGTGTGGCGGTGGATCCGGCCAACTGCACACGCACACGCGACGAGGCCGACGTGAGCCCGCTGCGCTGCCCAGACCCTGCCGCAGAGGAGCGCATGGTGGCGCGCATCGACGAGGCACGCACGGCGGGGAACACTGTTGGCGGCATCTTCGAAGTCGTGGTGAAGGGGCTCCCGATGGGGCTCGGTAGCTACGTGCACTGGGACCGCCGACTCGACACCGCGCTCGCTGGGGCGATCGCCAGCATTCAGAGCGTGAAGGGTGTGGAGTTCGGCCTCGGCTTCGAGCAGACGCGCATCTTCGGCTCCGAGGTGCATGACGTGATCGAGGGTCGATCCGCCGACGGCAGCTGGGTGCATCGCACCAATCGCGCCGGCGGCCTCACCGGTGGCGTCTCGAACGGTGCACCGATCGTGGTGCGTGGCGCCGTGAAGCCGATCAGCACCCTGGCGCGACCGCTCCCGTCTGCTGACCTGATCACCGGTGAGAAGGTCGAGAAGGCGCACTATGAGCGCTCCGACATCAGCGTTGTCCCTGCCGCGGGCGTGATCGGCGAAGCGATGGTGGCACTCGCCATCGTGCCCTTCCTGCTCGAGAAGACGGGCGGCGACTCGCTCGCCGAGATTCAGGCGAACCTCGCCGCCCTGCGCGCTCGCTCAGCAGCGCCGCGCACCACCCCATCGGCGGGTGGCACTAGCGCTGGCTCCGGCGGCGACGACTAGGTTGCGATGAACGCCCCACGCGATCTCGCCCTCGTTGGACTCCCCGGCGTTGGGAAGAGTTCGCTCGGCAAGCGCCTGGCGGCAAAGCTCGGCGTCCCCTTCCTTGATACCGACCGTGCGGTGATTGCCGAGACCGGCATCAAGAACGACAGTGTGGCGTTGATCTTCGAACGCGAAGGCGAGGCGGGCTTCCGACTGCGCGAGCGAGAGCTGATCGCCTCACTCGTATCCCCTGAACCACCAGCCGGATCGATCGGCGCAGAGCTCGGCATTGGCCGGGTCGTGGCGCTGGGTGGTGGTGCTGCAGCAGATCCGCGCAGTCGTTGGGCGCTGCGCGAGCGAGCGATCCTCTTCTGGCTCGATGCTCCCGACACCTCGATCGCTCGACGACTGCGCACCGCGCGCGTCGTGCGCCCACTGATGAACCATGGTGACCCAATGGCAACGCTTGAACGTCTCCGCGGCGACCGTGAGCGCTTCTATCGACCAGGGGTGCACCTGCGCAGTACGCGCAGCCCAGGCTCACTCGCTGACGAGGCGATTGAACTACTGCGAACCACTGTGCGATCGACCCGACCGCTGTTGAACGCCGAAACGCTCTCCGGCCGCTGGCTGGTGGGCGACGGCATTGCCGTCGACGCGCTGCGTGCCCTGCTCGCCGAGCGCGGCACCACACGCATGGTGCTGGCCACCGAGCCGAACGCAGCGCGCGCCTTTGCCAACGGCCTGCGCGATGCGCTTACGGCCGCTGGCATTACGGTGATTCCGCTCCAACTGCCGAGTGGCGAGGCGGCCAAGGAGCTGCACGAGATCGGCGCCGCGGCACAGCGACTCGCCAACGCCGGTGTGGAGCGTCGGGATCTGATCGTTGCCGTTGGTGGCGGCGCACTCACCGATGCCGCTGGACTCCTCGCCGCCCTCTATCTGCGTGGCGTCGACTGGATCGCCGTGCCAACCACACTCGCAGCACAAGTTGACGCCTCACTCGGTGGCAAGACTGGGGTCGATCTTCCCGAGGGGAAGAATCTCGTCGGCGCATTCCATCAGCCGCAGGCGGTCATCGCCGATCTCGCCGCGCTGCGCACCCTCCCCGTTCGTGAACTGGTCGCAGCCTCCGCAGAGGCGGTGAAGATTGCGCTGCTCGGCGATGTGCGTCTCTTCACCGTTCTTGAGGAGGCGGCTCCGCGACTGGTGGCCGGTGATCCAACGCTGCACGACGACGGCACCCTCGCCGAGATCGTGGAGCGCGCCGGTTGGTGGAAGTGCCGCGTCGTTGCCGCCGACGAACGTGAGTCGGGCGAGCGCATGAGCCTCAACCTTGGTCACACGCTCGGTCACGCCCTTGAACAGGCGGCCGGCTACCAGAACCTGTTGCATGGCGAGGCGGTCGGCTACGGCTTGCGCGCCGCGCTGCAGATTGGCGTCGAGCTTGGCGTGACCCCCGCGGCACTCGCTGCGCGCGGTGTTGCCCTGCTTGACGCACTCGGTCTCGGCGTTGCGCCGCGCAGCGAGCCTGTTGCTGCACTGCTGGCTGCTGCCGGTCGCGACAAGAAGGTGGCCGAGGCGAAGATTCGCTGGGTCCTGGCGAGCGACGACGGCTACGTTATTCGCAACGATGTTCCTGCTAGCCTCGTAGAGCGCGCAGCGGCCGCCATGTTGGCCGGCGTTAAGTAAGGGGGAGCCATGGCGGAGATCTCAAAGCGCATTGAACTCGCGGCGATGAGCGCACGAACCCGCGCCCATGCCGCTGGCGATGGACTCCTCATGTTGAGCGGCCCCAACCTGAACCTGCTCGGTGAGCGCGAGCCAGAGACCTACGGCACCACCACCCTCGCCGAGATCGAGGCTTCGGTCGCAACGGCCGCGGCGGCGGCCGGTCTGCACCTTGTTGATGCGGTGCAGTCGAATCACGAGGGCGAGCTGATCGACCGACTCCATGTGCGCGACTTCTCGTGGCTGATCATCAACCCGAGTGGGCTCACCCACACCAGCGTCAGCCTGCGCGACGCGCTTCTCGCCGTGGAGCGACCCTTCGCCGAGGTGCACCTCAGCGATCCTTCGACACGCGAAGCGTTCCGCAGCGTGAACTTCGTCGAGGACCTCGCCGCCGTTAGCGTGCGCGGCTACGGCGCTACTGGCTACCTGCGCGCTGTGGCGCTGATTGCCGAACTCCAGAGCGCCGCTCGTGACGCGGATGGTCACCAGTGAGCGATCCCGCTGCACGCCTGCAAGAGATTCGTGCCGCCATCGACACCATTGACGATCAGCTGCTGACGCTGCTCGCCGCACGAACCGAGCTCGCCCTCGAGGCTGGTGCGGCGAAGGCGGCACTCGGTCGCGCGGTCCAAGACCCAGAGCGCGAGGCGGCGCTGCTCGCGCGCGTTGCGGCGCGCGGCGCCGGTGCCCTTACTCCTTCGGATCTGGTGGAGCTGTGGACGCTGCTGATGGCGGCGACGCGTCGGGCGGAGTCTCAGCGCTAAATCCAGCGCAGCGCATTACCGGCAGGCGCGGGTAGCGCGGGAAGCGGTCATCGGTATCCGAGAGTCCACAGCGCATGAAGTGCGACCCACGGCCGCTCACCACGAGCCGCGTATGGATGCAGATGGAACAGAGGCCGCTACTCATGACGCGCAGTGTGGCGCAGAGTGAGCGATTGGGGTGTGGCGGAGGGGGAGGGATTCGAACCCCCGCAGACCGTTGCCAGCCTGGGCTGTTTTCAAGACAGCTCCGTTCAACCACTCCGGCACCCCTCCACGAGGGAGTGTATCGGATCGGCCGCTAGCTCTTGGTCGGTGGGGCGAGGTGCGTGCGACCGCCGAGGTACGGGTGCAGCACGGCGGGAAGCTTCACGCTGCCGTCAGGCTGCGCGCCATGCTCCAAGAGCGCCGCCAGCACACGTGGCACTGCGAGCCCTGAGCCGTTCAGCGTATGCACCAGTTCTGGCTTCTCGCCCGCGGCGGTGCGATAACGGATCGCCATGCGGCGCGCCTGGTAGTCACCAAAGTTGGAGCAGCTCGAGACCTCGAGCCAGCGCTTCGAGCCGGGTGCCCAGACTTCTAAGTCGTACTTGCGCATCTGCACAAAGCCCATGTCGCCCGTTGCCATGAGTAGCACGCGATACGGGAGCTCAAGCTGCTTGAGCAGTGACTCGGCGCGGGCGGTGAGCCACTCCAGAGCGGCCGCGGATTCCGCAGGGCGCTCGAAGCTGACCATCTCGACCTTGTCGAACTGGTGCAGGCGCAGGATGCCGCGCGTCTCGCGGCCAGCAGCACCGGCCTCACGACGGAAGCATGGCGTGTAGGCGGCGTAGCGGATCGGCAGATCCGCACCGTCGAGGATCTCGTCGCGATGCATGTTCGTCACCGGCACTTCGGCTGTTGGCGCCAAGTAGAAGCCGTCACGGCCAACCACGTACATCTGATCTTCCTTGTCGGGGATCTGCCCCGTGCCGCGTGCCGACGCCTCGTTGATCAGGATCGGTGGCCAGATTTCGGTGAAGCCGTTCTCGCGCACGTGGGTGTCGAGGAAGAGATTAATCAGTGCGCGAATCAGCGCTGCGCCGTCGGCGCGATACGCGGGGAACGCTGCGCCGGCGACTTTCGCGCCGCGCTCGAGGTCGAAGATGCCGAGTCGCTCGGCGACCACATCGTGCTCGGGCGCTGCTGCGGTGGCTGGGTCTTCCCCCTTCGCGCCGATCGCTGGGTGCCCTGCAGGTGCCCAGGTGCGAATCGTAGTGTTCGCCTCCGCGCCGCCAACGGGAATATCTTCGTCGGGCGGGTTCGGAATGCGCAGGAGTAGATCTTCGAGCTGTGCCTCGGCGGCGGCGAGCTCCTTCTCGAGCCCCTCCATCTCGGTGGCGACCTTCTGTGACTCCGCCTTCAGTGCGAGGACCTTTGGATCAGTCGCGGGCACGACCGGCTTGCCGCCGAGCAGCGCACCGACTTCAGCCGAAAGGCGCTTGCGCTCGGTGCGCAGCGTGTCAACGCGTTGCGAAAGTGCACGACGCGCAGCGTCTGCCTCGAGGGCGGCATCAACAACCTTCGGATCTTCGCGCTTGGCGATCGCACCCGCGCGCAGCCGGTCGGCGTCGTCGCGAAGTCGCTGTGTGCCCACACTCATGCGCTTACCCCCTGTACTGCTGCAGCATCGCGCAGCCTGGTAAGGATAAGGGTGCGATCGATCGCTGCGAGCAGCCAACCCGCGCGCGGGCCGTTCGTTCGCCCGAGGAAGGCGGCGTAGAGCGAGGCGAAGGCACGAACCGGCTGCAACCCAGCCTCTTTGGCGGCGCTGAAGATGAGCGCCTGCCAGGCATCACCGCTGCCGAGGGCGGCCGCGTCGGCGGCGATTGCGGCCTCGATCTGCGGGGCGAGGGCACCGAGCCAGGCGCGCTCCTCGGCGCTGAGGGCCGCAACGGGATCGGTCGGTAGCTCTGGACGCACGGCAATGCGCGCCTCTTCGGGGGCGTAATCACGCAGCCAGGTGGTGACGGCGGCGATGCGCTCGTTCAGTTCGGCTGATTCGGCGGCGGTGAGTGCGCTCCCCTTCTCCGCGGCGGCGCGCTCAACAACGTTCACACCAGGGAGCTGCAGCAGGAGCGAGAGCTGTCCGAATGCTGGGCGCCACGCTGCGGCAACCTCTTTCGCCGCCTCGGCGGTGCTGTCGGCGATCTGGCTGAAGAACTGCAGTCGCTCGTGGTCGGGTGGCAGTTCGCCGCGCACCGTCTTGCCCGCGGTGGCGGCGCTGATGCGGTCGTACTCATCGTGCAGGCGCGGAATCGCGTCGCTGCCGGCCGGATCAAAGTCGATGGCGTGGTTCGGGCGTGGACGCAGGAAGAGGAAGCGCAGTACCTCTGGGGGGATTGACTCGGAGATCGAGTGCACCGCGGCGCCGAGCCCCTTTGAGGTCGACATCTTCTTACCGCCCACGTTGAGGAACTCGTACATCACGTTGATTGGCGGCTCGCGGTCGAACACTTCGCGCGAGATCGCCTCGCTACGGTCGCGTGACCCACCCTTGGTGCCGAGATCCTTGCCGCACCCTTCAATCGTGACGCCCATCAGCGACCACTTCGCCGCCCACTCCACGTTGAACGGCATCTTCGCCTTGCCACCGAATGGTGCGAGTCGCCCCTCATGGCCGCACCCTTGCGCCCACTTCACATAGTCAGGAAGGCAGCGATAGCGAATCGTCTCGCCATCCCAGTCGTCGGAGAGGGTGGTGCCAACGCGGCCGCAGGCTTCGCAGATCGCCTGAATCGGCAGCCAGCCGGCGGGGCGCTCCACGTTGCTGACGCGCACGTACAGATCGCGAATCACCTGCGCCTTATCAAGCGCCGTACGGATAAACGGATCGAGCTGCCCGGTTGGGTAGATCTCGGAGAGCCAGTAGAACTCGGGGCGAATGCCGAGGCGCGCAAAGGTTGGGAAGAAGAGCGTGCCGACGAAGTGTCGCGCGTAGTTTTCGGCGCTACTCCCTTCCGGGGCGGGGACGTGTGCGAGTGGGACGCCCATGTAACGCTCCACCGCGTCGGGGGTGAGGAGCGCCTGCGCATCCATCGCATCCATATCTTCGACGCCGTAGCGGAACTGCACGGGGATGCCGCGGTCGCGCAGGGCACGAGCGATGGCGTCGTGCATCACCGGTCCGCGGAGGGAGCCAACGTGCACCGTCCCCGATGGGGTCTTGGAGTCGTTGACGACCTGGGGCCCGGAGACGCGTGCGGCGAGTTCGTCTGCCCAATACATGCTGGGAATCCTAGCGCCCGCGGCGGTGATTAGCCTCGTTGGGCGAGATCGGTCAGGCGCTTGCGGAGTTTGCGCAGCGCCGCCGCATCGCGCACGGCCACGAAGAGGGTGTCGTCCCCCGCCACCGTGCCGACGATCTCGGGGAGTCGAAGGCGGTCGAGGGAGGCGGCAATGGCGTGTGCGCTCCCAGGGAGCGTCTTAAGTACCAGGATCGACCCCGCCACCGAGGCGTCGAGTGGGATCGCGCCGAGTAGGGCATGGAGCCGCTCTTCCGACGCAATCTCAACCGAGCGACCTGGGGCGAAGGCGTAGGCCGGCGAGCCGCCGCGATCCACCTTAATGAGGCCCAGCTCGGTGATGTCGCGGCTGAGCGTTGCCTGCGTTGCAGGGATCCCCTGCCGCTTGAGCGCCGTTGCCAGCTCCCGCTGGGTGCGGATCGCCTGGCGCGAAACGATGTCGCGCAGGGCACGGTGGCGAACGCTCTTGCCGAGATCCACTACTCCCCGCCTCGCAAAACGACCGAGGCAACGAGCACCGCGGCGAAGGCGAAACGATACCCCACAAAGATGCGCGTGCTGCCGCCATCCAAGATGCGGAAGAGCAGCTTGATCGCGACGAGCCCTGAGAGGAAGGCGCTAACAACACCGATCAGTAGCAGCGGCGCGCTCGCGGCAAGGTCTTCGCTCGACTCGAGGAGGCGCTTCAGCTCCATGGTGCCAGCGCCAGCGATGGCGGGGATGCCGAGCAAGAAACCGAATCGCGCCGCCGCTTCACGGCGGAAACCGAGGAGAAGTCCGCCGCTAATCGTTGCGCCAGAGCGACTGATTCCAGGGATCAGTGCCAGCGCTTGTGCCAGGCCGACCATGAGGCCATCGATCACACCAACACTCTGCAGCGGCCGCTCGCGCGACCCGATGCTCTCCGCAAACCAGAGGAGCAGCGCTCCCGCAATAACCGCAGCCGCAACGACGAGCGGTGTACGCACCGCACTCTCCAGTAGATCGCCAGCTGTCAGGCCGAGAAGAACCGCAGGAATAGTGCCGATCACGATCGCAAGGATGAGGCGCTCATCAGACGACTCGCCCCGGTGGCGTCCGCCTGACGTGATTGTTCGCAGCGCCACACGGGTGAGCCGCATCACGTCGCTGCGAAGCGCCACGAGTACGGCGGCGAGGGTACCCAAGTGAATCACCGCGGCAAACGCCAGCGACGTGAGCAGTGGATCGTTGATACCAAAGAGATATGGAATCGCATAGAGGTGTGCCGATGAAGAGATTGGCAAGAACTCGGTTGCACCTTGAACGAGTCCGAGCAGCAGGGCGATGAGTGCTGCAGATACTGGATCACTGCCCATTGCGCCCTCCCGCTATCGCCTGCGCGCCGAACTGACGCTGTGGGGGCATAGCATGAGGCGGCGCCCCCCAAATGGGAAGCACCGCCTCATAGATTTGTCTGAGCGCGCGGACTAGCCGCGAATAAAGAGCGGAGCGAGCACCAGGGTGACCGTGGCCAGCAGCTTCACGAGAACGTGCAGCGATGGGCCAGCGGTGTCCTTGAATGGGTCGCCAACGGTGTCGCCAACAACGGCGGCCGCGTGGGCGTCGCTCCCCTTGCCGAGGGCCTTCCCCTTCGCATCCTTGAGTCCGCCGGACTCGATGAACTTCTTGGCGTTATCCCATGCGCCGCCGGAGTTATTCAACACCGTGGCCAGCAACACGCCGCTGATCGTTCCAACGATCAAGAAGCCTGCAACCGCCTCAGCGCCGAGTAGCACTCCAACCAGGACCGGGGTTGCCACCGCAACCACACCTGGAGCGATCATCTCGCGCAGGGCGGCAATGGTGGTGATATCAACGACGCGCGCGTAATCCGGACGCGCCTTGTAGGTCATGATTCCAGGAATCTCGCGGAACTGACGTCGCACTTCCACGATGATCGCCTGAGCCGTGCGCCCAACGGCGCGAATGGCGAGCGAGCTGAAGAAGTACGCGAGCATCGCGCCGATGAAGGCACCGATGAAGACGTTCACGTTCGCCAAGTTCACCGACTCAATGAGCGGTCGCCCAGAGCGCTCGAGGATCAGGTTCACCTTGTCGAGATAGGCCGAGAAGAGGAGGAAGGCGGCGAGCGATGCCGAGGCGATCGCATACCCCTTGGTGAGGGCCTTCGTCGTGTTGCCGACAGCGTCGAGCTTGTCGGTCACGGTGCGCACCTTCTTCGGCGCGCGGCTGAACTCCGCAATGCCACCGGCGTTGTCGGTGATCGGCCCGAACGTGTCCATCGCCAAGATGTAGGCGGTGGTCATGAGCATGCCGACCGTTGCAACGGCGGTGCCGAAGATGCCGAACTTCTCAAGGGCGACGCCCGAAAGGCCTGCGGCAAGTCCAGCCTGGGTGCCGAGCCAGTTCGAGGCGAAAATCGCCGCCGAAATGGAGACGGCAGTCACCAGCGTGGTCTCAAAACCAACGGCGGTGCCAGCGATGATGTTCGTACCAGCGCCCGTGCGGCTCGCCTCTGCAATTTCGCGAACCGGTCGATACGAGCCGGCCGTATAGAACTGGGTGATATAGACGAATGCCACGCTGGTGGCGAGGCCAACGACACCGGCGCCGAAGAACCAGAGCCAGGCGTTGGAGTTACCGGCGTCCAACATCACTGCGCAGGCGAGCGCGAGCAGGCCAGCCGAGATGATGGTGGTTGCCCAGTAGCCACGGTTCAGGATGTTCATTGGATTCTCTTTGTCGTTGCCGCGCACGAAGGCCATGGCCACGATCGTGCTCAGAAGGCCGAAGGCGTGCACCACGAGCGGGAAGAAGATCCACGACTCTGGGTGTGCCCAGCCCATGCCCTCCGCGATCTTGTAGGCGCTAACGCCCAAGATCATCGCACCGATGTTCTCGGCAGCAGTTGACTCAAAGAGGTCGGCACCGCGGCCGGCGCAGTCGCCAACGTTGTCACCGACGAGGTCGGCGATCACGCCTGCATTTCGGGGGTCATCCTCTGGGATTCCCTTCTCAACTTTTCCAACGAGGTCGGAGCCGACGTCCGCAGCCTTGGTGTAGATACCACCACCGAGCTGGGCGAAGAGCGCAACGAATGATGCGCCGAAGCCGTAGCCGACGATCAGGAACGGCGCCTCTGCTGGGCGCTCAAGTCCACCGAAGAAGACGAAGACGGCGTAGACGCCGAGCAGCGAGAGCGCCGCGACGAGGAAGCCGGAGACGGCTCCACCGCGCATTGCGACCTGCACCGCCTTGACGACGCCCTGGCGGGCGGCGGCGGTGGTGCGAAGGTTTGCCTTCACGCTGACGTACATGCCGATGACGCCCGACACCATCGAGCAGGCGGCGCCGAAGATGAAGGCGATTCCGGTACGAATGCCGAGATCTGCGCCATAGACTTCGGTGTCAGCCACGGCCGCCGTCTCGAAGTTGGCGATCAACACGCCGATGAGCACCGCCATCGCCACGGAGAGCACACCAATGGTGATGTACTGGCGTCGCATGAATGCGATAGCTCCCTCAAAGATCATGCCCGCAACGTCTTGCATTGCTGGCGTTCCCTTGTCGCGGCGCAGCACATCGCTGGCCAACCACAGGGCGAAGAGGATTGCGATAACCGCTGCTGGGAGCACGAGGCTCTGCAGCATGAGTGACGTGATTTCCATATTCGTATTTCCTCCGATGCGTCCAGTCCGTCGCGTGGCCGCGGTGCTTGGCACCGCGCTTCGGGTCGGGCGTCTGTCGGGCTGCAGGTCGCAGGTGCGACCCGCCAGGATGGGCTCCTGGTGAGGTGATGGTACGGGGAGGCCCCGCCGTGGGTCAACCGCACACCCTCCCCCGCCTATACTCAGCCAGATGCGCCTCCGAAGACTTGCCATAGAGATCGTGCAGACGGTGGCGCTGACCATCCTCGCCTTCTATCTCCTGCAGACCTTCGTGGCGCAGCCGTTTCGGGTCGAGCAGGGCTCGATGCGCCAAACCCTTGAGCCTGGCCAGTACGTGCTCGCCGACAAGCTCACCGCGCCCTTGACCGGGTACCACCGCGGCGACATCGTGATCTTCCGACCCCCCAGCACCTGGCCCGCGGATGCATCGAGCACCCCGTATATCAAACGCGTCATTGGCTTACCCGGCGAGACGATCGACCTGGTTGATGGAGTGGTCAGCGTGAACGGGGTGCCCATTGACGAGCCCTACACCTACCGCGATGGTGGCGGCGGGGCCGGTGAGTCCGGTCGCTGGGTTCTGGGGGCGACAGAGCTCCTCGTCTTCGGAGACCATCGCTCGAACTCCTCCGACTCGCGGGCCTACGGCCCCATCCCCACGGCAAGCGTGATCGGGCGGGCGATCTTGCGCTACTTCCCGATTGACCTGCTCACCATCATCACTCCGCCAACCTACCGACAGGCTGCACCCTAGATGCCCGGCCTTGAGCTACCACTCGTCCTTATCGCCATCCTGGCGGGCACGTTGGCGGTCACCAGCGCCAGTCGGGGTGCATGGGTCGCCATCGCGCTCCTGGCGCTGACCTCAAGCGCGCTGGAGTTCTCGGTCGCGGATTCAAATCGAATCGGCTTGATCTTGCGACTCTCAGCTATTGGCATCGGCCTCGTTGCGGCGCTCCCTGAAAACCTCTTTGAGCGAGAGGCGCTCCGTCGCGATCTCGCCCTGAGCACCCTGGTGCGCACCCTGCGTGACCACCCTGTTGTCGTCGCCAGCGCAATCGCCGGCCTCCTTCTTGGTCTCGTCCCACTCGCTCTCCCCATTGAATCGAGCAGCGATGCGCTCCGTGCCGCCGGCATCGCGCTCCTCGTTGTCGGCCTGCCGCCGCTCCTTACAAGTCGCTTCATTGAAGCGACCACGCGCGCAGCCGTTGTGACGCTTGCGGGAACCATGCTCCTGCGCACCTCTATCTTTGGGGCACTTGATCCGCTTGCGGCACTCGCGATTGGTGCAGGGTTCGCCTGCATCCTGGTCGTTGGCGGCAGCGTTGCCACGCGCATCTCAAACGCGGAGGAGGAGCGATGAGCGAACTGGAAGCCCCGACGGCGATCCGCGCGTTCTTCCCTGCTCTGGCCGCGCTGAGTTCGCTCGCCCTCGTTCCACTCATTAACTTCTGGCGCGGATCGCAACGCGACGACGCCGCGACCTACGCAACGATTGGTGTACAGATCCTGTTGCTCGCAACCGCAGTTGGCGCAGCGCTCGCTGGGGCCGGCTATCTCTCAACGCTCAAGATTGGTCAGGTGACCATCGACCCGTCCGAGCCGGGTCGTCTGCTGGTGCTGCTGGGCGGCATCGTCTTCGCCGTCATCGTTGGCGCTGGCGAAGGGCGCCGAGCGGGCACCATGGGGCAGATCGCGCTCTTCGGTATCGCCGCGATTGACCTCGCGTTGGCGATTCCATCAGGCATCGCACCGATTGCCCTCCTCCTCTTCGCCAGCTTGGGGATCTCAGGCGCTGCGGCGAGCGGCAAGGACGATGTGGATCGCGCTCGTGCCGTCTTCCGCGACCTACGCACCGTCTCCCTCTTGCTCCCCGCCGTCGTAATCGCTGAGATTCTGCGCACCGCAATCTCGTACGCCGCGGTTGACGCCTCGTATGCCACCCCTTCATCGCTCGCCGCAGGAACGGCGCTTGGTGTTTCGCTCGTTCTGATTGTGGCCGCAGGGGTCTTCCCCTTCCATGGCCGACTGATCAAAATCTTTGAGGCGCTCCCGATCGTCGGCTCGCTCCTCGTCGGCGTCTGGATCCCCTCCGCACTTGCGCTCATTGTTATGGGCGAGCTCTCAGCGTTGGCGAGCAGCATCACTGATCCCCTTGGCGGCGCGATTGTGCCTGGCATCCTGCTTGCGGGGGCGGTAACGCTGATCTTCGGCGCAGTCTCCGCCTTACTTCATGACGATATCGGCGAGATCGTTGGGTTCATCGCCGTGGGGAACGCCGGATGGCTGGCGCTCGCCGCGGCTGCCGCGCTGCAATCACCGACTGACACCTCATCACGCCTGATCGTGCTCCCAGGAATGCTCACAACCTCGCTCTTCGGCCTCTGGCTCGTGAGCGTGCGACGACGATATGGAACCACCTCAATTCGGGAGCTTGGTGGCTGGGCGCGGCGCACTAGCGCAAACGGGATTGCCCTCACCGCCGCGATCGTTGCGCTCGCTGCGCTGCCGCCTGGTGCCGTACTGGCGGCCCGGCTGAATCTTCTGCTGCTCGGCGGTAATCCCGTCATCGCACTCTTCGCGGTGATCGGGCAAGTCATGCTGATCGTTGCCGCGATTCGACTGCTCCTGATTGGATTCACGCCACAGAGCCAGACCGTTCATGAAGCGGAAACTCGACCGTTCGCCAACGTCATCACCTTCTCGCTCGTGGCTGGGTCAATCTTCGTTGCGGCGGCGGCTGCTGGTTGGCTCGCCCTTGAGTCGGGTGGCACTGGACCACTCCCACCAGCACCGAGCGTATCGCCAGGAACAAGCTTTGATCCAGCGCCGAGCACCGAACCGACTGCTGCGCCAAGTGCAGACCCAACGCCGAGCGCCACGGTATCGCCAGAGGTATCGCCAAGTGTGATGCCGTCAGGGAGTGGGGAGATCTCGCCAGCGCCGTAGCGACCATCGGTCGCCGGAAGAACTACTCCTCGTCGGAGAGGATCCAGGCGTCGGTGGCGCGGGTGTACTCAACAAGACCGCCCTCTGGGAACCAGAGCGCAATCTCTGCCGCGGCGGTCTCTGGTGCATCAGATGCATGAATCAAATTTTTTGCCGTCTCCAGCGCGAAGTCGCCGCGAATGGTTCCGGGGGCTGACTCGTGCGGCTTCGTTGCGCCGACCATGGAGCGAACTACGGCAATGGCGTTCGGCCCTTCAAGGACCATCGCCACAACCGGGCCCGACGAGATGAATTCCACGAGACCCTTGAAGAAGGGGCGCTGTGCGTGCACGGCGTAGTGGGTCTCGGCAAGCTTGGCGCTCACCGGCGCGATCTTCAGCGCGACGATCTTGAGGCCGCGCTCTTCGAATCGCGTGATCACTCGGCCAGTGAGATGGCGCTGTACGCCGTCTGGCTTGACGAGGACAAGGGTGCGCTGGCTGGTGCTCATAGCGGCAGGTTAGCCGATCTCGTTCGAATGCGGTTTGTCATCGCTCGCCGTTGGCCATGCGCCCGTTGGTAGTTCGATCTGCACGTACTGCTCGCCGCGATATTCCAACCAGCTCTTCACGGGCGCGGCATCTGGAATCTGGGTGCCAGCCTGGTACTCAATCTCCACCGCATCGGCGCCTGAGCGCAGCACGTAGCGCAGGTTCCCCGGCTCGCTCAGATCGAATTCGATGCTCTCAAAGGCATCGACATTAATGGTGATGGTCAGCGGGGTGAAGATTGAGGAGACCTCGGGGTCGTCGCCCAACACCTCCTCGACCCAACCGTGACCGCGGACGATCTGCTCGCCATCGCGGAGGTGGCGGTAGGAGACCGTCTGGTGCAGGAGGGGGCGGAGGATATTCGCCTTATCGGCGCGCTGCACGACAAGGCCTCGGTTAACGAAGAGGCCGGGGGCGCGGTCGTGCTGTTCGTGATCCATGAGGGGGAGAGCCTACCGCAGAGCGGCTCTCCGCCGCACCCGCGCCGCCCGCCCTATCATTGAGCGGTGCGCTACGCCGTTGATCTCGGGAATAGTGCGGCGAAGGCCGCCCTGCTTGACGGTGCCGTGGTGCGCCTCCCCGCCCCGATCGACCCTCGCGACGCCGTCACCTGGGGTGGCATCGCCGCCGAGCTGATCGCAGCGATCCGCGCCGATGCGCAGCGCGCAGGTGGAGCGGCGACCCTTCGCGTTGCGAGCGTGGTCCCTGCCGGCACCGAGGCGCTCCGCGCGGTGGCGAAGAGCGCGGATCTCTCCATTGAGTTCGTTGCCACTGAGGATGTGCCGCTCGAGCTGGCACTCACCCCACCCGCCCAGATCGGCATCGACCGTCTCCTTGCCGCCTGGCTCGCCTATACGGAGTACGGCGCGCCCACAGGGCGCGGCGCAATCGCCGTGACCCTTGGCACGGCGCTCACCCTCACCTGCGTCGATCGAGGTGGCCGCCTCATTGGCGGCGCGATTGCTCCCTCTCCGGTGCTCGCCTCTCGCGCGTTGGCCAGCGGTGCCGCCGCACTTCCACTTGTTGCTATCTACGACGAGAGCCCCGATCTCGCCGGGCCGATCGGTGCGAACACCGCCGAAGCACTCGGTTCAGGAATTCTTCGCGGCGCACGCGGTGCTCTCACCGCACTGATTGCAGAATCCATTGAAGAGATGTCACGCCGCGATCCTGGTGCACCAGCGCCCGCCGTGGTGCTGAGTGGCGGCGCAGCACTCGCCGGCTGGTGCGCCACAATTGCAGCCGATCATCGTGATGCCGAATTTGTCCTGCGCGCGATCAGCGCACTCCCCGCAGCGGTGCGCGCATGAGCAAGCGCCTCGCCGGACGACTCGTTGTTCTCGGTATCACTGGCTCCATCGCCGCCTACAAGTCGCCAGAGATCGTGCGCGCTCTGCGCGCCGAGGGTGCCGATGTACAAGCGCTGCTCACCCCAGCTGCGACACGGTTCGTCTCACCCCTGACGCTGCGCACCTTGACCGGGCACGCCGTTGATGCCGACCTGCTCGACCTGCTCCCCGACGGTCGCATCGGTCACATCGTTGCCGCCGACTCCGCCGATGCGATCTTGATCGCGCCAGCAACAGCACAGTGGATCGGCGCCATGGCGAGTGGACTCGCTGGAGACGTGGTCACCGCCGCCTGCCTCGCCACCACCGCACCCGTGATCGTTGCCCCAGCAATGGACGGCGAGATGTGGGCACACGCCGCAACACAAACGAATGCGACGCGACTGCGCGATGACTTCGGCTACGCCCTTGTTGCACCAGAGAGCGGCGCGCTTGCGAGTGGCGCGACCGGTGTCGGCCGCCTCGCCGAAACGGCTGCGATCGTTGACGCCGTGGTGGCCGCCATCGGCGCAGCACCGATTCGCGAACCGAACGAGAGTCGCCGTCCGCCAGCAGTACCCGCTGGTGATCTTTCTGGTCGCCGGATCGTCGTTACCGCTGGTGGCACCGAAGAGCCGATCGATGCGGTGCGCATCTTGGCGAACCGCTCCTCGGGGCGTCAGGGGATCGCCCTTGCCGAGGCGGCGCGTGATCGCGGCGCCGACGTCACCCTGATCGCCGCTCGTGTCAGCGTGCCGCTCCCTGAGGGGGTCACCATCGTGCGCGCCATGAGCGTTGACGCGCTCGATGCTGCGCTGCGCAACGCACTCCTCGCCGCACCGAACGGCGGCGCAGCGACGCCCGCCGACGCGCTCATTGCCACCGCCGCCGTCTCTGATTTCCGTGTCGCGGGTGGCCCGCTCACTGAGAAGCTGCGTCGCGATGGCGAGATCACCCTGCGTCTCACGCCAACCCCCGACCTTCTCGCCGGATTGGCGCAGGCACTGGGCCCACGGGCCACGCGCCAGACACTGCTCGTGGGCTTCTCGGCAGAGGCGAGTGCAACGCCACGGGCACGCGAGAAGTTGCAGCAGAAAGATCTTGACCTCATCGTCGCCAACGATGTCACGGCACCAGGCATCGGTTTTGAGAGCGCCGAGAATGCGGCAGAGATCATCGGGGCCGACGATGTCGTCACGCGTGTTGGCCCAGCGCCGAAGCGTGTTGTGGCAGACGCCATCCTCGACCGAGTGGCGGCCCTCCTCTTAACGCGAGCTGGCTGATGCCACGGCACACCGTTGCCGACATGCGCGCCGCACACGCCGCGGGCAGCCACTTCGCCGTTGTCACCGCATGGGATCGTGCGACCGCGGAGTTTGCCGAGGCGGCTGGCATTCCCTTCATGCTCGTGGGTGATTCGCTTGCTCAGGTCGCGCTCGGCCACGAGTCGACCGTTCGCGTTGGGATGAGCGAGATGCTGCACCACACCGCCGCCGTTGTGCGGTCAACCAGCACCGCACTGGTGATCGGCGACATGCCGTTTCTTTCGTATGTAGATGTGCCAACCGCCGCAGAGAACGCCGCGCGCTTCATTCGCGATGCTGGCGCGGGGGCCGTAAAGCTCGAGGGGGGCGTTGCCGTGGCCCCCGTCGTTGCGGCGCTCGTGCGCAGTGGTGTTCCCGTGATTGGACACATCGGCTTCACGCCGCAGTCGTCACTGAATGAGAGCAAGCCACGCGCGAAGGGGCGTCTCCCCGAAGCGGCGGCGGCACTCCTTGAGGATGCGATCGCCCTGCAGGAGGCCGGCGCATCGGCGATCGTGATCGAGCTCGTGCCGCAGGAGCTCGCAGCCGCGATCACCAGCCGCCTCACGATCCCAACCATCGGCATCGGCGCAGGCGCAGGCTGCACTGGACAGGTGCAGGTGCTCCCTGATCTGCTCGGCCTACTCGGCGCGGCCGCACCACGCCACGCTGGGCGCATCGCCAACCTTCGCGACGAGGCGATCGCTGCCCTCACCACCTGGCGGTCGAACGTGGAGGCGGGGAGTTTCCCCACCGCAGCGCAGGGGATTGCTGGCGACGCAACACTCATCGCCGCCCTTGATGAACTCCCGCGCTAGCTCAGGCTCTGGGCGATGCGCACCGTAACCACTCGTTCCGAGCTCGACGAGGCTCTCGCCCAACTCCCCCGCCCTGTTGCGCTGGTCCCAACGATGGGGGCGCTCCACGCTGGCCATGCCGCGCTGATCGCCGCCGCGCGCCGCACCGCCGCCACCGTGGTCGTCTCGATCTTCGTCAACCCACGACAGTTCGGGAGCGCTGCGGACGTGGCGCAATACCCACGCACGCTTGCTGCCGACCAGCAGATTGCCGAGGCGGCTGGTGCACACCTGATCTTCGCCCCGAACGCTGATCAAATCTACCCACCCGGTGAGCCAGTTGCAACGATTGATCCCGGTCCGCTCGCCACGCGGCTTGAGGGTGCCTCGCGGCCCGGGCACTTCGTCGGCGTGGCGACCGTTGTCTCTCGACTCTTTGATCTCGTACACCCCGACCAGGCGTACTTCGGCACGAAGGATGCGCAGCAGGTTCGCGTCATCGAATGGATGACAGCGCAGCGGAGCGACCAGATCTCGATCCACCGCGTCACCACCGTGCGCGATGGTGATGGCCTAGCGCTCAGCTCGCGCAATCAGAAGCTCTCAGCGAGCGGTCGCGTCGCGGCGGCAAAGGCGATCCCCGTCGCCCTCTCGCTCATCGCCGAGGCGTATGCCTCTGGCGTTACGAGCGTTGCCGCGCTCCGGAGCCTCGCCGAACGGGTGATCGCCGCCGAGCCCAGCCTCTCGCTCGACTACCTCGACTTTGCTGAGAGCGCAACCCTCGTGCCACTTGCAGAAGGCGCGCAGGTTGGCGATGCGGCATCTGGTGAGGCCCTCGTCTCGCTCGCCGCCGCTGTTGATGGGGTGCGCCTGATCGACGCGATCACGCTCCCGTAAGGGGCGTCGGTTAGCGCGCTGGAACTGGGCGCGCCGCGGCGAGAATGCGGTTCACGTCGAGTGAGCCGGCGACCAGCTGCTTGATCTCTTCAATTTTGCGCACGTCTTCAGGATGTGTCTTCACCAGCAGGTCGTGCACATTCGAGGCAACACTGTAGGTATCGCCCTCCATCAGCACGGCGAAGATGTTCGCCTTACGAATCATCTCCAGCACCCGTGCGCTCGGTCGATAGCCGCCGCTGAGGACGAAGCCGAGCGGTCGGTTCGGATGATCGCTTCCGTCGAGCCACAGTTGCGTGAGCACCTCAATCACATCCTCGCGGTCACCAGGGACCACAATGAGGGCGCTTTCGCCGATACGCTGCATCACATGCTCTGGCTGCATCGCAGCAACGGAGACGCGGCCAATGATTGCGTCCATGTCGCGGCCAGGCCAGAGGGTCTCGCCCTGCAAACCATCTTCGATGATCGCCAGCGTGGGGTTTGAGAGAATCTGGCGATACGGCAGCACGCCGAGGAGCGGAATTCCGTGGCGCGCGAGCCCCTTCTCAAGGAGTCGTGGCAGCTCTGGCTGCAGATCAAGGTCGACCTTGTTCACGATCGCGCCAGCAACCTCGACGCCACGCGCGGCAAAGAGCGCCGCGTTCAACACGATCTCGTCGATCGGTCGGCCGATGCCACCCTCACTGACGATGATCACCGGCGCGCCGAGGAGTGCGGCGACATCGGCGTTGCTTAAACCAATGACCGCACCAACGCCCGCATGTCCTGTCCCCTCGAGCAGCAGCAGTTCGTGCTTCTGGGCGAGCTCAACCTGGGCGGCGATGATCTTCGCGCCGAGGTCTTCAACCACCTGCCCCTCAATGACCTTGCGCGTAAATCCGCGCGGAATCTGCACCGGAGAGAGAAGGGCGACCGCATCTTTCAGATCAAAAACGCCGCGCATCAGGGCGGCATCTTCGTCGGCGGGGGTGTCGTCGATGGTGATCCAGCGCTGGCCGACCGGCTTCATGAATCCTGCATCCAATCCTTGCGCGCGGAAGGCGGCAAAGAGTCCGAGTGAGGTGGTGGTCTTGCCGCGGTTCTGCCCCGTCGCGGCGAGGAAGAGCTGCCGTGCGCCCGCGGCGCCGGTCATCGGGTTACGCCTCTTCGCGCGGCGCGGTGCGACGCTCGATCAGGTTGACCGCCTCTTTAAGGCGCGTCACCGACTCTTGGTCAACATCCTCGCGGCTGATGTGTGTGCCGAGCTTGTCGAGCACTTCGGCGGCAACTTCAAGGAAGACATTGGCGTCGGCGATAAAGAACTCCGACTCATTGCTGTAGCGGACAAAGGTGAGTCGCCCCTGCAGCGTTCGTCGGTCGTCGGCATGTGCCACTTGCGTGGTGAAGTTGTGCCCCTGAATGCCGTCGGGGTTGGAGAGGAAGCTCAGCGCGTTATCAATAGCCAGGCCGAAGCGGGCGCGCCAACCGGCGAGACGGTCAACCACCTCAGGCGGGAGTCGTAGCTCCGTCACCTCGTCGAAGACCTCGGGGGCTGCCGTGAGTGCCGTTACCAGGGTTGCCCCCTGGCGCTGGCCGAGCATCGCCTGGAGCGAGCGCTCCAGCGTGACCACCTCGGCGTCGAAGTGGCTCGAGGTGATCAGGTCAACGAGCAGGTCCTCGACGTTGTCGAGCGCCGAACCCTCGGTGAGCGCGGCGGCAAGCGCGAGGATCTCCTCGCGAAAGAGAAAGCGCTCTTCGTGGTCTAGGCCAGCCATGTGCGCATCCTAGCGCGCAGGGGGTTTACGGGTAGATACCCCGCACCGTCATGGCATCGGCAACACGCTGCACCGAGAGGAGATAGGCACCTGTGCGCAGGTGGCTCTTCTCCTTCTGGGCCATGTCGTAGACCTCGTGGAAGGCGCGGACCATCTTCTTCTCGAGGCGAACGTTGACCTCTTCCTCTTCCCAGAAGTCGCGGTTCAGGTCCTGCACCCACTCGAAGTAGCTGACCGTCACGCCACCTGCGTTGCAGAGGATGTCAGGGATCACCATGGCGCCGTTCTTAAACAAGATGTCGTCCGCCTCCGGCGTCGTTGGTCCGTTGGCCGCCTCAGCGACGATCTTCGTCTTGATCTTGCCGGCATTCTCTGCGGTGATCTGATTCTCAAGCGCAGCTGGAATCAAGACGTCGCAGGCAATCTCCAAGATCGCCTGGTTGCTCACTGGCGTAGAGCCAGCAAAGCCGATGACGCTCCCCGTCTTCTTCTTGTGCGCATCAACTGCAGCAAGGTCGAGTCCGGCTGGGTTGTGAATGCCACCGCTGCTGTCGGAGACGGCGATCACCTTCGAGCCGAGCTCGCTGATCAGTCGCGCTGCAATGGATCCGGCGTTGCCGTATCCCTGCACAACGACCGTTGCGCCCTTGAGGTTCAAGTTGATCTTGCCCGCCGCTTCGCGGATGCAGAAGACTGCACCACGCGCCGTCGCCTCGTTGCGGCCCTTCGAGCCGCCGAGTGCAATCGGCTTGCCGGTGACCACACCAGGAACGGTGTAGCCAACATGCATTGAATAGGTGTCCATCATCCAGGCCATCGTCTGGCTGTTGGTGTTCACATCAGGCGCCGGAATATCGGACTCTGGCCCAATGATGACGGCGATTTCGGTAGTGAAGCGTCGCGTGAGGCGCTCAAGTTCGCCGAGTGACAACTTCTTTGGGTCAACGGTGACGCCGCCCTTGCCGCCGCCATAGGGAAGATCCATCACGGCACACTTCCACGACATCCACATAGAGAGGGCCTTCACTTCGTCGATGTTGACGTCCTGGTGGAAGCGGATGCCGCCCTTCGCCGGGCCGCGTCCGAGGTTGTGCTGCACGCGGTGCCCCTCGAAGACTCGAGTGGTGCCGTCATCCATGCGCACAGGGAAGTGCACGGTGAGCTGTCGACGTGGCTCGCGCAAAACGGCTGCGATGCCGGAGTCGAGGCCGAGCCGCTTTGCGGCAAGGTCAAACTGCTGCTGCGCAACTGCCCAGGCGCTCTTCTGTCCACTCATCGTGTTGTACCTCTCCTCTGCCGCCCTGGCGGGTGCCTGGCGGACGCCGTGCGGCGATCCACCCAACCCTACAACGCGCCCCAAAAAGGTGTTGCGCGTAGGTTGCGGCGTGCTCCCGCCCGTGCGGCGGAGCGGGCTACGTGGCTAGGCGCGGATGAGTGCGACGCCGAGACCCTTCGGGCCGGTGTGTGGGCCAATGGCCGCACCCGCTCGAACGATCCCTGGCTTCAAGGCAGCAATCTCGGGGAACCGAGCGCAGACCTCATCGCGGAACGCCTCAATGTCTGGCGCCTCCGAATGGAGCATGGTCAACTCCTGAATCGGTGCTGCGCTGATCAGCTCCATGAAGCGCTCGCGCGCCTTCGCCGTAGTACGTGGCTTGTCGAGCGTCACAACCTCGCCATCAATGATGTCGATGATCGGCTTCACCGAAAGGAGTCCGCCGATCGCCGCTCGTGCTGGGCTAATGCGGCCGCCGGCCTTCAAGTAGTCCAGTGAGTTGAGGAAGAAGATCACGTGCGTCTTCGGAATAAGCTCACCGAGCTCGGCGACGATCTGTGGCGCCTTCCAGCCTTCGGCGGCGCGATGATAGGCGCGCGCAACGAGCAGCCCCTCGGCCGCCGATGCGGTCGCGGTGTCAACAAGATGAATGTTCTTCGACTGTGGGTGGTCTGCTGCGGCAATCTCGGCGTTCCGATACGTCGCCGAAAGCTTCGAGGCGACGTGCACCGAGACGATCTCTTTTGCGCCACCAGCAAACGCCTTGTCATACGCCGCGGTAAAGGCGGCGGGTGGCGGTGCTGCGGTCTTTGGGAACGGTGCGCCTGGTGCGGTGAGTCGCTTCCAGAACTGATCCATGGAGAGCTCCTCGTTCACCTTGAAGCTCTCAGAGCCGAAGGAGACGATGACTGGCACGATCGTGATGCCGAGCCGCTTGGCTGCATCAGGTGGAATATCGGATGCGCTGTCAGTAATGATTGCAACCGTTGACTTCGCCATGGTGTCTCTCCCTCCCAGCATGCGTGCGGGCAGATCGCCCTCACGTCTCCTAGAGTCTATCGGCGCCGATCAGCCGTGCGCGCCGTGTTGCCCGGGTGCGCTGGGGAGCAGGATTTCGTGCTCAACGCGGCGCAGGATGAGCAGGAATGTGCCCGCAACCACGAGGAATCCGAGCGTGGCGTAGACCAGGCCGTCGACCCCGAAGGTGGCCGCGAGATCGCCCGCAAGCTTCACGCCAATCACCTGGCCGAGGCCCAGGAAGATGGAGTAGAGGCCCATCACCGCGCTGCGATCTGTGTGATACCGCTCAGAGACGTCGGCCAAGAAGCCGAGTGCCGCCGGCGTTGCGCCAGCGATGAAGAACATCGAGGCGCAGAGCACCGCGAAGAGGAGTGCGATCAACGGCAGCTCGTTGCCAGAGAGGCGATTGATGGCAAAGATGGCGGCCATCGCCACAACAAAGGCGATCAGGCCAAGGAGGAGCATGGTGGTGCGGCGGAAGTTGGCGAAGCGATTCCCCCAGAAGAAGAGCCCGACGCCGCCAATGAGTGCAACGAAGGCGAAACCTGAAGTGACGACGATAAACGGAAAGCCGCTGAGCAGGAACTGACCAGAGAGCTTCACCGTCTCGTCACCGAGCAGCAGGTTGAGCCCCTGTGGTACCCAGACGCCGATGATGGCGTTAATCGAGACCCAGGTTGGTACGAAGAGCAGGATCCCCCGCTGACTGAAGAGCTTCAGGTATTTGCGGAGGCGGTTCTCAGTTTGCGGTGGCGGTGCCGCATGTTCATCTTTCACGCCGTAGGCGAAGAAGAGGAGTGCGAGCACATAGATCACACCGTTCACCGCAAAGGCTGCTGGCCCGAAGATCGCCCAGAGCGGACCGGCCAGGGCCGTACCCGCAACGAGGAGTCCGCCGAGTGTTGCCACTTCGAAGAGGGTGACGACGCGGCCCCGCAGCGCGGCGTCGTGACTCGTCTTCGCCGCGACGTACGAAAGGATTGAGGGGACGCTGGCCGCCGTTGATGCCCCTTCGAGAAGGCGCGTGCCAATGAGGAGCGGAATCGTCATGGAGAACGGCGTCATGATCACCGCTGCGAGGCCGAAGAGTGGCCCGAGCAGCATCACGGGCTTTCGTCCGATCCGGTCGGCAATGATGCCGAAGATGGGCGAACCGATCAGCTCCGTCACATAGAAGGCGAGCGTGATGGTTGCAAGATCAACCGGGGTGATCGTGACCGACCCGGTGGAGTTGAGGTACTTGTTCCAGACGATGAGGAGCGCGCCCGTGGTCCCCGTTGCGGTTCGCAACGTGAGGGTGCCGAGGAGCAGCGCCTTCATTGATCCAGTCACCTCTGAAGCATACGGGTTCCCGCCTTCGGCGGTCGGTATACTCAAGCCCATGCCAACCAACGTCGCCCAGTCGTACCCCTACAAGCGCGAGAGCGAGGCAGAGCGTGCCGCCGCGATTGCGGCGACGCTGGGCGCCCGCGAAGGGCTCGCCGAGAAGCTCAGTGCCGAGGCGCTCCCGTATGACGGCGCCGATGGCGATGAGGCCTGGGCCTGGCGCTGCCGCACGGTCGGCTGCCCTGGAGTGCTCCACACCGCCGGCTACGCCCGCGAGAAGCACGCCATCGTGGCCCTCTGTGATGGCTGCGGCCTGATTGCGCTCCGTTAGATGAGCGGCGAGCGCCTTCCCGAGATCGTGCCGATTAGTTCGGCGAATAAGCCGACGCAGGTCGAGGTCGTTGGCGACCGCATTCGCATCGCCTCGCTTGAGGTCGTTGATCGCGCCCTCGCCGGCTTCCTCGAGAGCCGCACACCCGAGGACCGCGCTGAAACCGTAGAGCGCGCCATGCGCGTCGGCCTGATGGCGCTGCAGAGCGCCAGCGGCTCTATTGATGTGGACCACGTGCGCCGCGCCTTCGACAAGCTGCTCACCGACGCCGGCGAATCGAACAAGAGGGCGACCGCCGAGGTCGAAGAGATCCTGCGCAAGACCTTCGCCAACGAGGGTGGTGCACTACCTGCAACGCTTGAACGCTTCCTCGGCGACAAGGGGGAGCTCGCCCTCTTCACCAAGGACCTCTTCGACGAGAATCGCCGCGACTCGGCACTCGGCAAACTCAACACCATCCTCGGTACCTACTTCGATGGCGACGCCAGCAAGCTTGCCCACCTACTTGACCCGACGCGTGAGGCGTCGCCACTGAGCGGCTTCCGCGCCGAGATCGCCAAGCGCTTCGATGATGTGTTGCTGAAGATTGTCGAGCTCGACGCGTCGCAGAAGGCGGCGAAGGGCGAGCGCAAGAAGGGAACGGCGAAGGGCGCCGACTTTGAGTCGCGTGTCATCGCCGAATACACCGAACTGCTCCGCGCCACGAATGATGAGATCGAAGGGACGGGCGGGGTCACCGGCGCCGTCCCCGACTCCAAGAAAGGCGACGCGGTGATCACCATCAACGGCCGCGACGCGTCGGCAAGCGTTCTGCGCATCGTTGTTGAGGTGAAAGACAAGTCAATGACGGGACCAGCCATCGAGAAGGAGCTCGCCGAGGCGCGCGAGAATCGCAAGGCTGAGATCGCCCTGATGGTCTTCAGCGAGGCGGCCGCCCCGGCGGGTGCGGCGCCATTCACCATTAGTCGACACGGCGTCTACTGCGTCGTTGATCCCGAAGCGCCCGATATTGCGATCCTTGAGGCGGGGTACCGACTCGCGCGCATCTCGGCGCTGATTCGCGCCAAGTCGGAGGGGAGCGGCGCCGACCTCTCGGCGGTGAAAGATGCCATCGACGCGCTGCGCGATCGAATTGGCACGGTGCAGCAGATCAAAACCACGCTGACGGCGATTGACACAACCACCATCAAGGCCCGTGGCGAACTTGATGCCCTGCGCACTGCGATCGTCACCGAGATTGATCGTATTGAGGAGCAGGTTCGAGCAAGCACCTCCGCCGCTCACGGGCGGTGAGTAAGGCGATCGCCGACTGGCGGCGA
>Ga0209442_1000289_pt1 | contig 30146 bp, 31 predicted proteins | sample LauGreSBDMM110DD_2_FD_187565 | JGI IMG/M metagenome (GOLD analysis project Ga0209442, IMG submission 187565) | Freshwater lake microbial communities from Lake Michigan, USA - Sp13.BD.MM110.DD (SPAdes) (version 2) | ecosystem: Environmental > Aquatic > Freshwater > Lake | place: Lake Michigan...
GAATCATGGAAAGCGCCGGCCGATCCTTGACAGAACCAGCAGGGTTGTTGCCTTCTAATTTGCCCAAAATGACATTGCTCTTGGGCTTCGTAAAGTCGGCTGCAATTCTTTGCAATCTGACCAAAGGCGTTTTGCCAATGGCATCTTCAAGCGTTGGGTAGTTCATTGTTTAGTTTTAGAAAACCAAGTCTGGGCAAAGATTCAAAACGTCATTTTATTTGTTTCTGAATAGATTATGCTTCGAACCATTCAGACTTGTCGTAGCAACGCATTAAATACCTTTACCCATTCTGCTTAATGGCTCTGCAAGAAAACGTGCGCCACATAAGCCAAGTCTTGGCCAGCTTTTCAAGGCTGCGATTCATTGGCTATTTCGCTGTATCACTCCAAACTCAAGCCAATTTTTTTGGTCACGGCGCCCCACTTTGCATAATCTTTGGCTATGCGCGCAGCAGCTTCTTCTGGAGTACTGCCAATGACCTGCTGATCGGTGGCCTTTAAACGCTCTGCAGTTTCTGGCAGTTTCAAGCCATCCAACAAGGCTTGTCTGAATTTTTGAAGCACCTCATCGGGTACCTGCTTGGGCGCCCACATCACCAAGCTGAAGTCGGCGTCATAGCCCTTCACACCAGCCTCTGAAATGGTAGGTGTGTCCGGCAGGGTTGGCGATCTTGACTGCCCCGACACCGCCAAGGCTATCAATTTGCCAGAGCGTACATGTGGCAAGACCGTTGGGCCCGCCAATAATCCACACGGCACTTGGTTGGCGAGCACATCTTGGGCTGCAGGCGCAGGCCCTTTGTAGGGAATATGCACCATCTGCATGCCCGTCATGTTGAGCAACAACTCCATCGACAAGTGGCCTGGCACACCGGCACCACCGGAGGCATAACTCAAGGACTGGGTTTTGGATTTGGCTATGAGCTCGTTCAAGCTTTTAACCCCTAATACTGGATTGCAAACCAAGGTTTGGCTGAATGAGGTCAACATGCTGACCGGCTTTAAATCATCCAACTTAAAACCCATGCTTTTGTAAACATGCGGATTCACAGTCATCACAGTGTCTGTTGTGATGAGCCATGTGTAACCGTCGGCAGGCGCCCTCGCCGCAGCCGCACTGCCAATGTTGCCACCGGCTCCTGGCATATTTTCAATGATGACGGCCTGTTTCAAAGCAGTTTGGACTTTGTCTGACACGGTGCGAATCACGATGTCACTTGGCCCACCTGGCGGATAAGGTGCAATGACTTTAATGGCGCGTTGTGGCCACGTTTGCGCAAACGCGGCCACCGAAAAAAACAGACATGCAAAGCATGACACGAACACTCGTTTGAAGGTAGTCATCTTGTTTCCTGATCATTGAAAGATATCGCTATTTTCTGATGTTTGCAGCAAGGAGGGTAGACTTTAAAATCCCATAAACCCCTCCAAAACCCGAAAGAAATATGTCATAATCGACGTCTTCGCAATCTGCCCGGGTGGTGAAATTGGTAGACGCAGGGGACTCAAAATCCCCCGCCGCAAGGCGTGCCGGTTCGATTCCGGCCTCGGGCACCATCGATTTGCAACAAATCGAATCAACTAATTTGCGTCATGCACATCCTCTTGATTATTTCATTAGCTGTGTTGTTTCCTGTAACACACATCCTCAGTGGATGGCTGTTTGACTTTGCCACCATCAACGACAACATCTCGCTGATTTACATGCCGGCGTTTCTGCGCCTATTCAATCTGCTGGTGATGGGACCCCTTTATGGCACGCTCTCTACCATCTTGGGCGGCCTGTTGCTCATGACACAGCTCAATGAACCTGTGGGAATTGCGCTGCTCAACATTGCCTGCTCTAGCGCCGGGCCTTTAATTGCCATGTTGGGGCTGAGAATTTATTGGAATAGGCGCGTGAAATTGACGTCGCTTAAAGACTTGACCACGCTCACCCTCATTTACTGTGTCAGCAATTCATTGATTCACCATGTCACCTGGGTGCTCATGGGTCAATCTCAAGCTTTTGATGTGACTGAAGTCTTTTGGATGTTTTTGGGTGACCTCAATGGTGCACTGCTAGGCGCCTATCTGATGAAAGCCATGCTCGATTATTTTGAAAAAAAAGGTGTTAAGTTTTCAAACTTTTAGCAGCCCAAAAACTAAGCGCAATCAAGGGCAGGCTGAAGGCAAAGGCAGCGCGAATGCCAAAGAATTCAGCCACCCAACCCAAAAGTGGTGGGCCCAATAAAAATACAACGAACGCGGTCTGCGCCAAAGCTGCCACGTTCACCGCGGCTGGCCGGTCCGATCGCTGCGCTGCAGCCGACATTGCCAAGGGAAACACGGCGCTGGTGCCCACACCCATGAGTGCCAAGCCGCACAAAGCCATCCAAGGCGATGATGCCCACGTGACCAAGGCAACACCTGCGCCCAAAATCAAACTCAAACTTCGCGCCACCAACACTGGCTGAAATCGCTCTACCAATTTGTCGGCAAAAAATCTTGTCACAGCTTGCGTGCTTGCGCCCGCGGCAACGGCCAATCCGCAAATGAACGGACTGCTGCCAAACACATCCCGCATGTAAATGGCAGACCACTCGATGCCAGCACCTTCCATCAACATGGCTGCCGAGGTGGCCGCAAGCAACAGGCAAATAGCAGGGGTTGGCCAGGCAAATTTCACAGCTTTTTCTCGGATGACACCGCTTTGAAGATGGGGCCTGTGGGCCGCCGCCTCAAACTTGCCCAACAGCAAAATGGTGAGCACCCCAACCAAACCCAGCATGAGCCATAAATGCATGAAGGGACTTAGACCCAACTCTGCCGCTACGCCGCCGAAAACGCCCGCAGTGGCGAATCCAATGCTCCAAAAAGCATGCGATCGATTCATCATGCGCCGACCCAAGACATGTTCAACACGATCTGCTTCCAAATTCACAATTTGCTCTACGGCACCAATGCAAATACCGGCTGGCAATAAACTTAAAAACAAAACCAGTGGACTGGGCGCCAAAGCCGCCAATGCATAAAAGACCGCGACCAGCGGCAAACCCATTAGCAAAATTTTTCGAGCGCCAAGTCGCTCTATGAGAGGCCCACCAAAGGTGAGAGAAATCAATGTGCCAGAGGCTGTTCCAATCAATCCTAGGCCCAAAGCGCCTTCGGCCACCCCCATGTCTTGCTGAATTTCAGCCATGCGAGGGTAGAGGCCACCCAAGGCCAGTGCGTAGAGGAAAAAAGCTGAATAAACTCTGTGCGAAACTTTCAAACTCAAACCCAAGCCGTGCACAATTTTCATTCGGATGACTTCAGCTTGCTTTCAGCAGTTTGAACTGGTGTCAGCTTCAAACCTTGCGCAATGGTGGGATACAGCAAGCGAACTCTAAGTTCTTTTTTGAGTCTGTCATTGATCAAACGCCTTGACTCACTCATGAAACTCAACAACATGAGGGGCAACGTTTCTTGTGCCTGGCTTCTGGGTACACGCGGTGGGCGCTTCAGACCCATCAGGTCGGCTGCCAAATCGAAATAATCTCCCATCTTCATTTGGCTGTCATCGCACACGTGAAAAACACGCTGCGGCTTGCCTCGCCAAAGCGCAGCGACACATGCTCTTGCCAAATCATCTGAATGAATATGATTGGTGTACACATCGTCTTTTTTCAAGAGGACAGGCGTACCCTTCAAAAGCCTTTCACGCGGGGTGCCATTGGGACGATTGGGAGCGTAGATACCTGGAATGCGCAAAATGCTGCTGCGCACACCCGATTTGCCAAAGAATCGAATCGTGTTTTCCGCATCAACCCGTCGAATGGCTCTAGGGGTGTGTGGCTTAACGGGTCTAGATTCAGTCACCCACTGTCCCTGGCAATCACCATAAACGCCACTGGTTGACCCATACACAAGCGATCTGGGCAATGCCCTTTTTTGGAGTGACCTGACCAAATTCAAAGTGCGTGAATCGGTAGTCCATTCCCCCACTCGGTCGGCAGGGGGCGGGGCCAAATGAAGTACCCGCGTAGCCCAACCGGACAATCGCTGCAAGGACTGCGAATCGTCCAAGTTGCCAACGACCGGCATGATGCCTTGAGCCCTCAAACCTGTTGCCTTTTCAGGGCTGGAAGTCAATGCCAAGACCCGAGTTCGACCGACCAACTGTTTGGCTGCGCGTTGCCCTACATCACCACAACCGATGATCAAAACACGCTCTTTTCGAAAGCGGGCGGGTAAAGCACCTAAAGGGGTTTGGTTTGAAGGCAAAATCAGGGGTTATGTAATTTAAGACCCCTCTAGGATAACGAAAACATGAGCTTCCAAATTATTGTCGAGCCAAGTGGCCGTACTTTTAGTGCAGATAGCAGCGAAACTTTGCTGGCGGCCGGCATTCGCCAAGGCATAGGTCTTCCCTATGGCTGCAAAGATGGCGCTTGTGGTTCTTGCAAATGCAAGAAGATTTCTGGCACGGTGGTGCATGGTGAGCACCAAGCCAAAGCTTTGAGCGCTGACGAAGAAGCTCAAGGCCTGATCTTGACCTGCTGCTCTACCGCTCAAAGCGATTTGGTGCTGGAATCGCGACAAGTCACTGAAGCAGGCAGTTTTCCCATTAAAAAAATGCCAGTGCGCGTGGTCAGCTTAGAAAAAAAATCACACGATGTCATGTCCATCATCATGCAACTCCCTGCCACCGATGTGATGCAGTTTCATGCGGGCCAGTATGTCGAGTTTTTATTGCGTGATGGATCGCGCCGCAGTTACAGCATGGGCAATGCACCTCACACGCTAGACCCCACTGCACCTAAAGTAGAGTTGCACATTCGCCACATGCCTGGCGGTAAGTTCACCGACGTGGTGTTCAGCACCATGAAGGAAAAGGACATCTTGCGCATTGAAGGCCCCTACGGCGGTTTCTACTTGCGCGAAGACTCTCAAGCACCCATGATTTTGTTGGCTTCGGGCACCGGCTTTGCGCCCATCAAAGCTTTGATTGAGCACATGCAACACAAGGGCATCACTAGGACAGCCACGCTTTACTGGGGCGGTCGCCGACCTTCCGATTTGTACATGAACGACTGGGTTGAAGAGCACGTCAAAGCCATGCCCAACTTAACTTATGTTCCGGTGGTGTCCGATGCATTGGCAGAAGACGCATGGCTTGGGCGCACAGGTTTTGTGCACCAAGCTGTCTTGCAAGATCACCCAGATCTAAGTGGTTTCCAAGTCTATGCCTGCGGCGCACCCATCGTGGTGGACTCTGCACGCGCAGACTACCTAGGCAAAGCAGGATTACCTGAAGAAGCCTTCTTCGCCGATTCATTCACCACTGAAGCCGACAAGGCCAAGGAGTCCAACTGATGCAAAACTTTCATTCAATGACAAAAAGTCAATGGCTCCAATTAGCCATGGCATTGCTAGCCCTCACCGGCATCCCTACCGCCAACGCGCAAGTCTTGGAAAAACCCATTCGCTTGGTGGTGCCCTATGCGCCTGGTGGCCCCATTGATGTCACCGCACGTGCGTTGGCAGAACGCGTGAAAGATTCATTGGGCGTTGTCATCATCGACAACAAGCCAGGCGCGGGCGGTAACTTGGGCGTTGACATCGTGGCCAAGGCGCCCGCAGATGGCTACACCATTGGCATTTCCGCTGTGGCAACGCATGCCATCAACCCTTGGCTTTTCACCAAGATGCCCTTCAATGCAGCCACAGACTTTGCCGCCATCACCCAAATGGTTCGCGTGCCCAATGTGTTGGTCATGAATGCCGACACCGCGCAGCGTTTGAAAATTAACACAGTAGCCGACTTGATCGCCTACGGCAAAGCCAACCCAGGCAAGCTCAACATCGGCTCTGGTGGCAACGGTAGCGCAGGCCATTTGGCTGCAGAGATGTTCAAGCGCGATGCGGGTATTTATGCCGTTCATATTCCCTACAACGGCGGTAATCCGGCCCAGTTGGCCTTGCTGTCGGGGCAAGTCGACTTCAACTTCGACAACTTGGCCACGGCTGCACCCAACATCAAGGCAGGCAAGCTCAAGGCATTGGCTGTCACCACGGCTCAACGCACCAGTGCATTGCCAGATATTCCAGCCATGTCTGAAACCCTCAAAGGATTTGAAGTAGACACGTGGTGGGGTCTGGTAGCCCCAGCCAACACGCCGCCCGCCATGGTGGCGCGTTTGCACCAGGCTTTTTCAGCAGCCCTTGCAGCGCCCGAGACCAAAGCGCGTTTTGGCATGATGATGATTGAGCCCGTCAGTAGCACACCCGATCAATTTGCTGCATTCATGAAACGTGAATTGACAAAATACGAGCCGGTTGTCAAAGCCAGCGGCGCCAAAGTCGACTGACCCTCTTTATTCACCCAAATAGGCAGCGCGCACTTTGGGGTCGTTCAACAAGTCTTGGCCAGGGCCTTTCATGGAAATCAAGCCCGACTCCATGACATAGCCCCGATTGGCAATGGCCAACGCACGGCTGGCGTTTTGTTCGACCAACAAAACGGTCACGCCTTGGGCAAACACATCGCGCACCACTTCGAAAACTTTGTCCACCATGAGGGGAGACAGACCCATCGAGGGCTCATCAAGCAGCAACACTTTAGGGCGGCTCATGAGGGCGCGGCCCATGGCCAACATTTGCTGCTCGCCTCCGGACATGGTGCCGGCCAGTTGGTCTTTGCGTTCACGCAGTCTTGGAAAAGTGTGAAACACTTTCTCCATATCGTCTTGAATGGCGGCAGTATCGTTGCGAATGTAAGCGCCCATGAGCAAGTTCTCTATGATGGTCATGCGGGTGAACACACCTCGACCCTCTGGCACCATGGCCAAGCCCTGCTTGACCAAATCCCAGGGGCCTTGGCCCACAATGCTTTTGCCCAAATATTCAATGTCACCCGCATGAAGGGGCAAGGTACCGGTGATGGCTTTCATGGTGCTTGTTTTGCCCGCGCCGTTAGAGCCAATAAGAGACACCAATTCACCTTCATGCACTTCAAAATCAATGCCTTTGACGGCCTGAATGCCACCGTAGGCTACTTGTAGGCCTTTGACATTTAACAATGTGGCTGTCATTTCAATGTCCTCCGGTGCCCAAGTAGGCTTCAATTACTTTTTCATTTTTTTGGACTTCTGCTGGCGTGCCCTCAGCAATTTGTTTACCGTAGTCGAGCACAGTGACGCGATCGCACAATCCCATCACCAACTTCACATCGTGCTCAATGAGCAAAATGGTGCGGTTGTCTTTGCGGATCTGGTCGATCAACGCACGTAACTGAATTTTTTCTGTGGCGTTCATACCAGCAGCAGGTTCATCTAGCGCAATGAGTTGGGGATCGGTGGCAAGGGCACGGGCAATTTCTAAACGGCGTTGATCGCCATAAGACAAAGTGCGTGCAAGGTAGTCGGCATATTGACCAATGCCCACATAGTTCAACAACTCTTGTGCGCGATGCGCAATTTCGGCTTCCTCTTGTTTAAATTTAGGCGTTCTAAAAATAGCCCCCAACAAACCAGATGAGGTGCGCACATGCCGGCCCACCATGACGTTTTCTAAAGCCGTCATTTCAGCAAACAATCGAATATTTTGAAAGGTCCGGGCAATGCCGGCCTGCGCAACCTCATGAACCGCTGTGGGCTGGTAAGGCTTGCCTGCCAATTCAAAGCTGCCGCTGTCGGGTGAGTAGAGGCCAGTGATCACATTGAAAAAGGTGGTCTTGCCCGCGCCATTGGGCCCAATGAGGCCGTAGACCTGACCCCTCTCAATGGTCATACCGACATCGGACAAAGCCTGCAATCCACCAAAGCGTTTGGAGATGCCTGCAACTTTTAAAACGGCATGACTCTTTGGATGACTGGTGATCATGTTAGGCGCCCTCTTTCGCTTGGAGCGCTTTGCCATGCTCTCGCGAAGGCCACAAACCTCGAGGTCGCATCAGCATGATGACAATCATGGCTAGGGCAATGAGCAGTTGACGCAGAATGGCGGCATCAATGCGGCCGTCTGTCATAGACTGCAATGGGCCCGCTACATAGCGCAAAATTTCAGGCAAGGCAGACAACAACACGGCACCCAAAACAACGCCCGGCAAGTGCCCCAAGCCGCCCAACACGACCATGGCCACAATCATGACGGATTCCATGAGGCTAAACGACTCGGGTGAAATAAACCCCTGGAAACCTGCAAACATGGCGCCAGAAATGCCGCCAAACGTGGCGCCCATCCCAAACGCCATGAGCTTTAAATTGCGTGTATTCAAGCCCATGGCCTTGGCCGCAATTTCGTCTTCGCGAATGGCCATCCATGCTCGGCCAATGCGCGAAAACTGCAAGCGATATGAAATCAAAAGAGTCACCAGCACCAACGCCAAGAACAAGTAGTAGTACAAACTCACTGAGGCGAATTCAATCCCAAACAGATTCAAGGGCTTGCCTAAGTTGATACCGAAAAAATGAATCGGATCAATTTGATTCAAACCCTTGGGACCATTGGTGATATTCACCGGCTGATCCAAGTTGTTTAAAAAGACCCGAATGATTTCACCAAAGCCAAGTGTGACAATGGCCAAATAATCGCCGCGCAGCTTCAAAGTGGGCGCGCCCAGCAACATGCCAAACAGGCCGGCCAATGCAGCAGCCACAGGCACAATGACCCATAAAGGCATGTGCAAGCCGCCAGGAAACAGGGCCGCAACGGCTGGGAATGTTTCAAACAAATGGGGCGACGCTAGCAAGCCATACATGTAAGCGCCGACAGCGAAAAAAGCCACGTACCCCAAGTCGAGCAAGCCCGCATAGCCCACCACGATGTTCAGGCCAACTGCCAACAACACATAGAGCAAGGCCATGTCAGCAATACGCACCCAGGCATTGCCAAATTGCTGCAAGACCAACGGCAAGATCAGCAGCAGCACACCGATGGCCAAGGTTCTCAGAGTCTTTGAATTGTTCATTGTGGGCCCATCCTTCCTATCACGCGCGATCGGCTACTCGTTCACCCATCAGGCCAGAGGGCCGCAATGTAAGCACGATGATGAGCACGATGAACGCAAAAATATCGGCGTAATGGCTACCCAGAACACCCCCCGTGAGGATGCCGATGTAGCCCGAACCAATGGATTCAATGAGGCCCAACAAAATGCCCCCCACCACAGCGCCCCCTAAGTTACCAATGCCACCAAACACTGCAGCAGTAAACGCTTTCAAGCCCGGCAAGAAGCCCATGCTGTGGTGCACAGTGCCATAGTTGGAGGCAAACATGACCCCCGCAATGGCCGCCAAAACGGCGCCAATGATGAAGGTGGCAGAAATGACCACGTCGGGCTTGACACCCATTAAGGCTGCTACGCGTGGGTTCTCAGAAGTTGCGCGCATGGCCCTTCCCAACTTGGTGGCATTGACCACCCACATCAGCACAGCCAATGAAATGGCGGTGACACCCAAAATCATAATTTGAGTCGTAGAAATAACTGCGCCGCCAACGTGAATGGGCGTGCTTGACAACAAGGTAGGGAAAGGCTTGTAGTTAGGCTTCCAAATGATCATGGCCAAGGTTTGAAGCAAGATGCTCACACCGATGGCGGTAATGAGTGGCGCCAATTTGGGGCTATTTCGCAATGGGCGATAGGCAATTTTTTCAATTGCAAAATTGAGTGAAGCAGCCACCACGCTGGCAATGACCAAAGAGATGATGAGCATCAACCAACCCGGCATGCCCGGCGTGGCATCTTGCATGAGTGCAATCACAGACCAGCTGGTCAGGGCAGCCACCATCAGCACCTCGCCATGGGCAAAGTTGATTAAATTGATGATGCCGTAAACCATGGTGTAGCCCAAGGCAATCAGGGCATACATGCTACCTTGGACCAAGCCATTGATGACCTGCTGAAGAAAGACATCCATACCAAGCTCCTATTTTTTTGTTACTTTTGCTTGATTCAGTTCACTCAAGCTTGCCATTTTTTCTGCAATTTTTAACTCTAAACCGCGATTAACGGGTCGGTAAAAACCTGGCACTGGCATGCCCTCAGGCAGGTACTTTTCGCCTGCCGCAAAGCCGCCCTCTTCGTCATGGGCATAGCGATAGCCCTGGCCATAGTCCAAGCTTTTCATGAGTTGGGTCGGCGCATTGCGCAAGTGCATGGGAACAGGTCGTGTGCCGTCTTTTTTGACCCATGCCTTGGCTTCATTGAAGGCTTTGTAAACGGCATTCGATTTGGCTGCCACTGCCAAATAAATCACGCACTCTGCCAAGGCCAACTCACCTTCCGGACTGCCCAATCGTTCGTAGACTTCTGCCGCATCCAGCGCCAAGCGAAGGGCGCGCGGATCGGCCAAGCCAATGTCTTCTGCGGCCATGCGAATGAGGCGTCTGGCCATGTAACGAGGGTCTGCACCGCCATCTAACATGCGCGTGAACCAGTACAGCGCAGCGTCTGGGTCTGAGCCCCTGACAGATTTGTGCAACGCGCTGATGGTGTCGTAAAACTGCTCACCGCCTTTGTCGTATCGGCGCATGCGTTCGCCCAAAACTTTCATGAGCCATGAATCTGAAATAGCTTCGAGCTTCTCTGTTTTTGCTGCGACGGCCAAAGTTTCAAGGGTGTTAAGCAAACGACGTGCATCGCCATCGGCATAAGCAATGAGTCGCTGTTCTGCATCTATCGCCAATGGAGGCACAGCACCAATGGCATGCGCGCGCTTCACAATGTGCTTCAAATCTTCTTCGTTGAGGGCTTGCAGAACATAGACAGCCGCTCTAGAAAGCAATGCAGAGTTGACCTCAAAGGAGGGGTTCTCTGTAGTGGCACCAATGAAAGTGAACAAGCCGCTTTCAACATGCGGCAAGAACGCGTCTTGCTGACTTTTGTTGAAACGATGAACTTCGTCAACAAAAACAATGGTTCTCTGGGGCTGCAGCCCACTCAATGCGGCCTCGGCTTTGTCGACCGCTTCCCGGATGTCTTTGACACCTCCCAGCACCGCACTGATGCTGATAAATTGCGCATCAAATGCATCGGCCATGAGACGTGCAATGGTTGTTTTACCAACGCCCGGCGGACCCCACAAAATGCAACTGTGTGGCTGGCCGGATTCAAATGCCAAGCGAAGGGCCAAGCCCTCACCAATCAGATGTTGCTGCCCAATGACCTCACCCAAATGCTGGGGACGCAAGCGCTCTGCCAAAGGCTGCTGCAAGTGAACGCTGGCGTTCATGGCCGAATGACCTGTACACCCGCAGGTGCTTTGAACTGAAAAGTCTCTGGCGGCAACTTCACATTGGTTTCAAAATTCTGAAAATTCAAACGTGATGTTTGGCCTAAGCCGTCGACAATTTCCAAGACCGTTAACACAGGCACATTGGAGGCTGTGCTGGCTGCGGGCGCGCTAAGCTTCAAGCCCACGCGGATGACTTGGACTGCGCCATCCGACTGTTTGGGTGTGGCTCTGACCCACTGCAAACCTTCTGAGTCTGACTCTGCTTTCAAATTGAATTCAGCTTGCAGCGCTTTCAAATCGCCAGACGAGGAAATGAAAGCTGCAGGCGTTTGTCCCAGCAATTGGTTTTGTTTGCGCATGGTGACTTGGTTCAAATCGGCGTCAAAAAGCCAAAGCCACTGACCATCAGACACCATGGCCTGCACAAATGGTTTTTGATAGGTAAATCGAAATTGCTGAGGCCTTTGAAATTCAAAAGTACCCGAAGACGTTTTTTTGCGGGGTGCTTGATCGGCTTTAGATGGCCCGACAACCACCTGCGAAAACTGAGCGCGTCCGCTGTTGGTGAATTTCAAAAATTGACTCAAAGACTCGATGGCATCAGGCGAAATTTGGGCCCAAGAACTTGGCACAAAACAAAACAAAGCCATGATCAGCCAGAGCAGATGGGGTTTGACTTTCATCTTGAGAAGGCAGTTTGAAAGAGGACGCTTAATCAGCGCGCACAGGCACCAAAATTTCTCGCTGGCCACTGCTGCTCATGGAACTGACCATGCCCGCTTTTTCCATTTCTTCTACCAAACGCGCAGCGCGGTTGTAGCCAATCTTCAAGTGACGCTGCACCAAGGAAATACTGGCCTTGCGATTTTTCAAAACCACTTCAACGGCTTGGTCGTACATAGGGTCTTTTTCAACATCAGCACTGTCGCCGTAGCCTGTGTCCTCGCCATCGGTGGTGCCACCTTCCAGCACGCCTTCAATGTAATCTGGATCGCCTTGTGTTTTCAAATAGCTGACCACGCGGTGAACTTCTTCGTCACTTACAAAGGCCCCATGAACTCGAATGGGAAAACCGGTGCCTGAGGGCATGTAGAGCATGTCACCCATGCCCAACAAAGCCTCAGCGCCCATCTGATCAAGGATGGTTCGGCTGTCAATTTTGCTAGAGACTTGAAAGGCAATGCGTGTCGGTATGTTGGCTTTGATCAGGCCTGTGATCACATCTACACTGGGGCGCTGTGTAGCCAAGATCAAGTGAATGCCAGCCGCACGTGCCTTCTGCGCCAAACGCGCAATGAGTTCTTCAATTTTTTTACCTACCACCATCATGAGGTCGGCCAACTCATCAATCACGACCACAATGTGAGGCAAGCGCTTAAGAGGTTCTGGATCATCTGGTGTCAGACTGAACGGATTCAAAATAAATTCTTCGCGCTCGGCGGCATCGTCAATTTTGGTGTTGTAGCCCGCTAAATTTCGAACGCCCATTTTGCTCATCAGCTTGTAGCGGCGCTCCATTTCTCCAACACACCAGTTCAGGCCGTGTGCGGCCTGTCGCATGTCGGTGACCACAGGGGCTAGCAAATGGGGAATGCCTTCGTACACCGACATTTCCAACATCTTGGGGTCGATCATGAGAAGTCGAACATCACGCGCTTCAGCTTTGTAGAGCAAAGACAAAATCATGGCGTTGATGCCCACCGACTTGCCAGAGCCCGTGGTACCCGCAACCAAGACGTGAGGCATTTTGGCCAGATCCACCACCACCGGATTGCCCACAATGTCTTTGCCCAAGCCCATGGTGAGCATGGACTTGGCTTCGTTGTAAACCTGTGATCCTAAAATTTCGCTGAGCTTGATGGATTGGCGTTTGGCGTTTGGCAATTCCAAGGCCATGTAGTTTTTACCTGGAATGGTTTCCACCACACGAATTGAAATGAGACTGAGGGATCGCGCCAAGTCTTTGGCCAAGTTGACCACTTGCGATCCTTTGACACCTGTCGCAGGTTCAATTTCATAACGGGTGATAACGGGGCCAGGTGCGGCAGCCACCACACGCACTTCAACGCCAAAATCTTTGAGGCGTTTTTCAATCATGCGGCTGGTCATCTCAAGCGTTTCTGGCGCCACACCCTCTTGTCGCAGCGTCAGACTGTCGAGCAAATCAACTAGCGGTAATTTGCTGTCCGGCAATTCATTGAACAAGGGCTTCTGGCGTTCTTTCACCACTCGTTGGCTGCGCGGCACTGCGGTCACGGGCGCTTCAATGACCATCGGCGCAACAGGCTCAGCGAAGACTGGCGCAGAAACACCTGCCGCGGCAAACAAGGGCTTATCCTCAAACTCGTTTCCGAAGGGGTGCAGTTGAGGTTCCGCAGGCAACTTGGACTGAAGCTGTTCGCGTTCGCGCAAAGCTTGTTGGCCCATTGCCAAGTCCTCTTCCATTTCACGCTTTACTTGGCGAGATTGCATCAAGCCATCGATCTTGCCACCCAATGATTCACACACTTGACCCCAAGAAAAGCCAAAGGCCCATCCCATACCCAGTGCGACGCAAACAATTTCAATCAAGCTAGAGCCGTTGAAGCCCAACCATTTCAAAGAAAAATGTCCAACGGCATAGCCTAAAGCGCCACCACTGGTGCCAGGCAGGATGGCATCCCAACGCGTGAGCCGCGCCCATTCGAGCGCAGTGCTGGAGGAAATGAGTACAAACAAGCCTATCCAAAAAATCAAACGTGTTTTCCAGTTCGATTCAGTTTCTTTTTCTAAGGCTTTGGGCGTGGTTTCGTCCGTTCTAAGCCAGTCGGCCCAAGCATTCAGCCAAAAGCGTACCAAGATGGCAACCAGCCACCACGCAGAATAACCAAAGCAAAAATACATGCCATCAGCCAACCAAGCACCGACCAAACCCATCCAGTTAACCACGCCGCCACCCAAACCGGAACCTGACCAAGACGGATCTTTCGGACTGAAACTGAACATGGCCAAGGCCAAAAAAATGAGCACAGCAACACCTAGGAAAAGAACGATTTCCTGAGTGAAGCGCATCAAACCAACACCCTCATTGAGCACTCTGGGTGAGTCTGATTCGGGGCTGCTGGTTGGGTTGGAAAGGGTGCGAAGTGAATAGGTCATGGTCTGACCCTCAAGCTTACCCGATAGACCTCCCCAAACAGGCGTTTCATAAGCTTCTTACAATTAGGGTTTAGCGTTTACCCGAATTCAGCAAGATTACCCATTATGTCCAATACTGCCACGACCCAACATGCACAAGTTTTGATTTTGGGCTCAGGCCCTGCCGGCTACACCGCCGCGGTGTATGCAGCCCGCGCCAACCTCAAGCCTTTGCTCATTACCGGCATCGCCCAAGGGGGCCAGCTGATGACCACCACCGAGGTGGACAACTGGCCAGCCGACGTGCATGGCGTTCAAGGTCCCGACCTGATGCAAAGATTTTTGGAGCATGCAGAGCGCTTTAATACGCAAATTGTGTTTGACCACATCAACAAGGTCGATTTCAGCAAACGTCCATTTACTCTAATGGGAGACAGCGGTGTTTACACCTGCGATTCCTTGATCATTGCGACTGGCGCATCAGCCAAATACCTGGGTATTGACTCAGAAACGGCGTTTATGGGCCGCGGCGTGTCGGGCTGTGCCACCTGCGATGGCTTCTTTTACAAAGAGCAAGTTTGCTGCGTGGTGGGCGGAGGTAATACCGCCGTCGAAGAAGCGCTGTACCTGTCCAACATTGCCAGCAAGGTGTACCTCATTCACCGCCGCGACAAGTTCAAGGCCGAGCCTATCTTGGTGGACAAATTGATGGACAAAGTGGCGGCTGGCAAGATTGTTTTGCAAACTTTCCAAACTCTGGAAGAGGTTTTGGGCGATAACACTGGCGTCACTGGCGTGCGCCTGAAGTCCACCAAAAACGGCTCTTTAAAGGATTTGGAACTCAAGGGTTGCTTCATCGCCATAGGTCATTCACCCAATACGGATATTTTTCAAAATCAACTGCAAATGGAAAACGGCTACATCGTGACCCAAAGCGGGCTGAAAGGCTTTGCCACCATGACCAGCGTGCCAGGAGTTTTTGCCGCGGGCGATGTCCAAGATCACGTTTACCGTCAGGCCATTACCAGTGCGGGAACAGGCTGCATGGCAGCCTTGGATGCCCAGCGCTTTTTGGAGCAAGAAGGCGCCTGAAAACCCATTTTTTGGGCAGAATTGACACCTTCCCAAGTGCTGACCGGCTTCTTGCAAGCAATTATTTCGCATCTATCGATTGGCTCACCGCGGAAAAAGCTGGCTATAATCTAAGGCTTTGCTGAGCACTCCCTTGGGATGCCCTTCAAAATGGGTTACCGCCACCCTTCTGGCGAGGTGAGGCTGGACCGCCTTAAGTTTTGCAAACAACAGATCAGTTGCATCCATGCAATCGCTCTATTCCTTTCGCAAAGCTCATCTGGCACCAGCTGTTTATAAAAGTATCGGAGTGTCCTCATGGCACGCGTCTGCGACGTAACGGGCAAAGGCCCCATGGTCGGAAACAATGTTTCCCACGCCAACAACAAAACCAAGCGCCGGTTCCTGCCGAACCTGCAATATCGCCGTTTCTGGGTAGAGAGCGAAAATCGCTGGGTGCGCCTGCGCGTTTCCAGCGCAGCTTTGCGCCTGATCGACAAAAATGGCATTGATGCCGTTCTCGCTGATTTGCGCGAACGCGGTCAAGCTTAAACCCCCTACAGGAGCACCATCATGGCAAGCAAAGGCGGACGCGAGAAAATCAAGCTGGAATCTACAGCTGGTACTGGTCACTTTTACACGACCAGCAAAAACAAGAAAACAATGCCCGAGAAAATGTCGATCATGAAGTTCGACCCAAAAGCTCGCAAGCACGTTGAGTACAAGGAAATCAAACTGAAGTAATTCAGCTTGACCCCATATCAAAAGCCCGCAATAGCGGGCTTTTTTGTTGCCGGAGAAATTTAATTGGGCCCAATTAAATTCTTACGCGCGAGCAGCGCGGAGTTGAGTCGAGAAGTCGCGAAGCGCGGCAATGCCGCTGTCTTCAGCGCGTTTGCACCAGGCTTGCAGGTCTAGGGCCAGCTGTTCGCGATTGTGCGAGGTGTTGAGCCAGATTTGACGCAACTCTTCGCGCATGGCCAACATTTTGTCTAGTACGGGGTAGGCTGCGAGAGTGGCACTCAAAGGCGCACGCGCTTCGGCAGGTACTTTGTCGCCATCGCGGTGAATCCAACGCTTGGCCACTTTCAAAACACTGGCGTCAAGTTTAGCGTTGGCCACTTCTTCGCGGAAGACAGTTCTCATTTGACGGGCAAAACCAGCCATCACGGCATAACGATTGGCGATCAAGGCTTCCAAAGTTTTTTCATCGGCAACGGGGCGAACTTCGCCATAGGCCAACACTGGGGGTGTCTTTTTCACAGAGGCCAAACCCAAAGCTTGCAGGATGCAGATGTAAAACCAACCCAAATCAAATTCATAGGGCTTGACCGACAACTTGGCAGACGTTGGATATGTGTGATGGTTATTGTGCAGCTCTTCGCCGCCAATCAAGATGCCCCAAGGGGAGATGTTGGTACTGGCGTCATGCGCCTCAAAATTGCGATAGCCCCAGTAGTGGGCAGCACCATTGATAATACCTGCCGCTGTGATGGGAATCCAGGCCATTTGAACAGCCCATACGGTGAGTCCTAAAGCGCCAAAAAAGGCCACATCGATGATCAACATCAAGGCCACACCTTGCCAGGAAAAGCGCGAGTAAACATTGCGCTCGATCCAATCGTCAGGGGTACCATGACCGTAGCGGCTAAGAGTTTCTTTGTTTTTGGATTCTTTCCGATACAGTTCTGCACCCTTGAACAACACCGTTTTGATGCCATGCACATGGGGGCTGTGCGGATCTTCAGCTTGCTCGCACTTTGCGTGGTGCTTGCGGTGAATGGACGCCCACTCTTTGGTTACTTGACCGGTGGTCATCCACAACCAAAAACGGAAGAAATGCGAGGCAATAGGGTGCAAATCCAAAGCCCGGTGGGCTTGGTGGCGGTGCAGAAAAATGGTGACGCTGGCAATGGTGATGTGCGTGAGGCCCAGAATGACGAAGAAAACTTGCCAGCCAGAAAATCCCAAAAGTCCGTTGGCCAACCATCCAATGGCAGCTTCAAATACAGCCGAGTCGAGTAGAAACATGCAATCGCTTTCTGTTTAGAGTTGCCATTAGAGGCAGTTTTCAGATTTTAAGATTTTCGAATTCAAATTGACAGTTATTTCATCAAGCAAGCTGAAATGTTAGCGCTTTAGAATTCATTTTCGAACCCAAATAGCGGCAAAGAAGCCATCGGTGCCGTGCCGATGGGGCCAAAGCCGCAAAAAATTGCCACTGCACAAGTTTTCGGCATTTGCAATTTTCAATCGGGTCAATTCTTCGGTCACAGGCAAAACGACAAAATCGGGATGCGTCTTGGAAAACGTTTCAGCAATCTCTTCATTTTCTTGCGGCAGCATGCTGCAAGTGGCATAGACCAAACGGCCACCCGACTTCAACAAACGCGCCGCACTTTCCAATATGGCAGTTTGAGTGGTTGATACACCGGCAATACCTTCGGGCTTTTGACGCCACTTCAAATCTGGGTTGCGCCTAAGGGTGCCAAGTCCAGAGCAAGGTGCGTCCACCAAAACCCGATCAATCTTGCCGGCCAAACGCTTCACACGGTCGTCGCGCTCATGCGCAATGGCCGCAGGGTGCACGTTGGACAACTGACTGCGCGCCAAACGGGGCTTCAAAGCATCTAAACGGTGGGCTGAAGTGTCCATGGCATACAAGCGCCCTGTGTTGCGCATGGCCGCACCAATGGCCAAAGTTTTTCCACCCGCCCCTGCGCAAAAGTCCACCACCATTTCACCACGGCGCGCATCCAGTAGCAGCGCCAACAATTGCGATCCTTCATCTTGCACTTCAACCGCGCCGCGCTCAAAGGCTTTGACCTTTGCCAAAGACGGTTTGCCTTGCAAACGCAGGCCCCAAGGCGAATAAGGTGTGGGCTCGCAAACAATGCCTGCCGCCGTTAATTCTTTCTGAACTTCAGACCGCTTTTCGTTCAAGTCGTTGACCCGCAAATCCAAGCTGCCAGACTGCTGCAAACTCTCGGCCAAGGCACCAAACTCATCGCCCAGTTGTTCTTTGAGTGGCCTCGCCAACCAGTCGGGCAAATTGTGAATGTGCTGCGACATCAAGTCTGAAGGCTGAATGCTGTCGCACATGTCGAGCCATTTTTTTTCAGTGTCGTTCAATGCACTTTTGACAAAATCTCTGGGGCCCGCAAAACCCAAAATGGCCAAGCGTTTTTCTTTGGCACCGCTGCCAGATCTCGCCATATGCTCAAACAACAGTTTTTGTCGCAAGACTTGAAAAACCGTATCTGACAGCGTAGCCCGCTCGCGCGGACCCAAATTGCGGTTGTCACGGAAAAAACGAGAAACCACCGCATCGGCGGGATGGTTAAATTGGAGGGTCAGCCTGACCAATTCGGCGCAGGCGTCTAACAGAGCTTTTGGATGCATAAGCTCTATTGTCCCACCGCACAACACGCAAGAGCGATTTCATGCAAGAAGAAACTCTACCGCCATTGATCATCACCCGACCTGGCTACTACCGTCACTACAAGAATTTGCTTTACCAAGTGCTTGGCACTGTGCGGCACAGCGAGTCTCTTGAGCCGCTGACTTTGTACAAAGCGCTCTATGGCGAGCAAGGCCTTTGGGTCAGGCCCGCCGCCATGTTCAATGAAACGGTGGACATCAAGGGTGTCATTCAACCCCGGTTTACTTGGTTGGGCGATGAACTGCCTGAGACTTGAAAAACGCTGCCACAGCAGCAGGAAAAATGAGGTGCTCTTGCGTAAGCACTCTGGCGGCCAGCGTTTGGGCAGTGTCACCTTCAAGAACAGGCACCACGGCTTGAGCCAAAATTTGCCCTTGATCCACCTCGACTGAAACTTGGTGAACTGTGGCGCCAGCAAACTTGGAGCCCGCATCAATGGCGCGCTGGTGCGTGTTCAATCCGGCAAATGCGGGCAACAATGAGGGGTGAATATTGATCAGACGACCGTGATAGTGGGCCACAAAAGCAGGCGTCAAAATTCGCATGAAACCCGCTAGCAAGACCAACTCGGGGGCGTGCAAATCAATTCGCGCCATCAGAGATTGGTCAAAGGCCTCCCTGGATTCAAACAGCGTGTGGTCCAAAACTTCCGTTTTGATGTTTGAAAATTCAGCGTGCGCTTGCAGCCACATCAAGCCTGACGCTTGGGGCTTGTTGCTGATCACGGCTGCCACCTTCACGCCCCATTTCTTGGACCAAGCTCCTTCATGCACGGCTTTCAGAATGGCCGCCATGTTGGAGCCAGCGCCAGAAATCAAGATAACAATGTTTTTCACAAATGGACCGTCAAGCAAGACTGCGTATTATCCCAGCAGCAGGCATCTAAATTGCATTTTGTCGCAGCCAAGACACCGCATTTGCGCACGGTCGTGCTAAAAACGCACTTTCTACCTTTTTTACTGGCATTGACCGGAGACACACCTCATGGATTTGGCATTCACTCCCGATGAACTCGCATTTCGCGAGGAAATTCGCGCTTGGGTAAAAGCAAACTTACCTTCAGAAATTTCGCAAAAAGTTCACAGCGCCATGCGCCTCTCGCGCGACGACTTACAGCGTTGGGCCAAGATTTTGGGCAAGAAAGGTTGGCTCGGTTGGGGCTGGCCTGAGCAGTTTGGCGGACCAGGGTGGACGGCCGTGCAAAAGCATTTGTTCGAAGAAGAATGCGCGCTGGCCGGTGCACCGCGCGTTGTGCCTTTCGGGCCCGTCATGGTGGCACCTGTCATCATGGCTTTTGGCAATGCTGAACAACAAAAACGGTTCTTGCCAGGCATCGCCAGCGGTGAAGTGTGGTGGAGCCAAGGCTACAGCGAACCTGGTTCGGGCTCTGACTTGGCATCCCTCAAAACGCGTGCTGAACGCGTGGGCGACAAGTACATCGTCAATGGCCAAAAAACTTGGACCACCTTGGGCCAGTATGGCGAATGGATTTTCTGCTTGGTGCGCACCAGTAACGAAGGCAAACCGCAAACCGGCATCTCTTTCTTGCTGATCGACATGAAGACGCCAGGCATCACGGTGCGCCCCATCAAATTACTCGATGGCGAATGCGAAGTCAATGAAGTGTGGTTTGACAATGTAGAAGTGCCTGCAGACAACCTGGTTGGTGAAGAAAACAAAGGCTGGAATTACGCCAAGCATTTGTTGGCCCATGAGCGCACCAACATTGCCGACGTTAACCGCGCCAAACGCGAACTCGAACGCCTTAAACGCATTGCCAAAACCGAAGGCGTTTACGAAGACATGCGTTTTCGCGATGAAATTTCTAAATTGGAAGTCGACATCGTTGCTTTGGAGATGTTGGTCTTGCGTGTTTTGTCGGCAGAAAAGTCTGGCAAAAACTCACTCGACATTGCAGGCCTTTTGAAAATCAAGGGCAGTGAAATTCAACAGCGTTACACAGAGCTCATGATGTTGGCAGCCGGCCCCTTCAGCCTTCCCTTCATCTTCGAAGCCATGGATGCAGGCTGGCAAGGCGACTTCCCCGGACACGAAGTGTCCAACGCACCGCTTGCAGCCAACTATTTCAACATGCGCAAAACCACGATCTACGGCGGCAGCAATGAAGTGCAGCGCAACATCGTCGCTCAAGTAGTTTTGGGTTAATGACTTAACCCCTAAAGGACACATCATGGATTTCGATTTTTCAGACGATCAAGAACAATTGCGCGACGCTGTTCGCAAATGGGTCGACAAGGCCTACACCTTTGACCGCCGCCGCGAAATTACGCACGCGGGCGGCTTTGACCGCGTCGCCTACACCGAACTGGCAGAGCTGGGCCTGTGCGGCCTGTATGTCAGCGAAGATCAAGGCGGCATTGGCATGGGGCCCGTTGAAGGCATGGTCGTGATGGAAGAATTGGGCCGCGGCATTGTGCTCGAACCCATGCAGCACGCTTTGATTGCTGGCGGCGTTTTAGAAGGCTATGCCCCCGATGCTTTGAAGGCCGCATGGCTGCCCAAAATTGCAGGCGGCGAAGCCATTGTGGTGTTGGCACACCAAGAACGCAAATCACGTTACAACACCCACAAATGCGATGCGCAAGCACAGCAACAAGACGGCCAATGGCTCATTAGCGGCACCAAAAGCATGGTCGCCGTGGGTGACCATGCAGATGCCTTTTTGGTGCCCGCCATGGCATCCGGCAAGCTGGCTTTGTTCTTGGTGGCCAAAGGGGCCAAGGGCTGCACCACGTCGGGCTACGGTACCCAAGACGGTGGCCGCGCCGCCGAACTCCAACTCAAGCAAAGCCCTGCCAGCTTGATCACCCTTGATGGCCAAACCGCAGTCAGCCACGCCGTGGACATTGGCATTGCGTGTGTCTGCGCTGAGGGCGTCGGCGTGATGGACAAAACCATGACCATCACCGTGGACTACATGAACACCCGCAAGCAGTTCAACACCACCATTGCCACCTTCCAAGCCCTGCGTCACCGCGTGGCCGATATGAAAATGCAATTGGAGTTAGGCCGCTCAATGAGCTATTACGCCAGCTTGAAACTGAACGCACCTGCATCTGAGCGTCACCAAGCCATGGCCCGAGCTAAATACCAATTGGGCAATTCGATGCGCTATGTGGGCCAACAATCTGTGCAATTGCATGGTGGTATTGGCGTGACCGACGAATACATTGTGAGTCACTACTTCAAGAAATTAACGCAGCTTGAAATGACTTTCGGTGACACCCTCCACCACTTAGGGGAAGTGTCTGCCAGCATGCAAGAAACTGCTGGCGTTTTTGCTTAAGGAAAGCTGACGATCTAATCGATCAATCTGGAGTTTTGAGGTACATGTGCCATCAAAAACGCCATTTGATCGGTCAAGATTCTTCGGTTTCGCAAAATGAAATCTTCCCAAAGGCTTGGCACATAAGGGGTGTAGAGCAAGGGCATACCTGCCTGCTCAGGTGTTCGGCTGCTTTTCCGATGATTGCATGAGCGACACGCCGTGACCACATTCATCCAATTGTCGATGCCATTTTGTGCAAAAGGCACAATGTGCTCGCGGGTGAGTTCTGTTTCATGAAATCGCTGGCCGCAATAAGCACACACATTGCGATCGCGAATGAACAATTTGCCGTTGGTCAGGCCGGGCCGGAGTTCGAAAGGATTGATGCCATGAACGCCGCGGGTGCCAATGATGCTGTTGACCTTGATGATGGACTGCTCGCCCGTGATGGCATTGTGACCACCGTGAAAAACAGCAATTTCTTGGCCCGCTTCCCAGCGGACGTCCTCGGCGGCGTAATAAACCACCGCTTGTTCCAAGGAAATCCAAGACTGCGGAAGCCCTTGGGCAGACAATTTCAAGACCTTCACAAGCGACTCCATCCAACGGTAAAACCATGACATGAAACGAGAACAGGCCAGTCTTTCTGGTCAGTCACAATATACCCTGTAATCAATTCATTTTTATGACTTAAGCAGCATGAAGGTATTTCGCGGATTTAACCACCCAGACAGGGCCCATCAATGCGCCTTGACGATCGGTAACTTTGACGGTGTCCACCGCGGCCACCAGGCCATGCTCGCGCTATTGAAAAATGAAGCTGCGCACCGTGGGGTGCCCAGTTGCGTGATGACCTTCGAGCCACACCCCAGAGATTTTTTTGCCAAACTTCACAACAAGCCTGAATTGGCGCCCGCACGAATTGCTAACCTGCGCGATAAATTGCTAGAACTTGAACGCTGTGGCATCGACCAAGTGGTGGTGTTGCCCTTTGACGCACGCTTAGCAAGCCAAACACCGGAGGACTTCATTCAGTCCGTCCTGGTGAAGGGTTTGGGGGTCAAGTATTTACTGGTGGGCGATGATTTTCGCTTTGGCGCCAAGCGAGCCGGCGACTACACCATGCTAGATGCCGCCGGTCAGCGCCTGGGTTTTGATGTGGCCCGCATGAACAGCTACGAAGTGCATGGCCTTAGAGTTTCAAGCTCCGCCGTCAGAGAAGCCCTAGCAAAGGGTGATATGAACGGAGTAGCCCGTCTTTTGGGACGGCCCTACAGCATCAGCGGTCATGTGGTGCATGGCCGAAAGCTTGGGCGTGGCTTAGGAGCCTCTCATGAAGGCGCTCATGACGGATTCAGAACCCTCAATTTGCGCTTTAGCCACCGGCAACCCGCAGCCAGCGGCATTTTCAACGTGGAAGTTCACGGCCTCAGTCCAAAGCCCTTGCCGGGGGTGGCCAATTTGGGCGTTCGCCCCTCTTTGGACCCCAACGATGTCAATGGTGGCCGGGTGCTGTTAGAGACCCATTGCTTAGACTGGCCAACCCAACTGGGGCTTGAAGGTGGCTACAGTAAAATCATCCGAGTTGACTTGCTGCACAAATTACACGACGAGCTGAAGTACAACAGCTTGGAAGCCCTCACGTCGGGCATTGCCAAGGACTGTCACGATGCCCGTGCATTTTTCGCCGCTAGAGATGCGACTTTGCAAGTCCCCACACCATGACGCTTTGAACAATGTCCGAACAAAAAACAAATTACCGCGCCACCCTGAACATGCCTGACACCGCGTTTGCAATGCGCGGCGATTTGCCCAAACGTGAGCCAGCTTGGACCAAGGCTTGGAGCGACCAAGGCCTGTATCAAAAACTGCGCTTGTCCCGCCAAGGTTCGCCCTTGTTTGTGCTACACGATGGCCCACCCTACGCCAATGGCAATTTGCACATTGGTCATGCTCTGAACAAGGTCCTTAAAGACATGGTCGTCAAGTCCAAGCAATTGGCGGGCTTTGACGCGCAATACATTCCGGGCTGGGACTGCCACGGCTTGCCCATTGAAAACGCCATTGAAAAATTGCATGGTCGCAAACTCACTCGCGACGACATGCAGGCCAAGAGCCGCGCTTTTGCTACCGAGCAAATTGACCAACAACGTGAAGACTTTAAACGCTTAGGCGTATTGGGTGATTGGGAGCGTCCCTATCGAACCATGGACTTTGCCAACGAAGCGGGTGAAATTCGCGCCTTCAAACGCGTGATTGAGCGCGGCTTTGTTTACCGCGGCCTCAAGCCTGTTTACTGGTGCTTCGACTGCGGCTCTTCCTTGGCCGAATTTGAAATTGAATACGCAGACAAAAAAAGTGACACCTTGGATGTGGCGTTTGAAGCGGCCGACAATGCAGCCTTGGCCAAGGCATTCAATTTGAGTGAACTTCCAGGAAAAACCAAATCTGGCTTCGCGGTCATTTGGACTACCACCGCTTGGACCTTGCCTGCCAACCAAGCATTGAATGTCAACCCCGAATTGGTTTATGCCTTGGTCAACACCGACAAAGGCCTCTTGGTCTTGGCCGAGTCTTTGGTCGAAAAATGCTTAGAGCGCTACAAGTTGGCAGGTCAAGTGGTGGCCACCACCACCGGCCAACAATTGGGCGGCTTGAATTTCAAACACCCGCTGTATGACGTGCATGAGGGCTACAAACGCTTCTCACCTGTTTACGTTGCCGACTATGTGAGCGCACAAGATGGCACGGGCATTGTTCACTCTTCCCCCGCTTACGGCGTCGATGACTTCAACTCGTGCGTGGCCAACGGCCTAGCCTATGACGACATCCTGAACCCGGTTCAAGGCAACGGCAGCTATGCAGAAGACTTGCCCTTGTTTGGCGGCATGAACATTTGGAAAGCTTGCCCCCGAATCATTGAAGTCTTGGGTGAAAGCCATCGCCTCATGGCCACCTACGGCATCACCCACAGTTACCCACATTGCTGGCGCCACAAGACACCCGTCATTTACCGCGCTGCAGCGCAGTGGTTTGTGCGCATGGACGAAGGCCCAGGCGTTTTCACCAAAGACAAAGCATCCAAAACATTGCGGCAGTTGGCACTCGATGCCATCGATCAAACCCACTTCTATCCAGAAAATGGCAAGACGCGTTTGCGCGACATGATTGCCAACCGCCCTGACTGGTGCATTTCTCGTCAGCGCAGCTGGGGGGTGCCTGTGCCCTTCTTCTTGCACAAAGATTCGGGTGAGTTGCATCCCCGCACCATGGAAATTTTGGACCAAGCTGCCAACATCGTTGAAAAAGGCGGCATTGAAGCTTGGAGCCGTGCATCTGCTGAAGAAATTTTGGGGGCAGCGGACGCACCCAACTACACCAAGAGTACCGACATTTTGGAGGTGTGGTTTGACTCTGGCTCTACCTTCCAGCACGTACTGCGCGGCAGCCACAAAGATGCCTACGACCGAGCGCCGTTCCATGACGTGGGACCTGAAGCCGACTTGTACTTAGAAGGCCACGACCAACACCGCGGCTGGTTCCACAGCTCCTTGTTGCTAGGTTGCGCTTTGTACGATAGAGCGCCGTATCGCGGTTTGCTCACACACGGTTTTGCCACCGACGGCCAAGGCCGCAAGATGAGCAAGAGCTTGGGCAACGTCATGGCGCCGCAAGAAATCAGCGACAAGATGGGCGCCGAGATTGTGCGCTTGTGGGTAGCCTCCACCGACTACTCCGGCGACCTCAACATCGACGACAAAATATTGGCGCGCGTGGTCGATGCTTATCGCCGCATTCGCAACACCTTGCGTTTCCTGCTGGCCAACGTGAGCGACTTCGACCCTGCCAAAGATGCCGTGGCCGATGCTGACCTTTTAGAAATTGATCGCTTTGCTTTGAGTCGCGCCGCGCAAATACAAGCCGATATTTTGGCTCACTTCAAGATCTATGAGTTTCACCCCGTGGTGTCCAAATTACAGATCTATTGCTCTGAAGATTTGGGCGCGTTTTATTTGGATGTGTTGAAAGACCGCCTGTATACCAACGCGCCAAAGTCATTGGCTCGTCGCTCTGCACAAACGGTGCTTTACCGCATCACGCATGCCATGCTGCGCTTGATGGCACCGTTCTTAAGCTTTACCGCCGAGGAAGCTTGGCAAGCTTTTGGCACTTCTGAATCCATCTTCATGGAAACCTTCAGCGACCTGGGCACGCCCAATGAAGCGCTTCTGGCCAAGTGGGCACGCATTCGCGAAATTCGCGATCAAGTCAACAAAGACATTGAAACCCTTCGCGCCGATGGCAAAGTGGGTGCTTCATTACAAGCCTCTGTGAACTTGCAAGTCGGGCCGGAGGACCATGCCTTGTTGGCCAGTTTGGGCCATGACTTGAAGTTTGTATTCATCACCTCACAGCTTAATTTAGAGACCGGTTCCGAAATGGTCGCCAAGGTTTCTGTCAGCCAAGACACGAAGTGTGAGCGTTGCTGGCATTACGCCCCCGATGTGGGCGTGAACCCTGCGCATCCCACACTGTGTGGCCGTTGCGATAGCAACTTGCATGGTGCAGGTGAAACACGTCTGATTGCTTAAGCAGTTTAAACAACATGGCGCGCTACAAAAACGCTTTCAAATCTGGCCCGGGCCTCTGGCTCTGGTTGGGCCTTGCGCTCACCATTCTCTTGATAGACCAATTGACCAAGATTGCGGTGGTAGGTGCATTCCAGTTGGGTGAAACTCTACCCTTAACATCCTTCTTCAATTTGGTCCGCGTGCACAACCCAGGCGCTGCATTTTCCTTCTTGGCCGATGCAGGCGGTTGGCAGCGCTGGTTCTTTACGGGGCTGGGTGTTGTGGCCGCGTTGGTGATGGTTTATTTGCTGCGCATGCATTCTGGCCAAACTTTGTTTTGTCTGGCCTTGTCACTGCTTTTGGGCGGTGCGGTCGGCAACGTGATCGATCGTGTGCTTTACGGCCATGTGATTGATTTTCTAGACTTCTATTACGGCACTTGGCACTTCCCCGCTTTCAACGTGGCCGACAGCGCCATCACCCTCGGCGCAGTTCTGCTCATTTTGGACGAGTTACTGCGCGTTAGAAGAGCTTGATGAAGAAAGCCACCTACAGCTGACTGACAAAAAAGGCACCCGAGGGTGCCTTTCCATTGACTTACTCCGCCATCACAAAGTGAGGATGGTGCAACCCGTCGTTTTGCGGGCTTCCAAAGCGATGTGTGCCTCTTTCACTTGCGCCAGAGGGAAGGTCTGGTCAATGTGAATTTTGACTTTGCCACTGAGCACCACACCAAACAAATCGTCGGCCATGGCTTGGGTGCTTTCGCGCGTTGTGATGTGGCTGAACAAGGTTTGGCGAGTGACATACAAAGAGCCTTTTGCGCCCAGCATGCCTGGTGCAAAGGGCGCTACGGCACCAGAGGCATTGCCAAAACTTGCCATCAAGCCCAAGGGGCGCAAGCATTCGAGCGACTTGTCCCAAGTGTCTTTGCCCACGGAGTCATAAACTACTTTCACACCTTTGCCACCCGTGATTTCTTTCACGCGCGGTAAGAAATCTTCGGTGCTGTAGTTGATGCAGTATTCGGCACCATTGGCCAAAGCAAGTTTACATTTGTCATCCGAACCCGCTGTGCCAATCATGCGGAAACCCAAGGCTTTGCCCCATTGGCAAGCAATAAGACCCACACCGCCTGCGGCTGCGTGGAACAACACATGGTCGCCAGCTTGCAAGCCTTCAACAGGACGCGTCTTCAAGAGCAAATATTGGGCAGTGAGGCCCTTGAGCATCATGGCGGCGCCCGTTTCAAAAGAAATACCGTCAGGCAGCTTGCAAACGCACTTAGCGGGCATGACGCGCTCTTCGCAATAACTACCTGGGGGTTGGCTGGCATAGGCTGCACGATCGCCGACCTTGAGGTGCGTAACGCCCTCGCCCACGGCCTCGACAATGCCCGAGGCTTCCATGCCCAATTTCAAAGGCATGGGCAAGGTGTACAAACCGCTGCGCTGGTAAACATCGATGAAGTTCAAGCCAATAGCCTTATGGCGAATGCGAATTTCGCCAGGGCCGGGCTGACCCACTTTTACGTCAACCAATTTGAGTTGTTCTGGACCACCGTTTTGGTCGATTTGGACAGCTAAGCTCATGCGTTTCTCCTAAAAATGAAAATTGAGGTGCGATTGGTGTCTGAGCCCAAATCACATTAACCGCTACTTTGCCACGAATTGAATGTCCCTGCGAGACAACACAGCCCCTGTGTTACCGTTAAAGTCACTGGCATGACACAAAAACTCTCCCCTGGCACAGCGCTCATGCTCACTGTTCCGCCGCTGCTTTGGGCTGGCAACGCAGTGGTAGGCCGATTGGTGAGTGATTTGGTGCCGCCCATCACCCTCAATTTTTTACGCTGGGTGATTGCCTTTTTCATACTGCTTCCCTTGGCGTGGCACTTGCTCAAACCGCAAAGTGCTTTGTGGCCACACTGGCGCCGATTTGCTCTGCTGAGCTTGTTGGGTGTGGGTTGCTACAACGCGCTGCAGTATTTGGCATTGCAAACCTCCACCCCACTCAACGTGACCTTGGTGGCGGCCAGCACCCCCGTGTTCATGCTGGCCATCGGCACCTTGTTTTTTAAGACACCTGTGCGGCGTGCACAGTGGCTTGGCGCAGGGCTTTCAATTGCGGGTGTATTGGTGGTTTTGTCGCGCGGAGATGCAGAGCAGCTGTTACAGGTGAGCTTAGTGGTGGGCGACATTTATATTTTGCTGGCCACTGCCTGCTGGGCAATTTACAGCTGGCTCTTAACGCAGCGCAACGAACCCGACGAGATTCGAAGCAATTGGGCCGCATTCCTCATGGCGCAAGTGATATTTGGCTTGGGCTGGGCAGGCATGTTCACTGGCGCTGAGTGGGCCTTAACCGATGCACACATCATTTGGGGCCTGCCCCTTTATGCAGCGCTTGCTTTTGTAGCCATCGGTCCTGCTGTGTTGGCTTACAGATGCTGGGGCTTGGGTGTGCAAACTGCAGGGCCAGCGATGGCGGGCTTCTTTGCCAACCTCACACCTTTGTTTGCCGCCATCATGTCGACTGTGTTCTTAGGCGACCTGCCAAAGATCTATCACATTTTAGCTTTTGGCCTCATCGTGAGTGGGATCTTGGTTTCTTCCAGGCGCTGAATCAATACGTGCCTGGGTAGGCGCCGCCGTCGGTCAAGAAGTTTTGGCCTGTGATGTAAGACGCTTGTTGACTGCAAATATACGCACACAGAGATCCGAATTCTTGCGGCGTGCCGTAACGGCCTGCCGGCACCTGAGCTTGTTGTAGTGCACGAACTTCTGCCACCGACTTGCCCATTTTTTGCGCAGTGACTTCTACATTCGCGCGAATTCGATCGGTGTCAAATTTACCAGGCAAGATGTTGTTGATGGTGACGCCTTGCGCTGCAATTTTGGTGCGTGCAACACCGGCGACAAAACCCGTCAAGCCACTTCGTGCACCATTGGACAAGCCCAAAATATCAATGGGCGATTTGACGGAGCTGGAGGTGATGTTCACGATGCGACCAAAACCCCTTGCCGCCATGCCATCCACAGTAGCCTTGATCAGCTCAATGGGCGTCAGCATGTTGGCGTCCAAGGCTTTGATCCAAGCCTCGCGGTCCCAACTGCGAAAATCACCGGGAGGCGGTCCGCCCGCATTGGTCACCACGATGTCAAAGTGTTTGCCAGGGCCACCAGGCACTGCAAATAAAGCGGCTCGGCCCGCTTCCGTGGTGATGTCAGCCGCCACTGGAAGCAGCTTCACGCCGAACGCTTCTTTTTGCAAATCTGCTACGGCTTGATTTAAAACTTCGGCACCTCGCGCCACCATGACGACGTTGACGCCTTCTAAGGCCAGTGCACGTGCGCAGCCCCAGCCTAAGCCCTTGCTTGCGCCGCCCACCAAAGCCCATTTGCCTTTAATTCCTAAATCCATGATGACTCCTTCAAAAAAGTTAGACCACCGAGGTC
>Ga0209442_1000290_pt1 | contig 30122 bp, 33 predicted proteins | sample LauGreSBDMM110DD_2_FD_187565 | JGI IMG/M metagenome (GOLD analysis project Ga0209442, IMG submission 187565) | Freshwater lake microbial communities from Lake Michigan, USA - Sp13.BD.MM110.DD (SPAdes) (version 2) | ecosystem: Environmental > Aquatic > Freshwater > Lake | place: Lake Michigan...
GCGGCGCACACAAACAGCACGGGCCAAGCGGTGGAGCGCATGGACACGCCCAAGCCGGCAATGATGTTGGTGCCGTGACCGGTGGTGGAAGCTTGCGCAATATGCTGCACAGGCGCGTACTGGGTGCCGGTGTAGTACTCGGTAATCCAGACCAGTGCGCCAGTCAGAATCAAGCCAACTGCACAAGCGCCAAACAATCCACTGGCGCTCAAAGCAGTGCCATCAGGCAAGGCAATGGGCGCAGGAAACATCATCTGGGTCACAAAGTAAAACGCAATCAGTGACAACACGCCAGCCACGCCTAAGCCTTTGTAAAGCGCAGGCATCACATTGGTCATGCCAGGGCTGGCCTTGACAAAGAAGCACCCAATGATGGAGGCTACGATGGACACGCCGCCCAGTATCAGCGGATAGAGCACCATATTGGGGCCAGCGGTACCCGCCAGCAACGCACCCAGCACCATGGTGGCGATCAAGGTCACGGCATAGGTTTCAAACAAGTCAGCGGCCATGCCTGCGCAGTCACCGACGTTGTCACCCACGTTGTCGGCGATCACCGCAGGGTTACGCGGATCATCTTCAGGAATACCCGCTTCAACTTTGCCCACCAAGTCGGCACCGACGTCAGCGCCTTTGGTAAAAATGCCGCCGCCCAAACGGGCGAAGATGGAGATCAGCGAGGAGCCGAAAGCAAAACCAATCAACGGGTTGAGCATGCCAGCCAGCGCTTTACCGTCTGCGGGCACGCCTGCCGAGGTGAGGTACCAGTAAAAACCTGTCACGCCCAATAGGCCAAGGCCAACCACCAGCATGCCGGTGATAGCGCCGCCACGAAAAGCGACATCCAGTGCGGGGCCAATGCCTTTGGTTGCAGCTTGCGCGGTACGCACATTGGCACGCACCGATACATTCATGCCGATAAAACCGCAGGCACCCGAGAGCACCGCACCAAGCACAAAGCCGGCAGCGCTTAAGGGGTCTAGTACCAAGGCGATGAGCACAGCCAAGACCACGCCAACCATGGCGATGGTTTTGTACTGCCGCGACAAATAGGCCGCTGCACCGGTTTGAATGGCCGCCGCAATTTCTTGCATACGGGCGTTACCGGCATCTTGGGAAAGAATCCAGCTGCGGGCCCAGACACCATAAATCACTGCGATAAGGCCGCAGGCTAGCGCGAATAAAAGCGCTGAATTGGCTGACATAAATTCTCCTTGAGTTGTTTCGCATGAAAGGTGGTGCCACGCATTTGGCTTGCATAAACACCACCATCGCGTTGCTTCCTCACTCGCTGTACACAGTCCCAGTGATTGGCCAACCCCGAGAATGTAAGTGATTCAGAAAAACTTTTTCTCGAGGCAGCAGGTTAAACTTAGGGTTAACGCTTAATCCCAAGCTTTTTTTCAACATATACAAATTAATATGTCACTTGATAACGTTACCGCGGGCAAGAACGTCCCCCATGAATTCAACGTGATCATCGAAATACCGATGAATGCTGACCCCATCAAGTACGAGGTGGACAAGGAAACCGGCGCCATCTTTGTAGACCGCTTCATGAGCACGGCCATGCATTACCCCACCAACTATGGCTACGTGCCCAAAACCATCAGCGGCGACGGCGACCCGGTAGACGTTTTGGTGATCACGCCCGTGCCCTTAATTCCCGGGGTTGTGGTGCCATGTCGACCCATCGGTATTTTGAAAATGGAAGACGAAGCCGGCATGGACGGCAAGGTGCTGGCGGTGCCCACAGACAGAATTTTGTCTATCTACACCCAATGGCAAAAGCCCGAAGACTTGAACCCCATGCGCTTGAAAACCATTGCCCATTTCTTTGAACACTACAAAGATTTGGAAGAAGGCAAGTGGGTCAAGGTACTAGGCTGGGAAGGCCCTCAGAGCGCTATGCAAGAAATCACCGAGGGCTTGGCCAACTACCTCAAAGCTCACGCTTAAAAGGATTGCGCTCTTCCAGGTGAGCCAAATAGTTATCTACCCCTGCGCCTTCGCGCTCTAGAAAATTTTCAACCGCATTGGCAAAGCGGGAGTCGGCCAACCAGTGGGCACTGTGGGTGCTGACTGGCATCAAAGCTCGGGCCATTTTGTGTTCGCCTTGTGCGCCGCCTTCAAAGCGTTGCACTTGGTGTTCAATGCACCACTGCAAAGGCTGGTAATAACAAGCTTCGAAGTGCAGGCAGTCGACGCGCTCAAGCGCGCCCCAATAGCGTCCGTAAGCCACCCCTTGGCCACTGCCCAAACCTTCTATACCTATCAAACTGCTGGCGATGGGTTGGCCATTACGCTCGGCAATGAACAGCAACCAGTTTTCAGTGCAAGTGCTTTGCATGCGGTGAAAAAAATCGGGCGTCAGATAGGGTGCATTGCCGTGCTCTAGGTAAGTGCGCTCATAGCAACTGTAGAAAAAGGCCCAGTCTTGTGTGCTGATATCTGCGCCCAAGGCCCAGCGAAAACTCACACCTGCATCCGTCACGCGGCGGCGTTCTTGGCGGATTTTTTTTCTTTTCTCTTGGGTCAGACTGGCTAAAAAATTTTCAAAATCAGACCAAGCTTGGTTCTGCCAATGAAATTGCACCGTCTGCCTTTGCAGCAAGCCCAGGCTTTGGCAGGCCGCCATGTCTTCAGCGCAGCCAAACAAAAGATGCAGAGAAGAGAGTTTTTCTGTTTGACACCAATCAACAGCTGCTTGCAACAAGCTTTGTCGGGCTTCTCGGTTGCGCGCCAAAAGCCGAGTCCCTGGGACCGGCGTGAATGGCACGGCAATCAGGGCTTTGGGATAGTAGTTAAGGCCATGTTGGTGATAGGCATTGGCCCAGGCCCAGTCAAACACATACTCGCCGTAAGAGTGGTCTTTCAAATACATGGGACAAGCGGCTTGCAACTCATCGCCCAGCCATAAACTGATGAAACGCGCTTGCCATCCGGTAGCGGCGAAGGCGCTGCGGCTCTCATACATAGCCCGCAAGTAGGCATGTTGCATGAACGGTGTGGGGTTGTGCTGCGAGGCCAGCAAATTGTCCCAGTCGGTGGCGGCAATCTCAGCGGGATGCGTATGCACCCGAATGCCATAATCGTGAAGCTCTTTTTGCATGTGACCTATGACTCTTGAACTCAGTGTAGCCCAGCTTAATTTCACCGTGGGCGATATGGCGGGTAATGCCCGCAAAATCATCGATGCTGCACGCACTGCTTATGCGCGAGGCGTACGCTTGTTGCTCACCCCCGAACTGTCCATTTGTGGCTATGCGGCTGAAGATTTGTTTTTACGCGCTTCATTTATTGCGGCCTGTGATCAAGCGATGGATGTTGTACGGCATGCGTTAGCAGATTTAAAAGGCATGCATGTGGTGGTCGGACACCCCAGTGGTCATGACGAGCGCACCCGTTCGGTGGCAGTCAGTTTGCGCTTCAACATGGCCTCGGTGCTGTGCGAGGGCAAGGTGGTGGCCAGTTACGCCAAACGCGAATTGCCCAATTACCAAGTCTTCGACGAGCGCCGCTATTTCAAGCCGGGCTCTGTGCCTTGTGTGTTTGAGGTGCAAGGCATCAAAGTCGGTTTGTTGATTTGTGAGGACGCTTGGTTTGAGCAACCCGCACAAGAGACCAAGGCCGCCGGCGCACAGGTTTTGGCCGTCATCAATGCCTCTCCCTTTCATATGGGCAAAGCGCAAGAGCGCGAAGACAAAATGCGCGAGCGTTGCTTGGCAACCAACTTGCCATTGGTGTATGCACATTTGGTCGGAGGCCAAGATGAAGTGGTGTTTGAGGGCCGCTCGTTTGCATTACAGGCCAGCGGCGACATGGCCGGTCGCGCCAAGGGCTTTGCTGAAGATGAATTGCAAATTACGCTTCAATCTGAGGGTGCGCAATTGTTGTTGCAATCTTCCATTGCGCCTTTGCCCACTGCGCTGGCTGAAGTATGGGACGCGCTGGTCTTGGGCGTGCGCGATTACCTTGGCAAGAACCGTTTTCCAGGGGCATTGATTGGTTTGTCTGGCGGTATCGATTCGGCTGTGGTGCTGGCGATTGCGGTGGATGCCCTGGGCCCTGAGAATGTACGCTGCGTCATGATGCCGTCTCCCTACACCGCCGGTATCAGCCTCGTGGATGCGAGAGACATGGCGCAAAGAATGGGCGTACGCTATGACGAAAAATCTATCGTTCCTATGTTTGATACTTTCTTACAAACCCTGCAAGCCGATTTTCTAGGCATGTCCTTAGACGCCACAGAAGAAAATATTCAGGCGCGTATCCGCGGAACATTGTTGATGGCCTTGTCTAACAAACATGGTGCCATGGTGTTGACAACGGGCAATAAAAGCGAAATGGCCACCGGTTATTGCACTTTGTATGGCGACATGGCCGGCGGTTTTGCTGTCATCAAGGACGTGGCTAAAACCTTGGTTTATCAACTTGCGACTTGGCGCAATCAGCATGATCCGTATGGCCGCGGTGCTTCGCCTATCCCTGAGCGTATCATCACCCGCCCACCCAGCGCAGAGCTGCGACCCGACCAAACCGACCAAGACAGTTTGCCGCCCTATGAAGTGCTGGACGCGATTTTGTCGCGCTATATGGAGCAAGACCAAAGCGCTCAAGAAATCGTTGCGGCTGGTTTTGCCTTGGCGGATGTGGAGAAAGTCACGCGTTTAATTCGGCTCAACGAATACAAGCGGCGGCAAGCGCCCATAGGTATCCGTATCACCCACAGAGGCTTTGGCAAGGATTGGCGTTATCCTATAACCAGTCATTTCCGTTCCTGATTAACCATTTATTCTGTGCCCACAAGGGAATTCAACATGAAACAAATCACCGCAATTATCAAACCATTCAAACTTGAAGAAGTTCGCGAAGCTTTAGCTGAATGCGGCGTTACAGGCCTGACGGTCACAGAAGTAAAAGGCTTTGGCCGCCAAAAAGGTCACACCGAGCTGTACCGTGGTGCTGAATACGTGGTGGATTTTTTGCCTAAGGTGAAAGTCGAGGTGGTGGTCAAGTCCGATGATGTAGACCGCTGTGTTGACGCTATCGTGACTGCCGCGCGAACGGGCAAGATTGGCGACGGCAAAATTTTTGTCTCAGCAGTTGAGCGGGTGGTTCGCATTCGCACCGGCGAGACAGACGAATCTGCTGTTTAAATCGCGTCCAAGCCCTTGCCCTCAGACAGGCCGGCTTCTTGCACCAGCAAGGCAAGCAGTTTTTCCAAGTCTGCAGACTGATGAATCAAACCCATTTGCCAGTCCGATACAAAGTCTTTGTTGACGGTGTTATTCATGAACGCCAATAGGCCATCGTAATAACCGTCTACATTGAGCAATCCAATCGGTTTGTTGTGGTAGCCCAGTTGCTTCCATGTCCAAACTTCAAAAAATTCTTCAAACGTTCCAATGCCACCTGGCAGGGCAAGAAAAGCATCGGCTCGCTCAGCCATCATGTGCTTGCGCTGGTGCATGTTGTCAACCAAGTGAAACTCGTCGCAGTCATCTCGGGCCAGCTCTTTTTCCGCCAAGGCATGCGGGATGATGCCAACGACTCTGCCGCCTGCTTGCTGGGTCGCCATCGCTACTATGCCCATCAAGCCGCTGTTTCCCCCGCCATAAACCAGTTGGCCTTGGTGGCGACCAATCCATTGCCCCACTGCTTTTGCTGTTTGTTCATAAATTTCTAGCGAGCCATGGCGAGAGCCGCAGTAAACGCAAAGAGAAAAAGCGGGTTTCATGTCTGTATTGTGGGGGCAGTCGGGCTAATTTGGCTGCGTGCGTCAACCACGCGGGTACGCGCCCAATGGTCGTGCCAAAACTGCTTATCTGAATGAAGCTTGCTCAGGCTGGCCCACAAAGGGATCCAAATCATCACGGCACCTAAGCCTTGCAGACTAGACCAACCGAGCACACCAGCCAGCAGGAGTGGAGGAGCAAACCAAATCCATGCGTAAAAAAATCTTAAGAGCCCTTGTTTTTGGGTCAGAGCTTGACCATCAAGCGAGACGATTTTCAGGTGCCAAGTCTTCATGGCAAGGGTTTGGCCTTTGTACCAAAAAAATGTGAAATAAAGTGCCAACACTAAAAACACAAAAACTTGAAGTCCAAGACGGTTGTGCATGGCATGCCGAGTTTGGCTGAGTGCTCCAAAAAGATAGCCCGCGATGAAAATAACACCAAACAGCAACATGCCTTCATAGATCCAACAGCTCATGCGTCTGAACAAAGAAGCGGTGGGCAGTTCAGTAACGATAAGCGGGGGTTCGGGCTGAGATGCAGGGCTCATTGAACCGCAGTGGGCCGGTTAGAAGCCTGAAGATTTGCTGGCAGCAAGGTAAATGGATTGAGTTGCCCAGTGTCAATACGTGGAGAAGTGCCTTGGCCCTCTTTTTTCACAGGTGTGCTGGTGAGTTTATCTGGCGAAATAGGCTTGACTGCAACTGCGGCACCCTTGGGCGGGCGAGGGCGAGAAGTGGGGAGTTTTTGCTTGGCGTCCTCGCTGAGCGATTGGAAGGCCTCCCATTTGGCCATCTTTTCATCGCTGGACAACTGCTTGGTTTGGGCAAAATTCAATCGAGCTTGCGTACGTTGCTGAGGGCTGAGTGCAGCCCAATCTCGCATGCGTTCTTGGGCGATGGCTTGAGAGGCTTCGGTCATGTCGGCAAAATTTTGCGTAAAGGCCAGCCATTTTCTTTTACGGTTAACTTCAAGCGTGGGCCAAAGATTTTCCAAAGGCAGCAAGGCTTTTTTTTGCGCCAAGCTGAGTTCCGCCCAAGTGGGCGAACTTTCTAAAGTGCTGGCTGGCTTAGCCGGCTTTTCAGTTAAATCGCCAGCAAGACAGAAAATGGGCGAACCCAGAAACAAAACCAAGCCCAAAGAAACACTCAGCTTGGAAAAAAGCCAAGTTGGAAAAAGTAGTATGCGCATGAACGGTATTAGTTTTGCGGTGAAGAGACTTCGTATTTTAAATACTCAAGAAAAGATGCATCGGTGTAAGCGCTTGGCGGCAAATCGTCAGTTAAAAGAGCTGAATCTACCTCAGCAAGTTCAAGGGCATTTTGGTCGTTGTGGAAATCATGGATAAAAACCAGACCCACGATGAGGGCAAGCAAAGGCAGTATGGAGCCAAAGGTTTGTAAAAAAAAGTGAATTTGTGTGGGGAATTTCAGCAGTGCAAGACCATGTTGAGATTGGATGTCTTGGGCAGTTTGCAACTGGATTTGGGAGACGCGCCTAACAGACAGGGCTCGGATGCGTGCAGCACGTAATCTTTCTGAAACCTCGTAAGGTAATTCAGAGTTTTTTTCCAGCACTTGCGCAAAGCGACGCCCAAGTAGATCTTGAACCAGTGAGGAGTTTGATAAGTTATTCATGGTCGTATACCCTTGGAATTCAAAGCTTTGAACAAGGACTGGATAGCTCTGGAACAGTGTGTTTTAACACTTCCCTCTGAACACCCCATGGCTGCTGCAGTTTCAGCCACATCCAAGTCCTCCCAATAACGCAGTAAGAAGGCTTCTCGTTGACGCCCTGGCAAATTTTGTATTTCTTTCTCGATTTCTTCAAAAGTTTTAGTTCTTACGAATTCATCCAAGGCGCTTTCAGTGCTCAAGTGTGAAGTTAATACTTCCAAAATATCATATTCATCATCTTGACCGTTTCCAAAATCACTGAAATTGGAAAAAAGAGCTTTGCGGGTTTTTTGGCGTCTGAACCAGTCCAAAGTTGTATTGGACAAGATTCGCTGAAACAGCATGGGCAACTCGGTCACCGGTTTATCACCGTAATGTTCGGCCAACTTCATCATGCTGTCTTGCACAATATCAAGCGCAGACTCGTCATCCCGAACATGAAAGACGGTGCGCTTGAACGCGCGTTTTTCTATGCCCACCAGAAAATCTGATAGTTCTTTGTCTGAAGCCAAGGAGGATTAAAAAAGTTTGTGCCTTGCGCGTAAATAGGTGCTGAAAATTTGAAATGCTTTATTTTCATTATGGCATTCACACAAATGATGGCTGATCAGGCTAAACGTGAGAGTTTCAGTGTCATAATGACAGGCTGTCGAACTAAAAGGGTTCAAGTTTGGTGTTAGACGCCTATAGCTTGAAATCCAAAGTCTTGCTGCACTTTCATAAGAAGATGCAAAAAGGCACCCTAGTTTTTTCGTTAAGAAATTCACAAAGGTTACATCATGGAAATGTCCAAAGCGGAACTCCAATCCGCCGCTCAAGCCAGTGCGCTGAGTCAAACCCCCATCGAAATCAATGGCTCTGACATTTTGGTCAAGTCGCTTCAGGCTGAAGGTGTTCAGTTTGTCTGGGGTTACCCCGGTGGCGCGGTCTTGCATATTTACGATGCGCTTTACAAACAAAACACCATAGAACATGTGTTGGTTCGCCACGAGCAAGCAGCTGTCCATGCCGCTGATGGCTATGCCCGTGCCACAGGCGAAGTAGGTGTTGCGCTGGTGACTTCGGGTCCTGGTGTGACCAATGCTGTCACCGGTATTGCGACTGCCTATATGGACAGCATCCCCATGGTCATCATCACGGGACAGGTTCCCACGCATGCCATCGGATTAGATGCTTTTCAAGAGTGTGACACTGTGGGTATTACCCGCCCCATTGTGAAGCACAATTTTTTGGTCAAAGATGTGCGCGACATGGCCGAGATCATGAAGAAGGCCTTTCATATCGCGCGTACAGGCCGACCTGGACCTGTGGTGGTGGATATTCCTAAGGATGTGTCGTTCAAGAAAACCATTTACAGCGGCTATCCCACCTCAGTGGAGATGCGTTCTTACACCCCTGTTCGCAAAGGGCATAGCGGACAAATTCGCAAAGCATTGCAACTGTTGTTAGCTGCCAAAAGACCGTTTATTTACACCGGCGGTGGCGTTTTATTGAGTGAAGCTTCAGCCGAATTGCGTGCTTTGGTCGATATATTGGGCTATCCCTGTACCAACACCTTGATGGGCCTAGGTGCTTATCCTGCCAGCGACAGAAAGTTTTTAGGCATGCTTGGCATGCACGGAACGATAGAGGCCAATAATGCGATGCAAAATTGCGATGTGTTGTTGGCCGTGGGCGCACGTTTTGATGATCGCGTGATTGGCAACCCCAAACATTTCGCGCAAAACGAGCGCAAGATCATTCACATCGATATTGACCCCTCGAGTATTTCCAAGCGCGTTAAAGTTGATATTCCCATCGTGGGCGATGTCAAGGAAGTTCTGACCGAAATGCTGGCGATGTTGAAGGAGTCGCCAACCAAGCCTGAGGCCAAAGGCTTGGCTGCTTGGTGGGAAACCATTGAAGCATGGCGCTCCAGAGATTGTTTGAAATACGACCTTGGCAGCTCAGACGTCATCAAGCCACAGTATGTGGTTGAAACTTTGTGGAACATGACCAAAGACGCAGACGCTTACATCACTTCCGATGTGGGGCAGCATCAAATGTGGGCTGCGCAGTACTACCGCTTTGATCAACCGCGCCGCTGGATCAACTCTGGTGGCCTGGGAACCATGGGCGTGGGCATTCCTTATGCCATGGGAATCAAACTGGCCAAGCCTGACAGCGAGGTGTATTGCGTCACAGGTGAAGGCTCTGTACAAATGTGCATTCAAGAACTCTCTACTTGTCTGCAGTACAACACGCCCATCAAGATCGTGGCCTTGAACAACCGTTTTTTGGGCATGGTCAGGCAGTGGCAAGAGATTGAATATTCGGGCCGTTACAGCCACAGTTACATGGATGCTTTGCCCGATTTTGTCAAACTGGCTGAGGCCTATGGCCATGTGGGCATGCTTATTGAGCGGCCTGAAGACGTCGAGCCTGCTCTACGTGAGGCGCGAAAACTCAAGGACAGAACCGTCTTCATGGATTTTCGTACCGACCCTACCGAAAATGTTTTCCCCATGGTTCAAGCTGGCAAAGGCATCACTGAAATGCTTTTGGGCAGCGAAGACCTTTAACCTTTGCCGATTACTTTAAGACGAATCTATTGACAACCAAGCCTGCAGGTTACCGTCTGCAGGGGAGGGTTGCGAAAAGAGGAATCCCCTATGAAACATATCATTGCAGTATTGATTGAAAACGAGCCTGGCGCGTTGTCCAGGGTTGTCGGTTTGTTCTCTGCGCGGGGCTACAACATTGAGTCGCTGACCGTTGCGCCTACCGAAGACCTCAGTTTGTCACGCATCACTTTGCAGACCTCGGGCTCGGATGATGTGATTGAGCAAATCACCAAACACTTGAATCGACTGATTGAAGTGGTCAAGGTGGTCGACTTAACCGAAGGCGCTTACACCGAACGTGAATTGATGATGGTCAAAGTGCGTGCGGTGGGCAAAGAGCGCGAAGAAATGAAACGCATGGCCGATATTTTCAGAGGCCGCGTGATCGATGTGACGGACAAAAGCTACACCATTGAACTGACTGGCGATGTGGCTAAAAACGATGCTTTTTTAGAGGCCATCGAACGCAGCGCTATTTTGGAAACTGTGCGCACAGGCGCCTGCGGCATTGGACGCGGAGAACGCGTCTTGCGTGTTTAATTACCCCCATTTTTAAGGAGAACCCCCCATGAAAGTCTATTACGACAAAGACTGTGATTTAAGCCTCATCAAGGGCAAAACTGTGGCCATCATTGGTTACGGTTCCCAAGGTCATGCGCACGCCCAAAACCTCAACGACAGCGGCATCAAAGTGGTCGTTGGTCTGCGCAAAGGCGGCGCCTCTTGGGACAAGGTGGGCAAAGCTGGCCTGAACGTCATGGAAGTCAATGATGCAGTTAAGGCGGCTGACGTTGTCATGATTTTGTTACCCGATGAGCAAATCTCTGAGGTGTACAACAACAATATAGCCCCCCATATCAAGCAAGGTGCTTCATTGGTTTTCGCCCATGGTTTCAATGTGCATTACAACCAAGTGGTGCCGCGTGCAGATCTGGATGTTTGGATGGTGGCGCCCAAAGCGCCTGGCCACACTGTGCGCTCGACCTACACCCAAGGCGGCGGTGTTCCGCATCTCATCGCTATTCACCAAGATAAAAGCGGCAAAGCCCGCGACTTGGCGCTGAGCTACGCCATGGCCAATGGCGGCGGCAAAGCCGGCATCATTGAAACCAATTTCCGTGAAGAAACCGAAACAGATTTGTTCGGCGAGCAAACCGTGTTGTGCGGTGGTGCAGTTGAATTAATCAAGATGGGTTACGAGACCTTGGTTGAAGCAGGTTACGCCCCTGAAATGGCTTATTTCGAGTGCTTGCATGAATTGAAATTGATCGTCGACTTGATTTACGAAGGCGGCATTGCGAACATGAATTACTCGATTTCCAACAATGCTGAATACGGCGAATACGTCACTGGCCCTGAAGTCATCAACGAAGAATCTCGTGTCGCCATGCGCAACGCTTTAAAGCGTATTCAAACCGGTGAATACGCCAAGATGTTCATTTTGGAGGGTCGCACTGGCTACCCCAGTATGACCGCGCGCAGGCGCTTGACTGCCGACCATTCCATTGAAGTAGTGGGCGCTCAACTGCGTGCCATGATGCCTTGGATTGCCAAAAACAAATTGGTTGACCAAACTCGCAACTGATGAACCACTACCCACATCCGATTTTGGCGCGTGAAGGATGGCCATTCATAGGCTTGGCTTTTGTGCTGAGCCTGTTAGCAACTCTGCTTTGGGGTGTTGGTTTTGTCACCATCCTTTTTTATGTGGTTTTGGTTTTTGTTATCCAGTTTTTTCGTGATCCGCCCCGTTGGGTGCCAGAACAAAGCAATGCTGTTTTGTCTCCAGCCGATGGTCGGATTGTGAAAATTGAAAAAGTCAGAGACCCCTATGCCGATAGAGACGCCTTACTCATCAGTGTGTTCATGAATGTGTTCAATGTCCACAGCAACCGAGCCAGTGTCAACGGAACGGTGCGCAGCGTGCAGTATTTTCCTGGCTTGTTTGTGAATGCGGATTTAGACAAAGCGTCTTCGGAAAATGAGCGCAATGCCGTGGTCATTGATGCGGTGGTTGATGGTCAAGCCCATGTGGTGACGCTGGTGCAGGTGGCCGGTCTGATTGCCCGACGTATTCTTTGCTATGTGGATGCTTCTCATGTCCTGAGCAAAGGTGAGCGCTATGGCTTTATTCGGTTTGGTTCTAGGGTGGATGTATATTTACCTCTGACGGCGGTTCCCTTGGTGGCCCCTGGCGACAAAGTCAGCGCCACCTCCACCGTGCTGGCAACTCTTTAAACCCTATTTATATGCCTGACACAGAAGATTCATTCGAAGAACCGCGAAGTCGCTTGCGCAAGGGCATTTATGTGCTGCCCAATTTATTCACGCTGGCGGCTTTGTTTGGTGGGTTTTACGCCATTGTGATGGCGATGAATAACCAGTTTGAGGCTTCTGCCATCGGTGTGTTTTGTGCGATTGTGTTGGACAGTTTGGACGGACGCGTCGCCCGCATGACCAATACCCAAACCGAGTTTGGTGCCCAAATGGATTCCTTGGCCGATATGGTCTCTTTTGGCGCTGCCCCAGCGCTCATCACTTACGAGTGGGCGTTGAAAGACTTGGGGCGTTGGGGTTGGTTTGCCGCATTTATCTATTGCGCGTGTGCGGCTTTGCGCTTGGCCCGTTTCAACGTGAATACCACCTCGGTGGACAAGCGGTTTTTTCAAGGTCTGCCTTCTCCTGCGGCGGCGGCTTTGGTGATGGGTTTTATCTGGCTTATGGCCGATATGGGGTTTTCTCCCGTGGATAACCGCTGGCTCATGTTTGCTGTGATTCTCTATTCGGGTTTGACCATGGTCAGCAATTTGCCGTTCTACAGTTTCAAAGATTTCCAAATGCGCAAAAGTGTTCCTTTTGCAGTCATCGTCTCTTTTGCGCTGATCATTGCCTTGATCAATATTCATCCGCCTACAGTCTTGTTCAGCCTTTTTTTGGTATATGGCATCAGCGGTTATGTGGTTTATGTTTGGCGACGTTACAAAGGCATACCCACCAGCGTCATCAGTACTTCAACCGACGAGCCCGATGAAAAGGGCTTGCACTGAGACAATGTCTTAGGTTTTTCTGCAACAGGCCTTTTTTCATTACGCTTTATTTTCGGCATTGGATGGTTGAATTCTCAGGAGCTTAAGAATGGCTGACAAATTAATTATTTTTGACACCACCTTGCGTGATGGTGAGCAGTCCCCTGGCGCATCCATGACGCGAGACGAAAAACTGCGTATAGCCAGACAACTTGAGCGCTTGCGGGTCGACATCATTGAGGCGGGTTTTGCTGCCAGCTCAGACGGCGATTTTGAAGCTGTGAAAGCGATTGCCAATGCAATTACCGAATCGACGGTGTGTTCTTTGTCTCGCGCCAATGACCGAGATATTTCACGCGCAGCTGAGGCTTTAAAAGGTGCTAAACATTCGCGTATACACACCTTTATTGCAACCTCTGCTTTGCACATGGAGAAGAAACTTCGGATGACACCTGATCAGGTGTTCGAGCAAGCCAAGCAGTCGGTGCGGTTTGCACGCAACTTGGTGGCCGATGTCGAGTTCAGTCCAGAAGACGGCTACCGAAGCGATATGGATTTTTTATGCCGCATTTTGGAAGCAGTGATCAATGAGGGTGCGACCACCATCAATGTTCCCGATACCGTGGGTTATGCGATTCCTGAGTTGTATGGTGTTTTTATCAAAACATTGCGCGAGCGCATTCCTAATTCAGACAAGGCAATTTGGTCGGTGCATTGCCATAACGACTTAGGCATGGCGGTTGCCAATTCTTTGGCTGGCGTAAAAATTGGAGGGGCCAGGCAAGTTGAGTGCACCATCAATGGTTTGGGCGAAAGAGCAGGCAACTGTTCCTTAGAAGAAATTGTGATGGCGGTCAAAACTCGCAAAGACTACTTTGGCTTGGAGATGGGCATTGACACCAAACATATTTTGGCGGCCAGTCGCATGGTCAGTCAGACCACAGGTTTTGTGGTTCAGCCCAATAAAGCCGTGGTGGGTGCGAATGCCTTTGCGCATGCATCGGGTATTCACCAAGATGGTGTTTTGAAGGCTCGCGATACCTATGAAATCATGCGTGCCGAGGATGTGGGCTGGGGCTCTAACAAAATCGTTTTGGGCAAGCTCAGTGGCCGCAATGCATTCAAGCAACGCTTGCAAGACTTGGGTGTTGAACTCGACAGCGAAGCCGAAACCAATGCCGCTTTTGGGCGCTTCAAAGAATTGGCTGATCGAAAAAGCGAAATTTTCGATGAAGACATCTTGGCGCTGGTCAGCGAGGAAAGTATTTCCCACGACAACGATGTATTTTCTTTTGTGAAATTATCCCAGCACAGTGAAACCGGTGAATTGCCTTTTGCCTCCATAGTTATCACCGATAGGGGCAAAGAATTTGCCTGCGAAGCCAATGGCAACGGCCCGGTCGATGCGTCGTTGAAAGCCATTGAAAAGCATGTGAAAAGCGGTGCTGAGATGGTGCTGTATTCGGTCAATGCCATCAGCGGCTCGACAGAAAGCCAAGGCGAAGTGACCGTGCGGCTTCAAAACAACGGCCGTATTGTCAATGGCGTGGGCGCTGACCCAGATATCGTGGTGGCATCTGCAAAAGCATACTTAAGTGCTTTGAATAAATTACAGAGTAAAGCAGAACGTGTAGCTGCGCAGGGCTGAAAAAATAGATTTGTGACGGTTTTGACAGCAGCTGTGTAGTTTTTTTACCTGAATATTTAGACGCAAGTCTTTGATCTTGCGTGTATTTTTAAATCAGACTACACTCGCGCTTCAAAGCCTGTCTGGGCCGCCATTGGGACACCATGTTGAAAATTTTGAATACACGTTTTTGGGTTGCGTTCAGTGTTGCTGCCCTGCTGGCTTGGGCGCCATCCTCTTACGCACTCACGGCGAAACAAAAACAAAAACAAAAAAGCAAAGTTGTTGCCGTTGCCAAGAAAAAGCATAAGCGTGTTTATAAATCGATACCTGCAAGGCCCTCTTTTGGCAAGCTTGCCGGTCTGCATTCTGCCGCTAATGATCAACTCACTCTCAAGTCAAGCGTGGCTTATGTGATTGACCAAGACACGCAAGAAATTTTGCTCAGCAAAAATGGCCAAGTTGTTTTGCCTATTGCGTCCATCACCAAATTGATGACAGCCTTGGTGGTGCGTGAAGCCAATCTGGACATGGATGAAATGATCACCATCACAACCGAAGATGTAGACACCGAAAAAGGCAGCACCTCACGTCTGCGACCCGGCACCAGTTTGACCCGCGGTGAGTTGTTGCATTTGGCACTGATGTCCAGCGAAAACCGCGCAGCCCATGCCTTGGGGCGCAGCTACCCAGCAGGTTTGGATGCCTTTATCAACCAAATGAATGCCAAAGCTGCTCAATTGGGTATGCGCGACACACGCTATGCAGAGCCTACGGGCTTATCAAGTCTCAACCAATCAAGCGCTAAAGACTTGGCAACCTTGGTGGCTCTTGCGGCGAATGACCCGACTTTGCGTGAGTTGTCCACGTCCAGCGGTTTTCAAGTTGAAGTGGGTCACAAAACCCTGAAATACCGATCGACCAACCGCTTGGTATCGAACCCCAACTGGGATATAGATTTGCAAAAGACGGGCTACATTTCTGAGGCAGGTCAGTGCTTGGTGATGCAAGCCAAGGTTGCGGGGCGCAAATTGATCATGATCTTTTTAGACTCTGCTGGCAAACTCAGCCGTACCGCAGATGCAGAGCGGGTACGTAAATGGGTAGAGACTCGTCACTCCTTGACGTCGTGAAATCCCAGCTCCATAGAAATTTTACGAGTCGTCGCTTGTAATTTAGGCAGCCAAGCCTCATCAAGGCGGTCTGCGGGCGCAGATATTGACAAGCCGGCAATTAGTTTTCCTTGGTCGTCAAAAATGCCTGCGGCCATGCACCTCACGCCCAATTCCAGTTCTTCGTTATCGCTGGCCACCCCTGATTGGCGACATTTTGCGATTTCTTTTTCCAGCGCAAGCAACTGGGTTAGGCTGTTGCGGGTATGACCTAGGAGGCCTGTTCGGTTGGCATAAGCCCGAACTCTAACGTTGTCGTCGGCAGCTAAAAACAATTTGCCCACCGACGTCAGATGCAAAGGCGCTCTGCCGCCTATGGCGCGAACCACTTGCATGCCAGAGCGCTCACTGTAGGCACGTTCTATATAGACAATCTCATCACCTTGGCGAACACTGAGGTTGACGGGTTGCTGGGTGAGTTGGTGCAGCTCTTGCATGGGTTCAAGAGCCGCATCTCTGACATTGAGTCGGGCTTTGACTGAGTTACCCAGTTCGAGCAAACGCATTCCCAATCGGTAATGTCCGGATTCGGGTCTGTCGACGTAGCGCCCCAAAACCAAGTCATTCAATATACGGTGGGTGGTTGAGGGATGCAGGCCCGTTTTTTCACTGATTTCTTTAAGGGTGGCCGAGCCTTCTTTGGCAGCCAAGACATCCATCAGGGAAAACATACGCCCTAAAACCTGTATGGACGGGGCAGGGACATGACCGGCAATAACTTTTCGCATAGCGATATCTTACAAGGGCGATATCAAGCCTGCGTCCATTCGCCATCAACCAGTACCTCATGGGGACCAAACTGGGCTTTGTAATTCATCTTGGTACTTTGGGAAATCCAGTAGCCTAAATACACGTAGGGCAAGCCCAGTTCGCGGGCCTGTTGGATTTGCCAAAGAATGCAATAAGTACCCATGCCATTGGCTGCCAAGGGGTCGTAAAAGGTATAGACCGCAGACAGTCCATCGTTGAGGACATCGAGTATGGAGACCATGCGCAATTGGCCCAAAGAGCCATCAGCTTCATCGGGGCTTCGAAATTCCACCAAACGCGAGTTGACTCTGCTTTGCAGCAAAAACTGGGTGTATTGCTCCACGCTGTCTTGGTCCATGCCGCCACCTGCATGGCGGCCATTTTGATAGGCAAGGTAGAGCTGGTAGTGTTCGGGTGCGTAGACCAATTTAGAGATACGTGACTGCAAATGGGCATGTTGTTTCACGGCCCTGCGCTGACTGCGGGTGGGGTCAAAGGTATCGACTTTGACCCTGATGGGCACACATGCGCGACAGCCATCGCAATAGGGCCTGTAGGTGAACATACCGCTTCGGCGAAAGCCTTTGGCCACCAAATCCGAGTAAATATCGTTGTGAATGAGGTGGCTGGGGGTGGCAACCTGAGACCGGGCCTGCCTGTCTGACAAATAGCTGCAAGGGTAGGGCGCAGTTGCATAAAACTGCAACGATTGAAGCGGCAAATCCTTGAGATGGGTCACGGCAAAAAGAAATTAAATTGAAAGTTCAGACCAGTATAAGGGGTCAAAATCCCAGCGTACCGGCTCCAACGACTGGGCTGTCTGTATATGGCTAAGAAACGCGGCTCTAGAGATTTCAGCCGCGCCCATCAAGGCCAGATGATGGGTATTTTGTTGACAGTCGATCATGCTGATTTCTTGAGCTTTACAAAAAGCCACCAAACCCGCCAAGGCTATTTTGGAGCCATTGGGCACCAAGCTGAACATCGACTCGCCAAACACCGCCCGCCCCAAACTGACGCAGTAAAGCCCACCGCAAAGCTCGCCATCGATCCAAGTCTCCACACTGTGGGCCAGGCCAGCTGCATGCAACGCCTTGTAGGCTGCAACCATCTCAGAGACGATCCAAGTGCCATGTTGGCCAGGCCGTGGCGCTTTTGCGCAGTGCTCGATAACTGCATCAAAAGCCGTGTTGATGCGAATTTCCCAAGAGGGTTTTTGCTTCATCCATTGGCGTAAGGAACGATGAAAGCGGAAGTTATGTGTCTGCAAAACCATGCGCGGATCGGGACTCCACCAAAGCACGGGCTGCCCAAGACTGAACCAAGGAAAGCAGCCTTTGCTGTAAGCTTCCCGCAGACGATCTACTGACAGGCCCCCGCCAGCAGCTAGCAATCCTGGAACCCCACTGGATTGATCCCAAGCGGTTTCAGGCTCTGGCAGGGGATCATGGGGCCCTAGGTAAATCAAGGGCGGATGGTCAGTTTCCATGGGTGCGAATGGCAGCATTCATTTGAGTGGAGAAGATACACCATGAATGACGGGGTATTAGTCGAAATGCCAGCAACTGGCGTCACACGTTTGGTCTTGAACCAGCCCGACAGCTTCAACGCGCTGTCAAGCCAAATGCTGAGTGCCTTAGATGGCGCTTTGCAATCTGTGGCAGAAAATGCCGCTTGCCGAGTGGTGGTGATTGCCGCACAGGGACGGGCCTTCAGCGCTGGTCACGATTTAAGGGAAATGCGAAGCCATCCCGACCACGATTTCTACACCCAGCTGTTTAGCCAGTGCAGCCGCATGATGGTGCGCATTCAAAATTTGCCGCAACCCGTCATCGCTCAGGTGCAAGGCATTGCCACCGCAGCAGGTTGTCAGTTGGTCAGCATGTGCGATTTGGCGCTGGCCAGTCACGATGCACGATTTGCAGTCTCGGGCATCAACTACGGATTGTTTTGCTCAACCCCCAGTGTGGGATTGAGTCGCAATATGCACCGTAAGCAGGCCATGGAAATGCTTTTAACAGGTGACTTTATTGATGCCCCGACGGCACAAGCGCGGGGTTTGATCAATCAAGTTGTCAATGCAGATAGCTTGGAGGATGCAGTTTTGCAGCTGTGTGCCAAGATTGTGGCCAAACCCGAGCCCGCTGTGCGTCTGGGAAAAGCCTTGTTTTATCAACAGCTGGAAATGGGTTTGAATGCCGCTTATCAGTTGGCTGGTCAAACCATGGCCTGCAATATGATGGATGACACCGCTCAAGAGGGTTTTCAAGCCTTCCTAGACAAGCGAAAACCTAACTGGGGTTCTTAAAAAAACCTTTAGCCCCGAGTTTCATTGGGGGTTTTCAAAAAACACGATGGTTGAATAATTGCTGAATTCGAAGTAGACCCGTTTTTCGCTGGGGTCAACTTGCATATTGAGGTTTGCATCTAAGAACCCATAGCCATAGCGATACTCACGCGCTTTGCTGTCGTCGGTGCCCAAAGCCGTACTGATTTTGTCGACCTTGAGAAAACGCCGTACCAGTTTGTCACCGGAGTAGACCTCTAAGACGCCATCGGTGCCCGTCCAATTTTGGATTCCACGGCCAATTTTGTTTTGCTGTTCTTGGGTACATGCGCTGAGCGAGAGTGCAGCGATGAAAACCAAGCTGGCACTTAATTTAGAAACAAGAGGTCGTTGAGAACAAAAAGCTTTCATGCATGCACCTTATTTTTTGACGATCAAAGCTTTGATGCTCTCGATTTGGGTTTTGAAAATGAGGTCTGAGTTGCTGTACATTTTTTGACATAAATCAGCAACATCGCTGCTTTCGGTTTCTTTGCGTAAAAGCAAGGCCGTGCCTTTTTTCAATTCTTGATAGGCCACAGGTATGGTTTGGCCCGTGGGCAGTTGCAAACTGTCTATGTTTTCGAAATAGCCTTGGAACTGTTTGACAATTCCCTCGCGTTGACCGAGGCGTGTCAGTAAGTCTTTAGGGATGGCATCCAAAAACTGGTTCAGATCAAAGTCAGCATAGGCTTTACCTCTGCAGATGGGGTCAGCATCGATTTGTTTTTTAAAGCCAAAGGCCGTGATGACGCCAAAAGTAGTTTGGTAGAAGCGTTCAGTGTTGTCCATTTCTGCGGCGTGTAAGACATGGCCCATAGACGATATGGCGACCACAACAGCCAAGCGTTTGGAGAACAAAGTGAAGTTCATTTTTTCTCAGTGGTGGTGACTGTGGGGGGCTTCTTATCCCAGAAGATGGCTTTTTCTGGGAAAAGCCAGCGTATGCCGCCGCGCGGTTCAGCGACATCGCCTTTGAATCGAGGTATCAAATGCATATTGATGTGCGCCACCGTTTGACCCGCAGCAAAACCTTCGTTGATGCCAATATTGAAAGCCTGAGGGCTGAGTTCTTTTTTAATTGAATCTTTGGCTCGGGTCATCATGAACACCATGTCTTCGCGCTCTTGATCAGTCAAGTCGAAATAGGAGTCCACATGCCGGCGCGGGATGATGAGGGTGTGTCCGGGTGAGACTGGAAACACATCGCGAATGACCAAAGTTAGAGGGCTTTGGTCGATGATGCGAGACTCTGACAAGTTGCAGTAGGTGCAAATAGGCGTTTTATCCATGTCACCATTATCTCGCTTTACTCAGGAGGGATAAAGCGAGCCATCCCAAGTTTCTGGTGCTGATATGCTTGCCCCAAAAATTTGGCGGCAAGGCCCAAAGCCTTAGCCCCCACTCTCGGTCAGCTGTTTACCAGGGAAAAAAATGGGTGATTACACAAATATGTCGGCTTATTACGACTTAATAATGACTTCTGGTTACTACGATTACAACAAAATTGTCGATGCCCTAATTCAACATCAGCCTTTCTCCCATGTCTTAGAAATCGGTTGTGGTACCGGTTTGATCATGGAAACTTTAGCCAAGCGACAACCTCAAATTGCTATCACCGGCGTGGACTTGACCCCCGCCATGTTGAGTATGGCTCAACAACGCTTGCAGACTCAACCCCAAATTGAGTTGCTGCACCAAAACGTCACCGAGCTGAATTTAGCCGCTGTGTACGACTTGGCTTTTTCCTATGGCGGTGTGTGGTACTTTGTCATCGATGGTGACAAAGAACCTTTTTTGGTCAGCCACATTGCACAAGACCAACCCAATCGCCAAGGGCTAGAGCGGGTTGCACAACATGTCAAAAGTGGCGGTCAATTGTTGCTAGGTGTACAAGGTCCTCACCATGATTACGCCAGTCCCATCTCCAATGGCATGCTGTATTCGCAAAAAATAGAGCTTGATGAGCATGGCTTCACCAAGCACTACTATTTGTCGGACGGGGACAAGACCTTGATGGCGCAAACCATTCAATACCGCACTTATGCATTCGCCGATGCCTTGGAAATGTTGCAAGGCTTTGGTTTTACCTACCAGCCTTACGCGGGTGACAAGCCGCAGTTCTTAAGCTTCACCAAATCATGAGCCATTTGCCTGCTGTGGCTTTTATCGGCGTTGGCCATATGGGTAACCCCATGGCGGCCAACCTGATTCAAGCCGGTTATGCGCTGTCGGTGTTTGATGCAGTGCCAGCCAAAACCGATAACTTGGTGGATTTGGGGGCGAAAAGCGCCGACTCATTGGCTGAGGCTGTAGCCCATGCCGATGTGGTGATGACGTCTTTGCCGGGGCCGCCCCAAGTCAGCGATGTCATGCTGGGACCCAAGGGCGTGTTGGCCTTGGTGAAGGCGGGTGCCACGGTGATTGACACATCCACCAGTTCTGTCGACTTGGTTCAAACCTTGGTGCAAACTGCCAACGCACGAGGTGTGAATTTTTTGGAAGCACCGGTGACCAATGCGGTGGATATGGCGGCTTTGGGGCGTCTGTCCATCTTTGTAGGTGGAGATAAAGCCTGCTATGAAAAACATTTGCCCATCTTCAATGTCATTGGGGAAAAGATTTTTCATTGCGGCAAGCCCGGCAATGCGGCCACGGTCAAACTGCTGACCAATTTGTTGTGGTTTGTGGGTGCTGCCACCATAGGCGAAGCGCTTATGTTGGGCGCCAAGGCAGGTGTGCCCTTGGATGTGGTGCAAGAGGCCATCACCTCTAGCGCAGGTGACAGCTGGGTGGCGCGGCACGACATTCCCTCTATTTTTGCCGGCCATTACGACCCAAGCTTTTCCTTGGCCTTGTGTTGCAAAGACTTGGGGCTGGTCAATCAGATTGCCCAAGCGCAGGGCTATTCACTCACCATGGGGACGCATGCCCAAGCCTTGTTTGAGGAGGCCAGAGCTCGCTATGGCGATGAAGCCGCAGAGTTGCATGTGGTCAAACTTTTAGAGGAACGAGTGGGCTTGCTGCTGCGCCCACCACACGGTCAGTCCGTCAACATCTGAACTTGGGGGAGAACAAATGAGTCGACAGTCTGAACTGCTGCAAGAGGCGATGCGTCACATGCCTCAAGGTGTCGCAGAAAACTACCGCTACTGGGGCCCGGACCGCACCGTTTTCATTCAGCGAGCCAAAGGCTGCGAGTTGGTGGATGTGGATGGCAAAACCTATGTCGACTTCCGCTTGGGCTATGGCCCTGTGATTTTGGGCTATGGCGACGAGCGGGTTGACCGTGCGGTGATTGCCCAAATTCAAAGCGGTGGCACCTTAACGGGTTTTGCCACCGAACTCGACACCATGGTGGTTCAGCAAATCAAGGCCCTGTGCCCGCAAATAGAGAAGATGCGCTTTGCCAACTCGGGCACTGAGGCGGTGATGGGCGCGGTGCGCACGGCTCGCGGCTTCACCGGTAGGCAGCGCATGGCGACTGTGGAAGGCGGTTTTCATGGCTTGGCCGATGAGTTGATGTGGAAGTCCGATATTGAGAACTGGAACACCCTCAGTGGCTTAGCGCCCAATGTCATTCCCTTTGGGGGAGGCATACCTGCCCAAGCACACGACTTGGTCGACATCATTGGCTTGAACGACTTTGCCGCACTAGAAGATTTGTTTGTGCGCCATGACCACCAACTGGCTTGCGTGGTGCTTGAACCCATCATTGGCAACGCGGGCAGCATAGCGGCGAGTCAGGCATGGTTGCAGCGCTTACGCGACTTGTGCACGGCCCACGGCACCTTGCTGATCATCGATGAAGTGAAATCTGGGTTTCGCGTAGCCATTGGGGGCGCTCAATCCCTATACGGCATTTACGCAGATTTAACGACCTATGCCAAGGCCATGGGCAATGGTTATCCCGTGGCGGCCTTTGGTGGCAGAGCCGATGTCATGGACGTGGTGGGGGCTAACGCCGGCGCCGTGGTGCATGGCGGCACTTACACCGCTAATTTGGTGGGTTTGAGCGCTGCGCACTGCACCTTGGAAATATTAGCTAACACCGACGCTTTGCAAACTGTGCACCGTGCGGGCGAGCAGGTGCGCGATGTGTTGGGTCGGGTCTTCACACAAGCAGGAATTGAACACACTTTTGCAGGGCCGGCTTCTATGCTGGGCATCCACTTCACAGCCAGCGTGCCCCAAACCTACCGAGATTGGCGCAAGACCAACAGCGCTTTGTACCAAGCCTTTTGTTGGCAGTTGATCGAGCGCGGCGTCATGCTTGAGCCCGACTCCCGTGAGCCTTGGTTTTTCTGCGAAGCGCACCAGCACATGGACTTGGCTTGGTTGGAAGATGTGGCCACGCAATCTATAGCTGCAGCCTTATCTGCCAAGTGTTAAAGCCCGGCGTATCATGTGAGTAAGACTATTTTGTGGAGATTGCCATGCGACTGATATTGAGTTCTATGTGGGTGCTATTTGCTTTAACTTTTCTGCCCTCAGCGCATGCCGCAGGCGCTGCTTGCAGTCCCATCAGCAGGGAAGAGGCTTTGAAGGCTGAAGACGCCCGTTATGCAGCTCAATTGGGCAACGACTATGTCACCATGGATAAGCTTTTTTCGCCTGAATTGGTCTACATTCACACCAACGCGGAGTTGGACACCAAAGTCTCATTTATAGAGTCCATGCACTCGGGCGCTGTGAAATACAAGGCCATGCGTCGTTCTGATGTGACGGTACGTAACTTTGGTTGCATCGCCATCATCAACGGCATCGGTAATTACGATGTGCTCTTCAAAGGTAACGATCTGAAAGTTGCTTTGCGCTTCACCAGCATCTGGCAAAAAACCAATGACACTGTGCAATTTGTTTCTTGGCAGTCGACCAGAATTCCCTGATATGCGCTATTTGCACACCATGGTGCGTGTCACCGATCTAGAGGCTTCGCTGAAGTTTTACCGTGATGCCTTAGGACTTGATGTGGTTCGCCAAAAAGATGTGCCATCCGGGCGTTTCACCTTGGTGTTTTTGGCCGCCCCTGGCGACCACAGCGCCCAAGTTGAACTTACCTACAACTGGGACCCCGAGGTCTTGCAAGGTGGTCGCAATTTCGGCCACTTGGCTTATGCGGTAGAAAACATTTACGCCAGCTGTGAGCGTTTACAAAAACATGGGGTGACGATTTTGCGCCCCCCACGCGACGGTTATATGGCGTTTGTGCGGTCCCCCGACCACGTCTCTGTAGAGTTGCTGCAAGCCCATGCAGCACTGCCCCCCGCAGAACCTTGGGCGTCCATGCCCAACACCGGCCAATGGTAGAGGCCTCAGCGCAGGCAGCGGCGCGCCAGCTTTTGTCCGCATGGCAGACGCCGCATCAAATTAACTTTATCGAAGAAGCTGTGCGCCCCCTAACCCGCGGTGAGGGATACGCAGTTCAGCAGGCCTTGTTGGCGGCTACCGGCGACAAGCCCATGGGTTGGAAAATTGCAGCCACCAGCGCCGCCGGTCAACAGCATATTGGCGTGAGCGGTCCAATGGCGGGACGTTTGCTGGCGTCAAGGTGCTTGCCCGAAGGGGCCACGGTTTCCATGCGGGGCAATGTCATGCGGGTCATCGAAGCTGAATTTGCTTTTCGGTTGGGCTCAGATGTCACGCCCCAAGGCTCAAATCCTCTGACGGTAGAACAGGTCATGGCGCAGGTGGCTGATTTGCATCTGGCCATTGAAATTCCCAATTCACGTTACCAAGACTTTCTCACCGCTGGTGAGGCGCAGTTGATTGCCGACTTTGCCTGCGCCAGTCACATGGTGCTGGGAGCTGCCCTCAGCACCGAGTGGCGCCATGTGGACCTTGCTGCGCAAGTGGTGCAAGTCAGTCGCGAGGGTGAAGTGATTGCCCAAGGGCTGGGTGCCAATGCGCTGGGTGACCCGCGGGTGGCGCTGACTTGGTTGGCCAACGAGCTCATCAGCCACGGCATGCATTTACAGGCGGGTGAGGTGGTCATCACGGGCACTTGTGTGGTTCCTGTCCCCGTGCAGCAAGGTCAAACACTCAGCGCGCAGTTCCCCGGTTTGGGTGAGGTTTGTGTCGCCATAGCACTGTGAGCGCAACAGAACCTTTCGATCCGCAACTGCTGTCGCAAGTTGCCGCTTTGCCGCCTTTGCCAGGCGTTTACCGTTACTTTGATGCCGATGGCCAAGTGCTTTATGTGGGCAAGGCCAATCACTTAAAGAAACGCGTCAGCAGCTACTTCCAAAAAAACCATGGTGGCACCCGCATCGGCCATATGGTGAGCAAAATTGCCAGTCTTGAGACCACCGTGGTGCGCTCTGAGGCCGAGGCCTTGCTGCTGGAAAACAACCTCATCAAAAGCCTCAAGCCGCGCTACAACATTTTATTTCGTGACGATAAAAGCTATCCCTATTTGAAAATCACCCGCGCCCAACATGGCGCAGTTGACAGCTTGGGGCATCCCCACCCCAAAGCCGCACCACGGGTGGTGTATTACCGCGGCGCGGTCGACAAACACCATGAATACTTTGGCCCTTATCCCAGCGTGTGGGCGGTACGTGAAGCGATTCAACTGATTCAAAAAGTCTTTCGTTTGCGCACCTGCGAAGACACGGTGTTTCGCAACCGCCATCGGCCTTGTTTGCTGCACCAGATCAAGCGTTGCTCGGCGCCTTGCGTGGGCAAGATCAGTCTGGAAGATTACCAACGCGACGTGCAAAGCGCCTGTGACTTGCTGCAAGGCCATACCCACGATGTGATGCAGTCCTTAGAGACACGCATGCTGGCGTATGCAGAGCGCTTGGAGTTTGAGCAAGCCGCCGAGGTGCGTAACCAAATCAGTGCTTTGTCCAAAGTGTTGCACCAGCAAGCCGTCGACACGGTAGACGACCGCGACGTGGACATCTTGGCTGTGGTGGTGCAAGCGGGCAAAGCCTGTGTCAACTTGGCCATGGTGCGCGGCGGCCGCCATTTGGGCGACAGCCCCTATTTTCCCACCCATGCAGAAGGGGCCGAACCGGTTGAGGTGTTGGAGGCCTTTCTGAGTCAGCATTATTTGGACGTACCTCTTCCCCCCACACTCATCACCAACCACGCAGTAGACAAATCTTTGGTCAGTGCTTTATCAGCCCAGACAGGGGTGAAGTTGCATGTCATTCACCAACCACGTGAGCAGCGCAAAGTGTGGCTGGAAATGGCGCAACAAAACGCCGCTTTGAAATTGGCACGCTTGCTGGCTGAAGAGGGCTCGCAGCAGTCGCGAACGCGGGCCTTGGTGGATGCACTCGATATGGCGGTGGAAGACTTGGACAGCCTGCGTATTGAGTGTTTCGATATTTCTCATACGGCAGGGGAGGCGACCCAAGCTTCTTGCGTGGTGTTTCACCACCACAAAATGCAAGCCAGTGAATACCGCCGCTACAACATTGAGGGCATCACCGGTGGGGACGATTACGCCGCCATGCGACAAGTGCTGACACGCAGATACACCAAACTGGCTGAGGCGGTGCGTTTGGGAGAAGCACGTTTTCCCGACTTGGTGTTGATCGATGGCGGTAAAGGGCAAATCAGCATGGCTCGCTCAGTGTTTGTGGAGTTGGACTTGGATGTGTCGCGCTTGGTGGGGGTTGAAAAAGGCGAGGGCCGTAAGGTGGGCTTAGAGGAGTTGGTGTTTGCCGACGAGCGACCCAAACTCAGCCTCAACGCAGATTCGGCCGCCCTCATGCTGGTGGCACAAATTCGCGACGAGGCTCACCGTTTTGCCATCACCGGTATGCGGGCGAAAAGAGCCAAAGTACGAACGGGCGGCAGCTCTCTAGAGGATATCGCGGGTGTGGGCCCGAAAAAACGAGCTAAGTTGTTGCAGCGGTTTGGCGGTGTGCGAGGAGTGGCGCAGGCCAGCGTTCAAGATTTGTGCACGGTTGAAGGCATTTCGCCCGAACTGGCGCAAGCCATTTACGCATCTCTTCGTTAGCTCAGTTGCCCATGGCCTCGGCAATACGCTGTGCAGTTAAATCGGGGTTCAGCAGATGGGCAAACTCATAAACGAAGTTGCGTAAGTAAGCGCTTTTCTTGAATGCAACCCGCGCGGTATTGACACCAAACAACTTGCCTGCGGGTCGCACCACCAAATCAGTGTCTGAGGCATCGCGCACTGCCATCTCTGCCACGATGCCTACACCCAGCCCTAAGCGCACATAGGTTTTGATCACGTCAGAGTCAATCGCTTCCAAAGCGATGCGCGGCGTCAAATGCGCTGCGGCAAAAGCCTTGTCAATTCGCGTGCGGCCCGTGAACGAGGGGTGGTAGGTGATGATGGGCTCGGCTGCTACATCGACGAGTTGCAGGTTTTCCACCCCTGCCAAAGGGTGGTCTTTGGGCAAAACCAGCACGTGTTGCCATTCGTAGCAAGGCAAAGTCACGAGATCCGGGTAGTCGATCAAGGATTCAGTGGCAATGCCTATTTCGGCGGTTTCATCCATCACCATGCGAGCGACTTGATCGGGCGCGCCTTGGTGCAGGCTGACATTCACTTTGGGATAGGTTTTACGCAGTTGGGCCACGGGCACGGGCAGCACATAACGCGCTTGGGTGTGCGTGGTGGCAATCGACAAAGTGCCCGAGTCCTGCGCGCTGTATTGGTCGCCAATGCGCTTAAGGTTGCTTACCTCACGCAAAATAATTTCTATGCTTTTAAGCACATGCTGCCCGGGTTCGGTAATGCGCTTTAAGCGTTTGCCGTGGCGACCAAAGATTTCTATACCCAACTCGTCTTCCAATTCCAATATTGCCTTGGACACCCCGGGCTGAGAAGTGTGCAAGGCTTTGGCCACCTCGGTCAAATTGAGGTTGCGTCTAACCGTTTCTTGTACAAATCGGAATTGGTGTAGGTTCATGGCTTTTTAGATATATCAAAAGCCTTTATTATGCCAATTCGTTTCGGTCAAACTGGGTTTTGCCAGCCTTTGATGGCTATTTGCGCCATTAAATCGAGTAAGTCGGGATGCTCTCCAATCGCTGGCAAAGGTTCAAATGTGATCAGGGGGTGCTGATCGATCAGGCTTTGCAACATGCTTGGGAGGTCTTCGCGCACATGTTTGCCTACGCCTAAAAACATAGGCACCACGCGGACCTCGGTGCAGCCGTCGTCGACCAGTTGCTGCACCGCAGCGTCCAAGCTGGGACTGCTTAACTCTAGGTAAGCGCAAGCCACGCGGGCACTGGGCAAATGCTGTGCGACCCGTTGCGCCACGGCTTGCATGGGCAGGTGCCACAGGGGGTCTCTTGAGCCATGGGCAAACAAAACAATGGCGCGCATCAATGCCTCAACACCAGCCAGCTAAATGCAAGCAAAGAAAACAACATATAGATGATGCCAGGGGTGGCTGCCGCCAGCCACGGCGCCCAAGCATTTAAATTGCCGATATGTCCAAAGACGTTGTTCAGCAAGAAAAAACTGATGCCAATCAGTATGCCCAAAAACACCACGCTGGTGATTGGGGTGCTGCGCAAATGCAGATACGCAAATGGCAGGGCCAAAAAGACCATGACCAAGCAACTTAAAGGATAAAAAATCTTTTTCCAAAACTCAATTTCATAGCGTTGCGAGGACTGGTTGTTCAAACTCAAATGTTGTATGTAGCGAAACAAGTCTAGGGTCGCCATGCGCTCGGGCTTGAGTAAGGCGACAGAGACCATTTCTTGGCTCATTTGGCTTGGCCAGCGTAAGTCAGCCAGTTGCTCACGGTGAAGGGCTTGCATGCCGCTTTGTGCGGAGTTGAAGTGATCAAGAGACACATTTTGCAGTAGCCAAGCATCGCCTGAGTCTTCAAACAAGGCTTTTTCAGCACGAATCATGGTGCTGAGGCGGCCCGTGGCGTCAAACGCAAAAATACGGACTTGCCCCATTTCCAATTGCGGATTGAATGACAGCACATTCACCACGCTATGGCCCTTGTCTTGGTTTTCTTTCAGCCATGCGCCTGTGACACCTTGGGTATAGGCAACCCCTAAATACTGGGTGCGAAGTAACTGAGCCAACCTGCTGCTTTGAGGCGCAAGATAGTCTCCAATCACAAAGGTCAGAACCACAAAAGCAATGCCCAGACCCATGAGGTTTTGCAAGGCCAATTTGGGTCCCATGCCACTGGTGCGCAAGATGGTGAACTCGGAGCTTTGCGCAAATCGGGACATGACAAAGATGGTGCCTATCAAAACCGTGATGGGCAGTAATTCATAAATATGCGCAGGCACCATTAAAAAGACATAGGCCAAGGCATGCTCAAAAGAATAACCCGGTCGAATGCCTTTACCGATCCACTTCAACTCATCAGCAAGATCAAAGAAGAAAAACAAGCCCACAAAACCTGCAGTAGCAAAGCTGACTTTTGCCAAGACCTGGGTGTAGATCATGCGTTGAATGGTTTTCAAGAAGCGCCCCTCTTGAAAAAAGAAATTTTGTAGATGATTTGCAGCCAGTGGGTCTGCTCACTGCGCCACCATAAACCGATCAAGCTCAGAACCGCTACCGGCCCATGCAAAACCAACATGGCACTCGCCATCCCCCATTGGCCAGAGGCCACCGCATTGCGGCTGACATTGATGAGGTTGTAATAAATGAAAAAAGTCAGCATAGCCATCACCAAAGAGCCGGTTCTACCGGTGCGTGGATTGACGTAAGGAATGGCCACCCCAAGCAAAACCAGGTTGAAAGCACCCAAGGCCAAACCGATACGCCAAGTCAGTTCGCCCAAATTGACAGGGATGGGCTTGTTGATCAAATCCCAGGGCATGGACGATTGGGCTTCTGTCTCACTCAATTCAAGAGCTGTGTCTCCCAGCTTGGCACCGTGTTGTTTGAATTCAATGACCTTGATTTCGTTTTTGAGAGGGTTGATTTCTATGCGTTGCCCATCCTTGAGCACCAAATAACGATCTTCACCTTTGAACTCGACTTTACCGGTTTGGGCGCTGGTGATGGTTTGCAGTTCCTTTTCTTGCGCAGCGATAAAAATATGTGTGCCTTCGAGGTCTGAGGGACTGTTTTTATCGATGAAAAAAACGCGGCTGCCACTGGCAGACTCTTGAAATTGCCCCGGCTTGACGCGCTCGAGATCGCCACGTTTTTCATAGCGCTCACGAATTTCATGGGTTTGCGCATTGGTCCAAGGCCAGACAAGCAGTGCCAGTAAAGCGACCACCAG
>Ga0209442_1000292_pt1 | contig 29991 bp, 41 predicted proteins | sample LauGreSBDMM110DD_2_FD_187565 | JGI IMG/M metagenome (GOLD analysis project Ga0209442, IMG submission 187565) | Freshwater lake microbial communities from Lake Michigan, USA - Sp13.BD.MM110.DD (SPAdes) (version 2) | ecosystem: Environmental > Aquatic > Freshwater > Lake | place: Lake Michigan...
CAGCTATCAGGATGATCTGGTTCTAGTTCGTCTTCTGCTGGAGTGAAACAGACGCTATCGAAGACCCATTCTTCAACGTCTTCAAGGTTGGGGATGTCGTACCAACCTTCGAGGTCCCTCTTCTCTTCTTTGGTATAGTTGGCTCCTCTTGGAACCCAGTAGTAACGGAGGACACCATTCTTGGTTTTGTAGATGTCACCAGCTTTATGTCCACCTGGGGTGTCAATAGAACAAGTGGGGTCAACGTCGTACTGGGTGAGACCGTCTTCTTTTGAGACGGGATCATAGTCGAGGATTTTAGCAATGATTTGCTGTTCTGGTAAGAGTGCCATAGGATTGGAAAAATGATTGTAAGAAAAGAGTAGATGAGAGCAATGATGATTGTAATTAGATCATCATTATGGTCTTGTCGTTTAATCATAATTTGGTGGTGGAGGAAAGTTAGTAGTTGGGAATTTGTCTACACCATCCCATTCATTCTGTTCTGATTCACGCATTGCTAACTCTTGTTCGTCTGCAATGTCTGCCAGTGCGTCAAGCATGTCAGCAGTGTAAGGTTGATCAAATGAGTTCATTTGTACTGTAGTCAGGAGGATACAATTCTAAAGAAACCGACAGTATTACCATTGATATCTTTTAAGTTTAAAGAATCAGAAGCAAGAGAAAGATGTTTTGGATGGTTAACTAATTTATCTGATAGTTCATCTAGAATTCGCGCTACTTCATTAGCTTGGTCTGTGTAAGTAATGCCAAAAGCATCGTTATCTACAGAGATAGAAATTTCTATGGAGTGATCCATTGTTATGTTGTTATTGGGGTAAGGTTAAATTGGTAGGTCCTTCTAATACCTTCCTAGATATACAAAATTTAGAAGTTCCAGTAATATGTTCAACAGTAATAATTTTGTTAAGTAGGACGTTGCAATACTTGTTGACGTTTTGATTTACTACGTATTGAAGTCCATTAAATAGAACAAAAGCAAGTGCAAAACCAGATACTATCAAGGATAACCCTGAGTAAGGTTGATACTTCATTTGAAATTTGCAGTGTGAAGTTACTGGTAAAATTCTGAATCGCAACTTGTCAATATAAAGTACAGTTGAAATATTTCTGGCATTTCATCAGTTTCAAGTTCTCTTGTAGCGACAATACCTCCTGATGAACATGTGTATTCTTGCTTTGAAGTGTTTTTCAGTGTCTGCATTAAGAGATAAGAAGCTGTTGCTTTTAATTCAGCAATGCAAGGAACTTTTAATTGATTATTTTCATTATTCCAAACCCAATCAAGGGTTGTCATAGTTAGGTGAACTTTTTCAAAATTAAAGTTGGCAATAACATAATCTATTTTGTTGATTTGTTCAGAAGAGATTTGCATTGTTGGTGGTGGTAGTGGGACAGGTTGGAAAAGGCATAGATTTATTAAGTCGTATGCCTTTATGCAGATTTTAGTCAGCAGCCAACGGCTTCCATGATAGATCAAGATCTCGCTTTTGACGATAACCTTGTCCTATTAGGAGGTTGACGCTTTTGCGAATAACGTTGATGGGCGCTTCAAGCTTTATGTATTGAGAACGTTTCTCAAGAACGTTTACTCTTAACATTTCTGCGAAGTCACCACGGATGGTGATTAGATAACCGTCGTTATCCTTTTGATAGAGGAAAGAATGATCTTGGCGCATGGTTTTTGTGCAAAGGAGTGGAACGAAGCAAGCTTAAATACAAACTTGATTCACAAAACAAAAAGATGTTTAAGCGAAGCAAGTTATTTGGTTTGGTATTTATTGAGGAGGATTAATTGGTTTGGGTTGATCTTCACTACAGTATTTAGCAATTTCTTTTAGTACGGAAGGATCTACCAGGTTGGTTAGATCGCCATCATTTATATCTGGTGAGATTAAGTTAGCAAGTTTCCGTCTGTTGGTATAGATAAGTTCTTTGATGTTGTCTTTCTGGTTGTCATTTAGTTTTGACCAGATGAGGAAAGCGGACCCAGTGGCAATTAAGGAGGTGGAAAGGAAACGAAACATTTGAATGGTGAAGAGGAAGAAATTTATTTATATGTAAATATAAAGAAAACCTTAAGACCATTTAATATTTATCTAGTTACGCTTATGCCATTAAACCTCATGTTTACACTATTTACCCATAATTTTGCTGTCTCATATTCGTTATAAAATCTATTTGAATTATTTAAAGCCTTCATTGCTCTAAGTCGAGCAGAGTTGGCTAATGATATTCGATCAAACAATGTCAAATACATGTTGCTTTCTGGACTAGACATTAGATAAATGCAATTGGATTTTAAAGTTAAAGTGGTCCTCATTTGAGAACCACAGAAAAGGGATCCGTAGATCCCCTAAGTGTGATTGTCAAATAGAAGCCAGTAAGAGGTTATCTTCCTGGAGGTTAAGTTGCTCATCAGTTGGTCTGTTAGTACCAGCTGCTTCTTCAGCTCGCTTGGCAGTACTGATTTTACCAAGGCGGATTGTAGTAATCGAAGTTACCACAATTTCCATACGGCTTAAGTACTTACCTTCTTTATCTTGCCAAGTTGTATAACGCAGTCGGTAGGTTATACCAACTGTGTCGCCTTGGTTGTATTTATCGGCGATACTTTTTCCTACACCGTTGTAAGCAGTGAGAGGAATAGCAGAATCGCCATCACGTGCATCAACTGGAGCAACACGGAATTGTGTTACATCTAGTTGATCATTGGGTTGACGGTAGTTAATTTCGGATACGATTGTACCGATCAAGTTACCGTTGTTAGCAGAAGACATAGCTTTTGTGCAAAGGAGTAGTGCAGCATCCTGTCCCAGGCTGCAATTGGGATAAACAAATAATTTTTAATCGTTAGCAGACGAAATCCTGATAACAATCACTAAGTACTGTTTGTAATTCTTTAACGCCAGTAGGCATCTCTTTCAAAGTAACTACATCTACTTGGCACCACTCATTCCTTTTAAGAACTTCAAAATGAACTTGTGTGGACTGACCGTTGTACCAAGTAACGCGATGAGTTGGAAAGCATTCGGGAGACCAGGAGAGCATGTTACTTCAAAGTTGTGCAGTGCCTATCTCTGCGGGCGGCTTTAATCTTTTGACGGGCTATTAAAACCCAATCACGTTGACGTATATATTTAATAATGCCTTTGATTTCACCAAGTGTTAAGTGACCAGTTGGCTCAGACATTCCTTCAAACCACACTTCATAAGTAGGTTCTTGTCCTGGATTGTTAGCTGCCATTAATCCTGAACCTCTTGGTCCAGTAACAATAGATATCTCACCAATCATTTCATCGATGTAAACCAAGTGATAACCACCTGGAACACATGGATGTTCCTTCCAACCTGTGGTTAGATCCATAAGAATACCTCAATGTGTGCGGTGCTTATCTCCGCTGGAGCTTATAATCGAAGCAAGTTAAATACATAACTTACTCAATAAAACCAACAAAACATTAAAACGTAGTGTTGGTAATAGCTGAGGGAGGCATTACACCTCCCAGACTGTTTAAACAGATTCAGCTTTAAATAGTTCAGCGACTGCTCGCTGTACTCTGGGTCGCGTTGCAAGGTACGCAACACCTGCTAATACAGCAGCAACTGTTGCTTTAACTACCAAGTGTTTTGAATCCATATTGAATTCAGCTGGTGAAACTGCTTGTGCGGTAGCTTCTGCTGCTGCTTCTGCAACAAAAAAAGCGTCTTCTGGATAAATAGTAAACATGTTCAATTAGGTTGAATTGGTTTAAGTGCAGAAGAACTCTGCTGAAATCCATCAGTAGTGATGGATAAGTGCAAAAATCAGTTGTACTTCTTATTTATGCAATACAATCCATGTCCTGCTGGAGATTTAATGACAACCAAATGATGAGTTGGCCTGGATGCGCAACTGTTTACTGCTAAAGTGTTCGATATTTTCTGCACAGGTATAAGAAGTAACATGCCACTTACGATACCTATTCCGATAGCTGCGAAAGAATTTGTTAGTTCGTTCATGATTAATAAAGACAGGGTGAATTGGTGTATGCCACTAAGTGTGGCAATTGCTGAAGGAGGACTTAAACCTCCTTGCTGGTCTGATTACCAGTCAGCTTCTAGCTCAAGCTGATGCTTAAGCCATTTGATCAGATCCTTATTATTGGAGATGATCTTGTTAGCAACCACAATGAAAGGTTGCATGTTATCTGTACCTAAATCCAAAAATGCATCAAATGCATTCAAGAATTCAAGTCGGAATTGTTCCAGCTCACGATCAACCAAAGGTCGGTGTTCACTGGAATCTCTGCGTGCCAGGAGTCTTAAATCCTGGAGCATGTTATACACAGCGGTGGTGGACATAACTGTTGTGCAAAGGAATAAACAGCATCTAAGGCCAGGCTGTAATTGGCCGAAACGAAGCAGACTTAAATACAAAATTAAGTCATTAAATAAATAAAATATTAAGGTGCAAGAAGATTAATTCTTGTTAGAATTGGAAGCAGTTAAGAGAACTGTTTATAAGGTTATTTCTGAGGTATACCCCTAGAAACAATTACCTATCACTGAGTAGTATTAAATACAAAAATAAATTCCTGAATAAATACAAGTCTTATGCAACAAACGACTGCAGTTTAAAACAGGAATAAAGCAAGAAAAAAACAGAAATAAAACAGAAGTTAAGCAGTGATAAAACAAAATATTCAATTTTAATATTCCACAGCTCCTGCCAAAAATTTTTTAACGCGCCACCTTCCATCTGACGCTATAGGTGAGAGTGATTGCGGTGGAAGGGATTACAAGGGAGAGTAAGGGTATGTGGCGTATAAACTAAGGAATGGGGATTATAACAGGGTATATGTAGGATTAGAGGCCCGAAGGCCCCTATTTAGAAAGGAATTTCTGGTGAGTATGGTAACGGTGAGTGCGGTAACGCTGGTCCGAGGCAGAGATGTATGAGTTGGAAGTCTCCATTTTCAAAATCATCTATGTAATAAAAGTAGTCACCATTGATTAATACAATGTCAGCTGCACTGAAGTTAAACATGATTAAAACGCAGCAGGTGAAATACAAATCCTGCTATATCCATCAAATAAATCCATCAATCGCAGCAGGTAGTAACCTATCGCAACCTACTAAACATCTAACACAACACACCTACCCACCCAGAACTTCTTTTTTTGTTTCAGCTCGCTTCCTCTCGCTGTAGTTGTCTGATACCTGCCGGGTTTTTTACCCCAAATAACAGTTTTTTAGGCGCCGATAGGGTTACAAGCATATTTATAGAGCTTAAAATCAATAATATTGAAGAATTACATAAAATGCCTGTATCACCACAAGATTTTGCCCTATGGGCATCGGTTACAGGTAATAATTACCCTGAAACTGCAAGTGAACGCATGGCTTTAGCTCCTCACGTACATAATTTTGTACGTAATTTTGGTAAATCAGGGGCAAATAGGGTTCTAGAACAACCTGGATCAAATGCTATATACAATCAACCGGTTTCTGCTCAACATTTAAATGCAAACAGTGCTTTCGGTTCTCCTGTTACGCCAGATAATAATGTTTCTAAAATCGTAGGTACTTATGATTCAACGCTTACTGGAGAACATAATACTAATCAAGACGCAGAACGCATTGAAGATACATCTAAACAATACGATTTAGTACGTAATATTGGTCGTGCCGCCCTTGGTGCTGGACTTGTTGCAGGTGGAGTTGCTCTTGCTTCTACACCAGAAGGAAGACAAACGGTTCAAAATGCTGCAACAACAGTTAAACAGGGCGCTCAAAATATTAGCAACCGTGTTTCCAGTTTCTTAGGGGGAATAGGGGCAGACCGTGGTATTGATCCAGATACAATACGTAATTCTGGTGATGTAACTCCTCCAACAACAGCACAACGTTATAACCAGGCGGATGTTCCGGTAGCTACACAAGAAATACAAATTGCAAAAAACTCTCCCGTTGGTTCAACAGAACGAGAGCTTTTAAATATTAAACCAGTTACAGAAAGTGAGGTAATTACATCAAGCCAAACATTTGCACCAAGCCAGACAGGAGATATTGTTGCACAACATCAAAGAAGAGAAGCAGCAACACGTCTTGCGAATGTTGCACGCAAATTAAAATCAGGTATGTCGTTTTCTGATATAAAGTACGGTGTAGAAAGCACTGATCCCCCACTGCCAAATTTACCAGGACTTGAACAACAAGGTCTATCAGAACGAATTAGATCTTTATCAAGTGTTGAGTTGCCAGAAACAATACCATCAACTACATCACAACAAACTTCAGCTCTTAACCCATCGTTAACAGATGAAGTAGATTTATTTGTAGCCGGGTTAACAAAAAGTGCGGACCCCTGGACCGGAGAGTACACACCAGCTAGTAAATCTACAGAATCTTTTAATGCTCCTCTTCAAACAATAAAAGGTAAAGTTCCCGACCCCTGGTATGCACGTGGCCCACGTCCAGTACGTAACGCTTCTCCTGAAGAACTAAACGCTGCAAACCTTGTTGCTGAAGTTTATGCTAAAACTGGAGAACGGATTACACCAGAAAATGCACAAGCTGCTCTTCGTGGTGGTGAACTATCATCTGCAGTACAAAAAGCTTTTACCCCAACAGATTATCTTGCAATCGGTTCTCAAACATTTGATCCTGGTCAAGTTCAAACTGGACGCACAATGCAAGTTGGAACAGGTGAAATAAGAGGAGCTACTTCAAAAGATTTTCTTGAGCGGTTTACAGAAGAGAACGTAGCCGGTCTAACAAAACAAGGGCGTCAAAGTGCCTCCCGTGCAACACTTGGCGGTGATTACGTACCTGGAGTAAGCCAAGAAACAGCAGACCCTAATGCAGTAATTTCAACCGCTGGCGGTAGAACCATGCGTAATGTAAGCGCATTAGATAAAGAAGCTCTTGCTGAAGGAAGAATTGAGTATGCAGGTTTTACTGGACAAACAACTGACGTGAATCCTGAGATAGCAGCAGCTACATATAAATCAGCCACTAACCCTCAGAAGGTTCGCATGTTTAATTCTTTACTTAGTCCACAAAGCTCAAGTCAAGTATTGCATTTAAAAACAGAAAGCGGAATAATACCGATGACTACTAATGAATTTAAAAGACGCACTGGCGCACAAGCACATAAAGTGTTTGCAGATGTTGTACAACAACATGCAGCACACCATGGCATTGAGCTGCCTAATCCCGATATCATTACAAACTCTGGTCAGGTTATGGAAAATACAAATCCAGCTTTTATTGATGCTGCCAATAAGCTTATAAATACAAGAGGAATAAGTGAATCAGTATATCCAATGATGGCTGCAAAATTTAATGATGTTCTACAGCAATCAGGCATTAATTTAACTGCAGCCAGTGATCCAGAGTTATCTCATGGAGCATTGAATACTTTAATGGGCGTTGCACGAAACACTTCTACAGCTCAAATAGGACTTGAGAATTTTGGTAAACTTGCCGGACGTTCACGTTCCAGGGGTATTATTAGATCAGACACCAGTCAAGTTCCAGTAGCACTCCCAGGCCCTTCAGCTGAATCAGTTTCACAAGCTATGAAAGGACTTGGCTTAGGTACTAAACTTAACCCATATTAAGCTAGAATAAGGAAAAATTAGAACTAACATGACCTTCCTAGAACCGATTCTTATCCCAGGCTGTTTCATTCTGGCTGGCGCTATCGTTACGTATGCAGTGTCTAAATTTAATAAAATTAAAACCGTTTCTTATCTTCTTAAGTACGGCCCTATAATCAAAAAAACATACGACGTTATAGATCCAATTCTAGATAAAAACCTATCTAGGTGGTACGGATCAGATATTGATAAAGCAATAGGACTAACAATAGAAGCAGTTGCTGATGGTGAACTAACAGATAAAGAAGTTAAGAAACTTTCAATTATTATTGCTGAGCGTTGGTTACCACAAAAAGCTGCCGACAAAGTTCGTCAATATTCCAAATCTTTATATGAAGTACCCCAGATCTTAGCAGCCAAACAAATTACTGAAGTGGTAAACGGATTAACCTCTAAAGCATCTGGACTTGATTATGCGCGTAAACTTCTTTTATTTTAGTAATGAATAAAGATAAAAATTGGATTCAAGGAGCAATTAAACACCCAGGCGCCTTTACAAAAAAAGCTGAAGAACGTGGTATTTCTGTTAAAGAATTAACCGCTAAAGTAACAGCAAATCCAGATGAATATGACAAGACAACAGTTAAGCAAGCTAATTTGGCAAAAACTTTAAGTAAGTTACGTAAACACAAACAATCTAAAAACAAATAATAAAATGCAAGCACCATATAGTCAAGATTATACTGGACCTGCAGATCAAGCCAGACGAGCAGGTAAATCTCCTGATGTAGGGATTTTAGGCCCTAACCCAAAATCTTCATCAGATCCAAATTCATTTAAAAATGATTTTATTGCTAGGTATAAATTAAATCCTGATAGTAAAACTTTTTATTCACAAGGTATTTTTCCCGGTAAGACTGCAAACTTATCGCAACAAAAATACGATGATGCAGATGGTGCTCCTTATTTTGCTAATCCTGATGATCAAACATTAGCCAATGACTTTGTATCTAAATATTCAACAGGAATTTCTAGGGGTTTAATTGAAGAAGATCGTGCAATAACTTCTTCTTCTGTAGATCAATTTAGAACTAAAAAACCAATGGAAGACTTAAGGGATAGTAATGTAGTATCAGGTAAATTCCCAGGTGCAGGGGGAGTAGCAACTACATGAATTACTCAGAACCAATTCGTTTAGCTGGAACAGCATTACAAAATTTTTTCAGTGACCCAAACACTATTAAAGGAATAGGTAAGCGTGTGCTTGCTGAAACCGCTATTAACACCGCTGCTCAACAAGTTGTACCACGTTTAATGGGTAAGCGTCCAGAATATAATATCCCTCAATCTCTTCTTAACACTGGAGTTCAAGCAGCAATAGCAACGCCGTTAGCTGGGGGAATGCAAACACTCGGCGTCCCAGAATGGGCAGCTCAAACCGGTAGTCAGATGGTAGCTTCACCTGCAGCTTATGCAATTACAAATGCAATTATTCCCGAGACACATAATCAAGAACATAGTAATTCTCACGAATTAATGCAGATGCAACAAATGCATGCAGAGTTAGAACAACAAAGATATAACAATGAAATTAATTTGGCATTAGCTAAAAATTATCATGCACCTACTGAAATTGTACATAGAAACCCAAGTGCAGACTTGCAAACTGCTTACAATATCATGACACCTAACGTTTCTTACTAAGGTAATGAATCTTGATCCTAATAAAAATTATTTAACAAACAGTCTTGCAAATATTCAACAGTTTGTAAACTCTGCTGCTGATGAGTTACGTCATATTGTTTATAAAAGTAAATATGGCTATGGATCTGCTTCTGGCCCTGCAGTAAAAAATATAGCTGAATTAAGAACAGCACCAGAAGCTTTTGTAGCTTCTGCAGTTGGTGACGTTCTTACAGACCAGTCTCGCAAAGAGATTTGGAAATATACAAATATTCCAAGGATGGCTGGTGAAATTGGAAAAGCAGTTTCATCTGCTGCTGGAATGGATCCTGTCACAGGAGCGGTTCTTACAATAGGCGCACCCGCCGTTTTACTTGGACTTAGTGGCCGCACAGGACCCCTTTCTCAGGGTATGCGTCCCAAAGGATACAAAGCTGTTGCACCTACTTCAAAAGAAAAAGATCCTACAGGTAGAACTCCACAATCAATACCATTAGAAATAGCTTTACGATACGGCTTAGGACAAACCAGTCAAATCCTTCCTTATCAAGAATTTAAAAAAGAACGTCCAGATGTAGCACCTTCTACATATACTCAATATCGTCGATACGAACATTCAAAACCGGAGCCAGGTAAGTTAATTGGTATTGATCCAGAAGGTCAATCTTTTACTACTATTGGAGGATTGGTTCGCGGTAGTGCAAAAGGGTTGAATGATCCTGAAATTAGACTTAAAGGAATGCCTGTTACTTTAAGTGGAGCTCTTGGTACAGCAGCCGGACTTGGAGCTGCCTCTGCAGCTTATGCGGCCTTACCAATTAAAACTAAATATGCACGTTCTTCTATAGATTTATCTAGATCAGGTCCAACAACAAATCCAATTACAGGACAAGTACAGACTGGCGCTGCACGTACATACTCACCTTCTTCTCTTACAACAGCCGGGATTGCAGCTATTGGTTTAGGAACCGCTGCTGCAGTTGGAGCAGCAACAAAAAAAGTACTTCAAAAAGCAGCAGAAAATAGGATTAAAAAAGATAACCCTGTAGAATATTTAAAGCAAAGGCACGGTTCTCTTGAGCAAGCAAGCAGTGCTCTAGGTTTGCCACAAGCTCAAAGTTGGCAACAACTTATTCCCTACGTAAAATAAATCATGGCTTACGGTTTTAATTTAGGTACAAGCGGAAGTTTTAACACTGAAAATAATTTAGACCCTAACAAGTCTTTTTATGGTGATTATAACGAAACACGCGGATCTATGAGTCCAAATGATCAGGATGTAATTAATAATTGGACTATTCCTAAGTACGAAAGAAGTGATTACGAACAGGAACCTATAGATTGGAATAAATTTGGAGTAGCTGAACCTAAAAAACGTTTTGCTGGGGAAATCTGGGATTCATTGAATAAAGAACAAAACAGAAATCGTTACAGTAATCAGTTAAATGCGCCAAGAGGGGTTTACGGTGGCCAACCTTCTACAGGTGGCTCTGGACAAATCTTAGAAAACCTCGGTGTTGTTTACCCGCAAACACACAGCCCTGTTGTTATACAAGGACAACAAGGTAGCCCAGGAGTTGGTGGTGATATTGGTTCTTTAGCTGGTATGGGGCTTGGTTTTGCGCTAGGCGGTGCCGGTGGTGCTGTATTAGGAGAAAAGATTGGCGGAAAAGTTGGCAATGTTGCTGGCAGCTTCTTTTGATAATATTCTTAATAGTTTAGAAATTACCTAATTTAAAATAGTAATCAAAAGGATTTAGATTATGTTGCCACTAATACTCGGTAGCGCCGGACTCGGTGCTCTTGTCGGCGGTGTTCAAGGTTATCAAAGAAGTGGCGGTGACTTAGGACGCACACTTGCAAGCGCAGCCACTGGAGGCCTACTAGGTGGTGCTACAGGAGGCTTAGGTGGTCTTGCTGGTGGCGCGGTTACTCGTTTTGCTGGACAGAAGTTAGCAATGCCCCTCGTTCCTGGAGGTATTGGACAATCTTTAGTTAGTAAAGGAGTATCCCCTGAGTTGTTAGCGCAGGCACCTGGCTTTTTAGGTGGCGCAACTAACATTGGCACACAACTTGCTGCAGGTAGTTTACTTGCTCCACTTGCTGGCTCAATCGGACAACTTGGAACACAGGGTGCCGGTGCTGTTACTGCAGGTGTACGCGGAATGCAACCTGTCCCAGGTATGCCTAATGTTGCAGCATTACCACAAGGACTACAAGATAAAAACCGACCAATGGATTTATATGACGCTTATTACGGAACGGGGTTAACTGCAAGAACTGTCGAGGAACTGGCGCAAGATGTTCAAATGAAAGGTTTGCAAAAACAATTTAATACTATGTATCCTCAACTAAGTCAGGCCAAAAAAGACGAAATGCAACGTCAATTAGCTGCAGCACAAATTCGCCAAAATATTTCTACTGCCGCTAACATGATAGAACGTGGTCAACAAACTGCACAAACCATAGGAATCAATGCTGCAAATACACTTGGTAATGCATTAGCTTCTCAATATCAATATCAGTAATCATGGCTAATACACCATTTGATTTTTTAAATACACCTACAAGGTTTGCTTCCTTAGGGTTGAATTTTAAAACCGGTAGACGGGACGATCCGGCTCAGTCATATTACACGGGTATTAAATCTTCTGAAGCCGTACCTGGATTTTCAACTGATAAAACAGATTACCAATCTCTTTTGTCAGAGTTTGTTCCGGCAGGTTACCAGGCGCCAACGTTTGGTGCCGCAACAGGACAACAAGTTAATCCAACGGTTAATGCAGTACCTGACTTATCTCCAGCCCAGATGGCAGCTATTCAATATCAACAAATTATGGGTCCTTACAATAGGGCCGAAAGAAACGAGGCAGCAGCTTTTCAAAGTGATTTAACGCAACAGCAGTTAGAAAGAACCTATCCTTTTTTAAGTGCTGCTGCTAATGAAGCAACACAACGTGCTTTAAGTGCCAGTAAAGAATGGGCTGCTTATAAACAAGGCTTACCTACTACAGCACAGGATATTATGACAGCCAAACAGAATCAACTTACCAGTGCGGCGCAAGCTAAGTACCTTGAGGATTTAGGAATAGCATCACTTAATACATCAGCGAAACAACAAGCAAAACTTGGTTATACTGGAAAGAGCTTTTCAAGTTAATTGAACAGCTTTTTATTAAACTAGTTTTTTAATAAAAATTTAATCATGGGATCTTCAAACCAACAATCAAAATCGCCAACAGTTATTTACTCGCCGCCGCCTCCTCCTCCAACAACCACTGATGTACCCTCACAGTCTTATGAGACTCAAGTACGGTTGGATGAGATTGCCAATGCACAAGCACGTTCAAATGCAGAGTTTGGTGCAGAAATAGATCGCAGTCAAAACGAATTCTTTACTAATCAAGATATTAGGAGAGAACAGTCCTCTGCTGGCGAACAGCGGATGACAATAGGAAAGCAAGGTGAAGAAGAACGTGCAACAGTAGGTGCAAAAGGTGAGCAAGAACGTTTAGGAATTGAAACCTCAGGCGCTCAACAACGTCTAGGAATTCAAGAATCAGGTAAAGAAGAACGTTCAACACAAAAGGAACGTTATGCTGGTGAGCAGGTTTTAATAGGTGCTAGAGGAACACAAGAACGTTTAGGAATTGAAACCTCAGGCGCTCAACAACGTCTAGGAATTCAAGAATCAGGTTCTCAACAACGTTTAGGTATTCAAGAAACTGGTAAAGAAGAACGTTCAACACAAAAGGAACGTTATGCTGGCGAAGAATCACTAACTAAAGTTAGGGGAATAGAAGAACGTTCTGGAATTAGAGAAACCGGTTCTGAAACACGTTCTACCGTTCAAACCAGCGGCCTAGAACAACGTTTAGGAATTAAAACTTCAGGAGAAGAAGAAAGAGAAACAATTGGTAAATCAGCAACGGAACAACGAGCTTCTGATTTACAGAAAGAAATGTATAGGCGTTACGCAGAAAATAGAGATTATGAACAAGCTCAAAATCAGTATCGAACATGATTACTTGGATTAAAGAGTTAACAGAAAAGGAAAGAGAATCTTTTCATGCGTTTTGCAAAAAAACGCTATCACCGATACAAATGTATCTTTATGCAAGGTTTCTAGGTTTTACTGGAAGCATAGTTGAGTGTAATGAATGGGCGCAAGAAATACATTCAAAGAGAAATTTTAATGCCATATTAGAAGAAGAAATTGAGTTAATGCAGTTAGACATTTCAAAGTTACGTGATGCAATTGATCTTGGAATGGTTAAACAAGATATGGGGACAGCAAGGATTGCTATGTTGCAAAAAGAATTACGCGGTTCAATAAAACAATTAAATGATGAGAAAGTTTTAACAGATAAACAAGGGTTGATTCTTGCCGGTGCAGATCGCGCTTTACGGGAAATGCTATCAATCTTCCGTGACGACCCTATTGAAGGACCGCTTCAAGAAGCGTCCATGGGGGTATGGACAAAAATATTGGCAGAAGAATCTTAAAGTTTAGTGCCTTAAGCTGATGGCATGGCAGGCACATCACTTTATTCCGTTTACCGAAGGACCGCACGTGCTGCAGCAAAACAACAGATAGTAAAAAAAAGTTCCAACATTGACATTGAGCTGGCAAGAAAAGATTTTGCTTATTTTTGCACAGTAGTTGGAGACAAACCACCAGCGACACACCACCTTCTTTGGCACCAGCACTTATGTACTGGAAATAGCTCAGAATGTTTAATTAATATTGCTGGCCCAAATGTAGATATACTAGGTCCTAGGGGTAGCGCAAAAAGTACAATTTTAGGTTTATTTACAGCATGGACAATTGGTGTACATGCTTTAAACAAGAAGCCATTAAAAATTCTTTACATTTCTTATACTGTTGATGTAGCCAGGCCAAAAAGTGCTGCTATTAAAAGAATCATAGAAGAAAGTAAAACATATAAAGAAGTATTCCCAATGGTAAAAATTGCCAAAGGAATTAATAGTAACGAATACTGGAGTATTGATTGGAAGTTTGCTGGCATCAGATCTACCGGTGAAGAAGAATTTACTCTTTGCTGCGCTGGCCTAAAAGGTGCCGTTACATCAAAACGTAGCCATCTATGTATAATAGATGACCCGATTAAGAGCTCTGACGACATTAAGAACAGAGATATACGAGTAGCAATGGAAGATAACTGGAACTCAGTTATTACTCCTACAATGTTTGAAGGTGGGCGTGCAATTTGCCTTGGTACTAGGTTCCGTCATGACGATGTTCATGCCAGTACTTTTACACCTGGTAATGATTGGGTTCAAATTGTTCAATCCGCAATAACGGTAGATGATCAAGGAGAAGAGGTTTCTTATTGGCCAGAGATGTGGTCACTTGAGTATTTGCAAGATCGTCGTCGTCAGGCTCCTATAAGTTTTAGTTTTCAGTATCAAAACCAAATTGTACAAACAAGTGAACTATCTGTATCTCCAGATTTAATTGTTAAGGGTCAAATTTCCACTCAGTTTGATGCGTTAGGTATTGGCGTTGATTTGTCTGCTGGAATAAAAGAACGAAATGACTATACTGTTTTTGTTATGGGTGGAAGAGTTGGTGACAAAATTCATATTATTGATTGCAAACGAATCAGGATTATGGGTAACTTAGAAAAATTAGAAGCATTAATGGAAATGATGTATGAGTGGGGAGTTGTTCACAAAGATGGGAAAGATTATCATCCGACTGGAAACACTATTGATGTATGGTCTGAAGCTGTAGCTTATCAAGCATCTTTAGAAGCTGATTTCAGAAGAATCTGTCAAGGTGATCATGGACTTTACAATATTAATTGGCATCCTGTCAAAGGATTTCGCGGAGACAAAGTAGCACGTTTTAGGGGAATCATGGGTTTATTTGAACAACGTAAGCTAATCTTTAACAGGTACCGTAAATTTATGGCCTTAACCGATGAGATCGTAAATTTTGGTGTCAGTTCCCACGATGATTGTGTTGATGCTTTAATTTGGCTTTGTAATGGTTTAATGACCAGAGGAAAACTAGAGCTAGAGTATTGACGCAACTTAAACTTATACAAACACTCAAAAATGTCTACCGGCTATTACGTCATCGAGCTTGAACAGGACGCTTACGGCTCCGCCCTGCTCCCACTTCCCGACGAACTTTGTCACGACATGTCCCTCATCCCTGGGGAACAATTTGATGTCGAGGTAGAGGACGATGTGATTACATTCAAAAGATTGCATGCTGGTTACAAAATTGAGGCATAATAGAAAAACAGGTATTTTTCAAAAATGAGCGATAGCAAGTCAGCGTTAGATTCTATCCTCAAATCCGTTGTCAGTCGAGACGGAGGTGGCTCTGCGGACACCATGCTGGTGAATGCACACCTTGCCCAAATGAAAATGTTTGGGATTCGTCAAGGCGTGGAATTTTATCCTGACCAGGATAATTTCGGTACACAGCGATTTGATTTTGTTCAACAAGTAATTCGGTTTAATAAACTTGATGCAAGGTTGGATTCCATTTGGGATCGGTTTCTTGCATTTGGAAAAGGTTTATTTTATATAAGGCCTACAAAAAAAACTTATCGTTTATATTGGTTTGATAAAGATGCTTACCGTTCATATTATAGTTCCGACGGCGAACTAGAAGAAGTAATAATTATCTATCCTTATAAAGTAAAATCAAATCGTGGTTTTTCTGGAGTAGGTTTATCAACAGATAAACGCTACATGAGATTAAGAATTACAGCGACTGAAATTGAAGAGTATCATAGCGAGCAAGAATTAAATTTTGATTCAACATTAGAGTTTGCAACGTTAGGAAAGAAGACAGTTATAAACACAATGCAATTCATTCCTTGTGTTGAAGTTTTCAATAATCCAGATGCTTTTGGGACAGAGGGTAGTGGTGAATTTGAGTGGCTAAGCAATCAAATTATTGCCCACGATGAGATGGTAAAAAATATTAGGGCTAATCTTTCTTTCTTTGGGAACCCAACTTTACTTTCTTCCCGTCCTAAGCAAGATATTATTGAGCAAAAAGATGGAGATGTTTCTCAAAGACCAAGTATTGCAAGCCAGTCTGGGTTCCAATCTGACTTTCCGCTTTCAAGTTCTACTTATCGCCAAGATAATGTAACCAGACAAGCCCCTGGATATATTGGACGACCCGGTACTGGGATGAGAGTGCCACGTGTTATTGCAAACCTTGAGCCTACGGACCGCGTTGGTTTTATTACCCCCAATGCAATAAGCACCGATCAAGCAAGATACGCAGAACAGTTACGCTCCGAGATACGTTTAGCCCTTGGAGGAATTGATGACTTAAGTATTACAAATGTAACTGCAACTGAAATTAAATCAGCTTACGGTCGCGTAAGTGCTACAGCTAAGAAAAAATGTTTGCAAATTTATACATACGGAATTTGTAAATGTTTTGAGTTAATGATTTTTCAAGAAGAACAAATATTTAGGAAAACACTTGCTTTTAGTTCCGGCTTAAAATATCCAGATCCACCTGAAGACTCAGAAGATCCAAAACTTGAAGCAAAGTATGAGAAAGCAAAAGCTAAGTATGAACAGGGTTTACAAGCTGCAATTGATAACGCAATACAAACAAAAACAATACCGCCAGGGGTTTTAGGTCTTGCTCCAGATGGCGATAGAACCGTTTGTTGGCGCTGGATGGGTCCTGTTTATGAAGACACCGCTCAAGATAAACTTAACCAATCTATCTTTACACGTAACCTACAGGAATTAGGTGTTGATAGCATTGAAGCACTGAAGTATTTGTTCCCTTCAAAAACGGACGACGAAATCGCAGGCATGCTCTCCGGTTTCCCGTTCCGCATGGTGGGTGAAGTACAGAGGGCGATGTCTACTTTCATTGACCTGGTTAACCAGCAAATGAGGACCCCGCATCCGCAGCAGCCGGATATACCGATGGCTGCGGACCCACGTCTTGATCTTACACCGTTCCTTTACCGAACTCTCGAAAGCCTACAAAAAGAGGTAACCTATGCAGGCCGATACCGCAATGCCGACCCAATCGGCACCCCAAGTATCTCAGACCCAACCGATCAGCTACGCGGCTCCAGTTTCTCAAACAGCAGCCTACGCGCCAACGGTTTCAACAACGTCCCAATGGGTGGCGCCTTACCAGCAGGTAACGGCCCCAGCACCGCAAATGCAGGCCCAGATGGGCGTCCCCCAGACGCAATACAGCCCTACAGCGTCGTACCCCCAAGCTTACCAGGCGTCCCCACAATCGCCCCAGTCGGAGAATCCTTACAAGGAGGCATTCAACAGGGTAGTAGGACTCCTGAGTTCGCCGGTGCAATTCCCGTTCCAGGGTCAACAGTCTCAAACGAGTCCGCAGTACGCCCCGGCCAACTACAGTTCCCAAGTGGCTCCCCAGTACAGCAGCGCGGGGACGCAGACCTATACGCCTGGGATCAACAGCAACCAGGGTTACTCCAACGGTTATTCCCAAACTTCTCAGGAACTAACCAGGGACCAGCTCCAAGCAAACGGAGTAAGCGAAGCAAGTCTTAGTGTAATTGATCATTTCGGTGCTGATTGTCCAGTAATCCTTAATGATTATTCTTGCAAAATTGAAGACGCTCTTATTGTTACCAATAACCAGTTAATTCACGCAGTTAATCTTCTTAAAGAGTTATCCGCTGAGCATAAAGCTTACGAGACAATTCTTACAGATCCTGATGTACTTGCTGATTATACTTGCGAGTTCTTCGGTGAAAATGGTCCTTACCCTGTTCCCGATGAATCAGTTTCTTATAGCAGGCCTGTTGGTCAACAGTTTGTTAACCCAGCTGTTGCTCCTCAGTATCAGCGTCCTGACATGCCAGTTCCTCCTCAGCCTCAGCAAACACAAGGCAATCCAGCGGATTTCTGGAATAGTTTTGGTTCGTTGGCTGACCGTGACCCCGCTAATGCATGGCGCTATTTGAATGCAGCACAACAAAATCCTGATGTATTCCGCCAGAAACTTCTGGTAATGGAATGATCATTAGTTGATCTATTAAGTTTAGAATATGGGGTAGTAAGTGCTACCCCTTTTTTATTAAATATAGAGACATAAAATGTTTAATGCGCCACCGAACGTACAATCCGTTGTTTCCAGTGCTGGAGAAGCAGTTAAGAGCGGTGTTCAAGCAACGGAAAAAGTAGGAAAACGTGCGGCTAATTTTATTGCTGCAATTGGAACAAGTGGCGGTCCTGTTGGATCCGCTGCGTTAATTGGATTTGGAGCCGGTGCGGTTACCGGTGCATTGGCAACTGCTTACCAACGTGAGCAAGGACTACATCGAATGGCTGGAGAAGCTATTGAAATTGGTAGCCCACACTCACAAAGTGTAGTAATGCCCCCGGATCTACAAGCTGGATATTTAAATTTAAATACTTTTGGATCACCTCTACCAACACATGGGTTAATGGGTGCGCATAACTTGCGTGCCTCACAAAGAATCCAAGATCAGGCAACTGCATCTGCACAGCAATATATCTCAGCATATATGCCTCAAACAGGTCAGCTTCCTTTTGGAGAAGTAACTCAACAACCACAACAAAAAGGTCGCCGCTAATGGACCACAACAAAGCCAAGAAAGCTAAAACAAAAGCTAAAGCACGCAGCACACAAAAAAAATCCTCCCAAGAACAAGTTGCTCAGCAACAGGCTGCCACAGCACAGATGATGGCAATGTCTCAGCAACAGGGTCAGGGTTTTATTAATCCAGAAGTGCAAGCACAGCAAATTGCTTTACAAACACCAACAACTAATCCTTATCACATGATGGGAGCAATGGCGCCTACAGCTTACCGTTATGGAAACATGGTAGATGGTTACTCTGGAGTCGATCCACAATTCCGTCCAATGGGTTAATAATCGAGGTAAGTAAGTCTTTGCTATAATTTTATTAATGGAGCAAATGTTCCAGATACTTTGAGGTAATTAACCTCAGGTTTCAGCTAATCCTTACGCTGAGTAACCACTATGTTTATCGATAACGACTTTCCCAAGCTGTTGGGCGCGGAGCTGTACCGCCCTCACCCAGCGTATATCGTGGAGATGGCGGCTGAGCCCGTCGTGGTCCATGACTTCACTAAACAGCCAGGACAGACTGTGCAGCTGGACCGTTATCGTTTCTGGGGCAACCCTGGGACAAAGACCAGCCGCGAGCGTACCCAAGATCAAACTATCGGTACTGCTAGCAGTCGTGCAATCGTAAAAGACAAGGTTCTTGTTTCTTTGCGTGAGTACACTGGTCCTGCCGACCCTAATAATACAAACCTTCCCAGCACTTTTAAGATTGCTAGGGAGACCCTGATGACCGCTCAGCGTCTTCTTTTGGACTCCGGGAACCTTAATATGTTCCACCAGTCCATCGGTTCGTTGACACTTTTGGATGATTATCGTCGCTGGAGGGACCGTGTGTTCCTTGATGAGATGGCAAAATCCGAATCCCGTGGTGCATCTGGCGACACACAGGGTGGTTACTACTACCCCAATGGTAAAGCCAAGTCTTCTTCTACTGTACTTAGCTCTTATAGTGCTACCGAATACGCTTCTGAGCGTTACAAGTTTAACGTAAAGACCGACCTCCTAGAGGTTGTTCGTCAACTGCGTAAGCGTAACGTTCCTGTATTCCAAGACGGTTACTATCGTTGTATTGCTGACCCTTCTTTCATGAAGGATCTGCGTGCTGATCAAGGCTTCCGTGAAATTGCCCGTTACCCAGGTATGGGTCAAGGCAACCCCCTCATGGGTGCTGCTGGTCCTAACCAGGCAATTTATGGTGGCGGTCAATATGGCCAAGCAATGTTTGTTGCTGGTGAGCCCGTGATGCCTACCGGATTTGTATTTGAAGGAGTACGCTTCTTCGAGTCAACCAACTTTGCTGAAAAATCCATCACTTGTGATATTGGCGATGGTAGCGGTGCCATTACTCACACCACTCCCCCAGGCCTTTTCTTTGGTCCTCAGGCAGTAGGCGTTGGTATCGGTGGCCCTAACGCCCAAGTTCTTATTAACAACAACGACGACTTTAGCCGTTTCATTATCTTGATCTGGCAACTGTACGCTGGTTTTGCTAATTTGAACAAGGACTTTATCACCTCTGCTTTCACCGTTATTTGAGAATAAGAGGTACTAACAAATGGCAACTTACAAATCAAATGCTGGAAACATCCTCCAGCCCGGCGCTCAGATCAATCGCCTTTCTTCGTTCAACGTAGAAGGTGTTTATGGTTGGCCAGGTATTGAAGCGTATGAACTGGTTGGTTATGTAAAGATTAGCAATTTAGTTGCCGATAGGGCAAGCTACAAGAGCTTTGATATTACTGTCCCTTCACCAGATCGTCGTGTTGACGACCGTGTACGCGATAACCGTACTTCATTGGTTGTTAATGCTTCTACTTTGCGTCCAGCTTATGTGTACGGTGCTTCTGTAGCCGTAGCACAGGACATTCCTTCCGGTGGTGTAGTAGGATTCCCCGCGTCTCCTGTAACTGCAGACATCGGCGGAACAACTAGCGATCTTCTTTTCCTTGGCCCTAATAACGCTGGTGTTCCTTTTGGTATACCTAGTTCACAGGCCAACGGTTTAGCTGCTGCTTCTTCTTACCTAACTGCTGCTTCTAACCTATTTACTCAAGGTTCAGCAGCTGTTACAGGTGGTGGTACAACAGGCATCGCTCCTTTCCTTAACACTGTTACTACTGCAGGTATTGTTGCTGCTAACCTTGCAGACTCAATGCTCTACAAGGTGACTGCAGACACTACCTTCAAGGTGTTTAGCACCACTGGTGTTACTGCAACCACTGTTAACGGTGCTGGTGTCTTTATCAGCGCAGCTGATTCTGATGCTGGTAAGGCAGGTTACTTGTTGTGCAGGGTTAATTACCTACGCACAGCAGCTGCTGTTTCTTGGAATGACATCCAAGGTTTTATTGACTTTGCTTCTCAGGTAGGCGGCAACGATACTTGATACTGGCCAATAAGGGTTAAGGTGGGTATTGTATTGATAGCTGTCATTTCATTTTTTAAATGCTGTATCAATACAAGCCCACCGGCTCCCTCCTTGAAGTTGTCTCTAAGCATGGGGAGGGAATCCTCATGTGTGTCGATTCACAAGATGAAGTTTGGTACGTAGCGGAAGAGGACCTTGTACCACATCTTGATGCTACAAATGAAAAAATCCGTACAGAAGAACGTCTTGCTGCTCAACTAGAAGAAGAAGGCGTTAAACCTGCAAAAGCAACTAATCGAGAAACATTTCCACTTGACGTTAGGATTAACATCAATACTGCAAGTGCAAGACAGATCGCCGATGCATTACCTGGAGTAGGATTAAAAACAGCACGGGACATTAAAGATTTACAATCTTCAATGACCGGTGAAAAGTTCGTTAAACTAGATCAACTTAAGTCCATCAAACGGGTTGACTGGGACGAAATCTTTAAAGAAAATCTTATCCGCGTTGAGTAATGCAACTCGATAGCTTCCTCAAATCAAAAGTCCGCTGGCACTTGGGATATAACACTACAAGCGTCCCTGCTGGTGATCAGGCACGTCTTGAGGAAGCTGTCAACAACATCCCAGATTCGTTCTGGTATTCAAAAATTGTCGAACAAGTAGGTAGGTGCGATCAAGCAGAAAAACGTACCGACATGACTGGTAGTGTTAATAACAATACTATTCCGCGTAATCGTATTGAAAGTATTGCAGGCGACGTAGATCGTACAATTGCTACTTCTGATTTTAGAGAAACACTTAAAACTTGGACGGCGATTTATATATACGAGACGGATCGATTAGCCCTACATCTTTATGTTCCCAATTACCGAAACCCTGAACAGGCTAGGTATCGATTTGATCGGGAAGGAGCTGAATTTATTCAAGCACTTCCAGGCCCTGCTGACGTTTCTGTTGGTACTAGGCTCATGCTTTCAAATAGTTTCCGCTAGAGAGGTTAAGAATAAAATGGCAGCCTTAAACGCAAGTCAGCTTTTACAATTAGCTCAAAAAGCAGGGTTTAAGGATAAAGAAGCCAAGACCATGGCTGCAATTATTCTTGGTGAGTCCAGTGGCAGGCCGGATGCGTACAATCCAAATGCGGCTACTGGTGATAAATCTTACGGACTTGCTCAAATAAATATGATTGGTTCCATGGGACCAGCAAGATTAAAGCAGTTTGGTTTACAAAAAAATGAACAACTTTTTGATCCAGCTACTAATTTAGCTGCTGCACAGAAAGTTTATTCTGAGGTTGGGAATAAATTCACACCTTGGTCTGTATATAGTTCTGGTGCATACAAACAATTCTTACCTCAAGTAGAGAAAGCAGCCTTAACTCCACAGCAGTTACCAACACCTCAGCCATCAGAAGCTACACAGGCTAAGGTCCCAACTCCAGACGGGACATCTAAAACAGGGAATACATTTATTGTTTACACCGGAGACAAATCACCAACTGACTTTCTTAATGATTTTATAAAAGAAAAACAATCCGTCGATTCAACCGGTCTTACTAAATCTAGTCAAATTGATCCAGTGAAACTATTGACTGATGCTTTTAAGGTTAATTATTTTGACAATTAAATTAGAATTTAATTAAGCAATCTACTATTATGTCAGAAAAATCTATTGTTGATGTAGGTAAGTTTCTTCAGAAATACGGATTAAAGATAGGTGAAAATCCTGCTTTTGGAGGGGTCTCCAATGTACATACAAAAGGTTCTTACCATTACACCCCAGGTGGCTCTGCAATTGATGTTACTGACTGGAGGCCGGACATGGCACCTGCTTATGAAGGAGGTCCTTCTAAGAGCTGGAAACAACGTACAGGGGAACTGTCTTGGCGTGCTAAAAAGTTAGGTGCCTTTACCGAAGCACTTGGACCCGGTGACCCTGGTCACAGCGAACACGTGCATTTAGCGTTAGCAAAAAACGCTCCTATATCTGAACAACAATTAGAGTGGCTTGCAACTGGTAGATATAAGACGCCGGAAGGTAAGCTTTCTAGCTCCCTTCCCACTAGCTACGCTTCAGGACAATCTTTACCTGCTACAACACAACCTGCACAACCTCAAACCGCACAGCAAGGAGCAGGTAATACGATTGTTCTTGTTCCTGGTATGCCTAATCAGCCGAAGTCTAGTGAAGATTACCTTACTGATTTTCTTTCAAAGAACTTTACTAAAACAAGTACTGGTAATACAACGTCTCAAATTGATCCAATTGCAGCGTTACGACAGGCCTTTAATACACCATCTACTTTTGAATAATGAGATTCGCTCAAGTCCCTGGCTATGAACCGAGCTTTCCCGTTACCTACGGTAATTTATATGGAGACAGTACGTTAACTACTGCAGGTTTTAGTGACCCATTTAACATGCAGCGCACTGAGAAAATAATGCATTGTCCATACGTAGTATCTTACAATGGTATTGAGGAGCCACGGTTCCAACTAAACAACCCAGCATATATGAGGGAGGTTGACCGCTCTCATAGCGACCCACTGCCTCCAGTTGGGTTAAGCCGTAACTCAAGACAAAACGATTTACATGGCGTATACAAAACCTGAACTTAGGGAACGACTTAAGAATCGAATAAAATCCGGTTCTAAAGGAGGTAAACCAGGACAATGGTCAGCCCGAAAAGCACAATTACTGGCGCAAGCATATAAACAAAGAGGAGGTGGCTACAGAGGAGAACAAACAGAAGGACAAAAATCCCTAAAACGTTGGGGTGAACAGAAGTGGATGACACGCGAAAACTACGAAAATAAAAACAAATGATGACAGACAAAGCAATTGAGCCCGGTCAAAAAAGTACGGAACGGTATTTACCAGAAAAAGCGTGGGCTAATTTATCACCAGAAGAACGGAAGAACACAGATAATAAGAAAAAACGTGGTTCTAGAGAAGGTAAGCAATTTGTACCTAATACCGAAAGGGCAAAAAAAGCTCGTCGCGCCGTAGAATTATCAAGTAAGAGAAAAAAACAATGAGTATCCATGGACAACGGACAGTAAGAAAAAAACTTGTTGACCATCCTGAGGATAGGACAAGACGACCAGATGAGAGGCCTGCAAATAGACCTCAAGCAGACCTTGGTTATACCCTTGGTGTACGTCAAGACTCATTACCTTTTGATGAACCCTTAAAAACCAACGCTGAAAAATTTGTTTCTCCCCAACGAACTAATCAAAAAAAACAACGAATGGCCGGTGATGTATTAGGCGCTTTAAACTATGATATAAAACAAGGTACTGGCCTTCCTTCTGCATTTAAACAATTGCAAGTTGGTAGTGCTGAGCTCCGTAACCCCGAAATTTCTTAGTAGCAATGCCTGGTAAAAATCAAATGCCACCTCAATTGTTGGCGCATTTTAAAAAGAAAGCAGCTAGCAAAGGCGAGTCAGAGGAGACTACGCCAGGAATGCAAAAAGAAAACGATAAAGCAAAGCGCAAGGAAGCACTGACAAAAGCTCGTACCCAATTAGAAGAAAAAAATAAAACAAAACGAAAAGAAAAATAAACAAACTACCGGTTAGTGAAAATACGCTACAATTAAAACAACGTAATTAAGTAGAGCCTTGTCGTCATCCTCTTCAAACAAGCAGCCTATGCTTCTTGATAGGCCTGCTAATTCAAGCACCCTAGTTACGGTAGCATCTGGCCAGTTATTTTCTACAAGCTTAATACCAACGGCAATTGGAAACTGCACAAAAGTTTTTGATTGCGATTCAGCACAAACAGATACTTCAATTAGCGGAGCATATATAGATGAAATATGGTTCCGTTATACAAAAAATAGTAATACTTTTATAGACGCGCAAACCGCTGGAGCCGGAACATATGCTCAGACAGGTACATCTGCAGTAATCGTAACATTAGCTAACCATAATCTACGTGTTGGTCAAAAAGTAGGTCTTGATTATACAAGTGGTACTGCTGTTGATGAAGTTGCAGTTGTTGCTTCAGTAACTACTACAACGTTTACAGTTACTAGTGCAGGAACTTTAACAACAAGTGGAAACGTAAGTGTATATCAACCAACTGATTTTGGTTTCTATTTGTTAAATACATCGACAATTACTAATACCAACCAGTTTTTTCCTTTGTTTGTTGCAAGTGTACCGTCAACTTATGATAACGTTGAGTACAGTCTTACTACAAATTTAGTTCTTCCTTTAATCAATCACCCGGTACCACAAGCTGGCGCAAACTTTACTAGTACTAACAGTACCGTTTCTCCAAAAATGCGTGGTTTAATGTTACAACGTGGACAAGCTTTATATGTTTCTGTAAGTGGTACAACCTCGTTAACAAATGGTTTTTATTGTAACGTACAAGCTGGTTACTATTAAGAACTAAAATGCCTTTTGGATCTAAAGGTTTTAGTGGTAAACCATTAAAAAGTTTTGATAGCGGTTTGTCCAAAGGGTTTGAAGAGGTTAGCAAGACAACATTACCGGAATTTTTTTTAGATGAGAACCCATTTAAATTTACTCCTAAAGATTCAAAATATAGGAGCAACATCCGCTTCTATGATCAGGACGCTTTGTGGACCAGGTGGAGACGTGGATATGAACTTTATACAGTTACGCAAAATGTTTTAGGTTCTTTTTCCCAAGAGAGAGCACAGCGTGGTGATTATAGAATGTACTGTTCGTTTCAACAGTTCCCTGGTGTATTTATACCTATACGTGTTTTTACTTTTCCTACAACAAATTCAGAACTTGGTAATCAGTTAGTAGGTATAAGAGATGCAAACTCATTAAATTTTTATAATTTTGGTTTACCAATACTTGAGGTACGTTATTTAGGAACAGCAAGAAGCGCAACATATTCCCAGGTCAGTACAACAATAACAGTTTCAAAACAAGATCATGGTTTTTTTGTAGGAGAAAATGTTTACCTTGTTTTTACTTCCGGTGCCGGTGTAAATGCAACACTTCCAATTACTTCAACAACTCAAAATTCCTTTACTTGTATTGCTGCTGCACCTCTAAGTACCGGAGGTAATTTAACAATACAGCTATCAACAATATTTACAGATTCACGTTGGACTGAACTCAGGACAAAACTTAGAAGTTTACCTACTGCAGCAAGTTTTCTTTCAGGCGAACGTTTAGTAGATAGGGTAATTGAAAAAGATCCAGGTATCTCTGCAACTTATTCAAGAGCAGGTTCTACATTAACTGTAACTTGTTCCTCTGTGCACGGTCTTTCAACTGGTAACACTGTTTACTTATCAATTAGTAGTGGACTTATTACCTCTGGTCAATACACTATTACCGTTACTTCAGTAACACAATTCACAATAACAACAATTACTAGCGGTGCAACAAGTGGCAATGCTACGGTAATTCGTTTAATAATGGGATTTAGATATGATGACTATGTTGGGTACACTGTAAACACAGTTGATGCCACTACAAATGAGATTGTTTTTTATCGTACAGATAGCTATGCAGCACAAACAATAAACAATAAAACGGAAACAGTAGTACCGGCTGCAAGGGGATTTGAAGTTGGTAGATTTTTAACAACCGAAGTTCGTTATCAATGTACATGTCAAGACTACACTAGGCGGTCAGGATATAATTTTTTTAAAGAGGGTATGCATAAAAATTTTCCAGTTACGGCAATCGGTTCTACTAAACCTGGTCAGTACCTAGATAAAGACGGTTCGTTAATTAATCAACGAGATAACGTAGGTGTTTTTTCTGATCTAGGTCATGTTGCTATTAATAATTTTTACCAACTACCTACTTATGAAGATACTTCAGATACGTCTTTTCCTAATTTAATGTATTATCAGTTAAGGTGGTGCAAACATATATATGCTGCTATGTTTTCCTTGAATCATGATGAAGGGAATTCCCCGTTATCTATTGATGCTAAGTATGTTCAATCTGGCGTAAGCATTACAATTACCGCAGAAAATCATGGATTACAGGCTAATACAAAAGTTGAACTTGTATTTACAAGTGGCAGTGCATCGTCAGGCCAGTATACTATTACGCAAATTATTGACAGCAATAGTTTTAAAATTGTTTACCCTTTTTCAAACAATACAAGTGGATACTGCATTGTTGAGAATTTAAAAGAACATGATTATGTTAAAGTTTGGCTCTTGGAACCTAATGATAAGCCAGTTGGTGACTCTTTAGATGCATTTTATATTTCTTTTGACAAAGAAAATAAAAACTTGCGTAAAGCTGCAGAACGTTTTGCCCTAGTTAAACAAGGTGAAAAGTGGGTAGGAACACAGTCGGTTATAGGATCTAGAAATTTACCAGAAGATATTGCTAATATCGATCCACAACTTTTGGTAATGTTAATGACTGACGAAGTACGTAGAGGATCTTCAGGAACATTAGATAATCAAGGTGTTTTACAGAATAGTACACAGAGAATGATTTCAATGATTAGTAAATTATTAAACTTGCAACCGGAGTTTATTCTTGGCACTAAATTTGCCATGCTAGATGAGCCACTGATAAATTATATGCCGACATTTGATGCTGGTGCAATTAGAGGAGGTGCTTATTTAAATGGAGCGCCTACAGAAGATTTAGCCACGTTGACCTCTATTAATTGCTCAAGCTATGATCCGTATGTGCAGCAAGATACGGTAGTATCTTCTGGACGTTATATTAATTCTTAACCATGACCGTTCAAATATTAAGCCGCTTCTCAGATCTTCTTTATGATCGTCCCTTCCCAACAAGATTAGGTGTCCTTGCTGATGGCGTGGAAATGGCGTTGAACCATAACGCTATTGATCCGGGTTTATATTTTGCGGATAATACGTCAGGACCTACACGTGCCCTGATAAAAGTAGGCCCCACACATGTAGGCAGTACGGCTCCTAACCTCACACCCACTGGCCACACAAGCTACTCTAAGGGCGAATCCTGGTTAGATATCGCCAGCACTAAAATCCTTAAGGTTTATGATGGCACAACATTTCAAGCAACAAATGCTGTTGCTTCTGTTAGTGCGGGTAAACCATCTAATCCGATAAACGGACAACTTCATTATGATTCAGCTATACCAGGTTTATTTATATACTTAACAAGTAGTGCTAACTGGATTGCTATTTAACGCATTACCCTGTCAAGAATCCTATCTAACTTACTGTGAACAGCTTGCATCTCCCGGAGGAAGTCTTCTTTTAATACATAATCTCTAATTAAACGGTCTTCTAAAGAGTCAAGCTTGTCTTCAATTTTTTCAAAACGTTTATTTAAACGCTCTTGAGAATTATACAAGGCCTTAGAGAGACCAGCAAACGCAGCGATTCCTGCAGAAAGAGCAGTTAGAATTGTTTCTATTGGCATTGTTTTAGTCCTCTTACTATATATTCTAAAGGATTTAACAACTTAGAATAACATTAGAAAAATAAAGGTATCATGTCAACAGGGTACGATCCCAATATAGAAGGGGCTATTACTGTACTTGTTGATTTAATGTCAGGTAATGGTTTCACGCTTACCAGGCAACCATATGCTCCTAATTACAGGGGCTTAGTAGATTGCATTATTGATTTAAAAGACGGTTTATATGCATATGTTCCACACAGGGTTGGATTTAATGTTGTAGTTTTTGAAAACGTAAATAAAAACGATGCGGTTTACCTTAGAGCAGCAGACGGTCAAGCAGGAAAAGCCATTGCAAGTGGCGTGTCTTTTGATGCTGCTTGTGTTATTGGATTTGCTGAAGAGGCTGTTCTTTCAGGCGGAACTGCAAGAGTCATTGTTGCAGGTTTCCAAAATTTTACAGCTACTTTAGATCCAGGGGATTTGTATTTCCTATCTGCCGCAACAGCTGGTCAAATCGCAACAACACCACCAAGTACAGCTGGACAGTATGTGACAAGAGTAGGAGAGGCGTCAACAACCAGCGAATTTGTTATCCAAATAGAACCACCAATTAGGTTAAGGTAAATATGTCAATCACACCAATAAGTAATACTGGTTTATATCCAGGTCTTTCTTGGGCCACTGTATTTACATCAGGTAACCAAAGCGGTATATTTGCAATAAACGGTACGACAGCAACTGGAACACTTTTTGATTTTAAAAATTATTCTACGTCCGTTGAGCTTCTTTGTTGTTCTACTGATGGAATAGCTACAGTTTACGCAAACGGTGTTGCCGCAACCGGAATTGCGGTTGGTAGTACTTATGCTTCAGCTACGTGGATAACAGTTCTTTCTGGAGCAGGTACATTAACAAGCATAGCTGTTGAATCTATAAGTACACAAAGAGGAATATTATTTCAAATTCGTGTTGATGGAACTCAGCTTATTGATCTAAATCCTTACCCACCAAATGATGTTGGCGCAATCGAATCTTTAATAGATTTGAAAATAAATATAGCAAATATTTTACCAGTAAGATCGAGCTTGTCAATTATAGGAACTACATTTGAATCAATTTCACAAGGTGAAGCGGTGTATATGCGCAACAGTGACGGAAAGCTAGGTAGAGCCGTTGCTAATTCAACCGTTGAACTAGCTACTGTTATTGGTTTTGCCCGTGAAACAAAATCAACAGGACAACTTTTACAAGCTTCTTTTGCTGGTATACAAGGAACAACGGGCCGCACTCCTGGCAGCATTTATTTTTTATCTGCCAGTTCTCCCGGCTCAATAGTAACGACTGCGCCATCTACTTCTTCTTAC
>Ga0209442_1000293_pt1 | contig 29974 bp, 23 predicted proteins | sample LauGreSBDMM110DD_2_FD_187565 | JGI IMG/M metagenome (GOLD analysis project Ga0209442, IMG submission 187565) | Freshwater lake microbial communities from Lake Michigan, USA - Sp13.BD.MM110.DD (SPAdes) (version 2) | ecosystem: Environmental > Aquatic > Freshwater > Lake | place: Lake Michigan...
GCGACAGCACCTCGTCATGATCGAAGCGGTCGAGAACCACATGCCCGAGGTGATCGTGATCGACGAGATCGGCACCGAGGCCGAAGCGATCGCTGCACGAACGATCGCCGAGCGCGGCGTGCAGCTGATCGGTACCGCCCACGGCAACAGCCTCGACAACCTGATGTTGAACCCAACGCTCACCGACCTAATCGGCGGCATTCAGAGCGTCACCCTTGGTGACGACGAAGCCCGCCGACGCCGCACGCAGAAGAGCGTGTTGGAGCGCAAGGCACCACCAACCTTTGATGTGATTGTGGAGATCATCGATCGCGATCACATCTTGGTACACGAAGATGTGGCGGGCACCGTTGACGCGCTCTTGCGCGGCGACGCGGTAGCGCCAGAAGAGCGTTGGCGCGACGAGGGCGGCGTACGTCGATCCCATGCGCGCATCCGACCTGGACAGACGGCTCAGGGTGAGTCACGCCGTTTCGGTGGCCTCACTCCAGGTGATGATCGTCGCGGCCGACGGAGTGATCGGGGCGATCGTGGTGATGAGGGGCGTGGCGGCTGGCGGCGCAACCGTGAACAGGCACGACACGTTGAGACGATTCCGGGCGGCACAGCCGCACCAGTGATTCGTGCATTCGAGGGCGACCCTGTTGGTGGTGGTAGCTGGCGACCCGAGCGAGGCTGGAGCCACGATTCAATGTCTGCGGCCGTCTCCGAGATGGATCACGAGCCGATCGGACGAACGGTGGGCGGTGCACTGGTTCCAGCAGAGTGGGATGAGGCGCCGGGCGCCGATGATGATGAGCGCGAAGTCAGCCAGCTCCCACAACTGCGAGTCCTCGCGCACGGAATCTCGCGCAAGAAGCTCGAGGCGGTGATTCGTGAGCTCGGGCTCCCAGCAACTACAGCGCGAACAGCCGATGAGGCCGATGCTGTTGTAACGATCCGCAATGAGTTCAAGCAGCGTGGCACGCCGATTGTGGATGCCGAGCGACGCGGAGTTCCGGTGCATGTGCTCAAGAGCAACGCCTCCGAGCAGATGGAGCGCGCACTGCTCGACATCTATCAGTTGCCTCACGACCCACGCGAGATCGCGATGCGCGAGGCAAAGGCGGGGATCGAAGAGGTGGGACGCACACAGCACCCTGTTGAGCTTGCGCCACAGAACGCCTACATTCGTCGGCTTCAGCACCAGCTCGCTGGAGACGCGGGTGTCACTAGTAGTTCCCGTGGCCGTGATCCACATCGACGCGTTCGACTTGAACCCCAGGGTCGCTCTTCGAGCACCCCGCGACGTCGTCGCTAGCCCGCGATGTTCATCACCTTTGAGGGGCCAGACGGATCGGGGAAGTCCACCCAAATTGCCCTCCTGGCTGAGCGGCTCCGTGCCGCAGGTCGTGAGGTGCTCACCGTGCGAGAGCCGGGCGGCACACCGGCCGGAGAGCGCATCCGCGCACTCCTCCTCGGCGAGGGTGGCAGTGTGGAGATCAACCCACGTGCTGACGCCCTCCTCTTCAACGCCTCCCGTTCGCAGCTTGTCGCTGAAGTGATCCGCCCCGCACTGGCGCGTGGCACCACCGTCATCGCCGATCGCTTCGCCGACTCCACACTTGCGTACCAGGGATACGGGAGTGGACTCCCGCTCGACGAGCTGCGTGCAGTGATTACCTTTGCCACTGCAGGTCTGACTCCAGACCTCACCGTGCTCTTGGACCTTCCCGCAGAGGAGGGGCTCGCCCGCAAGTCGGGAGATGGCCGCACGCGATTTGAGGAGGGGTTCGACGCCGCCTTCCATACGCGTGTCGCCGACGGCTTCCGCACCCTCGCCGCCGCAGAGCCTGCGCGCTGGCGCACCTTTGATGCTCGCCGCCCAAAGGGTGAGCTTGCGGATGAGATCGCCTCTGCCGTCGGCCTCGCTACACTTCGTCAATGAGTGGCCCCTTCATCTCCAAGATTGACACCCTGCGACCCGCATTCGGGTTTGACGACATCTCGCTCGCCCCTGGCACCGACACCATTGATCCCGCCGACGTCGACCTGACGCAAGAGTTCTGCGGCATCCCACTTACCGAGCCGATCATTGCGTCGGCGATGGATGCAGTTGTCTCGCCAACGACGGCGGGGCTACTTCGCGGGCTCGGCTCACTCGCCTTTATCAATCTTGAAGGACTCTGGTTCCGCTACGAAGATCCCGCCGCTCAGTACGCCACCATCATTGCGGCGACCGCCGATAAGGTGCAGGCCACCTTTGCTGAACTCTACGCCGCGCCGATTCGCCCAGAGTTGATCGCCCGCCGCATCGCGGAGATGCGCGCCGCCGGCGCACCCGTTGCGATCGCAGCAACACCGCAAGCGGTCGGCAAGTACGCCGACGCACTCATTGGTGCGGATGTCGACCTGCTACTCATTCAAAGCCAGGTCTCCTCTGCGCGACACATCGCCTCGGGCTACGCGCCACTCGAGCTTTCGGAATTTGTGAAGCGCGCCGGCATGCCGGTGGCGATCGGCAACACCACGAATGCCGAAGCCGCATACGCCCTAATGGAGCAGGGGGCGGCTGCCGTCTTCGTTGGTGTGGGACCAGGGAACGCCTGCACTACGCGTGAGGTCCTTGGAATCGGCGTGCCGCAGGTGACCGCCGTGAGCGATGTTGCCGCCGCACGCGACGCCTTCTTCGCTGCGACCGGTCGCTATGTGCCCGTGGTCGCAGATGGCGGCATTCGCAAGGGCGGCGAGATTGCCAAGGCGCTCGCCGTTGGCGCCGACGCGGTGATGATTGGCTCGCCACTCGCTCGTGGCAGCGAGGCTCCGGGCGGTGGATTTAACTGGGGGATGGCGGCGCCATCACCAACACTGCCGCGCGGCACACGTATCAACGTCGGCACGGTAGGGAGCATGAAGCAGATCCTGCATGGGCCATCGCACGTCACTGATGGCAGCGAGAACCTCGCCGGCGCGGTGCGCCAGTCAGCCGCCGCACTCGGCGTACAAAATGTGAAGGGCTTCCGCAACGTTGAGGTGATCTACGCCCCGGCGGCGGCGACCGAAGGGAAGAGCTGGCAGCGTGGGCGCTAACGGCGCCGTGACCCCAACGCAGGGGGGCATTCTCGTGCTCGACTTCGGCAGCCAGTTCGCGCAGCTCATCGCGCGTCGCGTTCGCGAGCTGAACGTGCACTCGGAGCTGATCGCCTTCGACACCCCGCTGAGCGAGATCGTGGCGCGCAAGCCCGCTGGCATCATCTTGAGCGGTAGCCCGAGCTCCGTGTACGACGCCGATGGCCCAAAGCCAGACCCAGCACTCTGGGCGAGCGGCCTGCCGATCTTGGGCATCTGCTACGGCGTGCAGCTGATGGCGCAGCAGCTCGGTGGTGAGGTTGGCCCTTCAGCACATCGTGAATATGGCCCCGCCGACATCCGCATCGGCGATCAGTCGAATCCGCTGCTGGCTGGCGTCGCGGGCGACAGCGGGAGCGCCCGAGTCTGGATGAGCCACGGCGACTCCATCACCAAGGCACCAACTGGCTTCGCGCCGATCGCCGACACCGACTCCACCCCGTTTGCCGCACTCGCCGACGCAACCCGCAACTTGTGGGGGATTCAGTTCCACCCCGAGGTGGTGCACACCCCTGGCGGCAAGCGCCTGCTGCGCAACTTCGTCTACGACATTGCGAAGGCGCCGGCCAGCTGGACACCAGGGCGCGTTGCCGAAGATGCCATCGCTGCGATCGCCGCACAGGTGGGCCCAACCGATCGTGTCCTCTGCGCCCTCTCGGGCGGTGTCGACTCCGCCGTCGCCGCAGCGCTCATTCATCGCGCGATCGGCGATCGACTCGTCTGCGTCTACGTTGATCACGGTCTGATGCGCAAGCGCGAGTCGGATCTCCTTCGCGAAGTCTTCGCCAACACGCTCGGCATGACCATTCACATGGTTGATGCGGAGGAGCGCTTCCTGAGCGCACTGAGCGGAGTAGAGGACCCGGAAGAGAAGCGCAAGATCATCGGTCGCGAATTCATTCGCGTCTTTGAAGAGGAGTCGACGAAGCTCGGCGACTTCAAGTTCTTGGCGCAGGGCACCCTCTACCCAGATGTGATTGAGTCGACCTCCAAAGAGACGAAGGCCGCACAGAAGATTAAGACGCACCACAATGTTGGCGGCCTTCCAGATGACTTGAAGTTCAAACTCGTCGAGCCGTTGCGGTCTCTCTTTAAGGATGAAGTCCGCGCGGTTGGTCTCGAGCTCGGGCTCCCCGAGTCCGTTGTGCTGCGACAACCGTTCCCTGGCCCTGGTCTGGCGATCCGCATTCTTGGCGACGTGACGAAGGAGCGACTCGACACGCTGCGCGAGGCAGATTGGATCGTGGTCGACGAGATCAAGAAGGCCGGCCTCTATCGCAGCATCTGGCAGTCATTCGCCGTGCTCACGCCGATGCGCTCTGTGGGCGTGATGGGTGATGGGCGCACCTACGGCAATGTGCTCGCGCTCCGCGCGGTGACGAGCGAAGACGGAATGACCGCCGATTGGGCGCGCCTTCCATACGATTTGATTGAGCGCATCTCGGCGCGCATCGTTAATGAGGTGCCGGGCGTGACGCGGGTTGTATACGACGTCACCTCAAAGCCACCCGCCACCATTGAGTGGGAGTGACCAGCAGCCCTGAGCGCCTCCCCTCACCGGGGGCGAGCTACCTGAAGGTGAAACCGATCCTTCTCGAAGGGCGACCCGAGGCCACAGTGCACACCGGGATGAGTACACCAGCAACGATGCCCGACGGCTGGTGGATTGGCATGATGTGGGCGGAGGACGAAGCTGGCGTCGTGAGCTGTCGCGAGGTCGCACCCATCGCCGGCCCCCCACCAACCCCACCACTCCAGCGCCTCGGCGAGTTGATGACGAACGGCCTCGGCGACCTCCTTGCCGTTGAGGATGGACGCTCCTGCCTAAAGTTACGCCTCTTGGGCGACCTGGCCGATGTAAACGAGCCCTGGCGCCGCCCCCTCGTGCTCCAAGTGGCGGCCAAGTGGGATCCCATGCGAATCGCTACGATGACAGAGGCGAAGGTTGCCGAGGCGGCACTCGATGCCTTCACCCGTGCGATCGAGGTCGCGCACCGACCCTGACGCACCGCAGCTGGAGGGGGATCGATCATGAGTGATCCGTTTAAGGATTTCCTTGAAGAGCTCGAGCGACGCCGTGGTAACGGCGCCCCGCAGCCCACTGAGGCCTCTGAATCCGAGCCCGACTCCGACGCCCCACCATCGCGCACCCGTGCACGTCGCCCCGGCGGCGGCGCACCGAGCGGACCACGGCCAACCTTCAAGCTCGGATTCCGCACCCTCTTCCTACCGATTCTTCTTGTGCTCGTCTTGGTTGGCGGGCCGATCATTGCGCTCCTGACCGACGCGCGTTGGTTCGAATCGCTCGGCGCAGGCGCCCTCTACTGGCAGCGACTGCAGCTCCAGGGCGGACTCTTCGTCGGCGGAACACTTGCCGCACTCGCGTTGCTCATGGTGAGCCTCCTTGTGGCGGGGCTCATCGCCCGACGCCTAGGTGGTACCCCAACAAACTCAGAGGCGCCACGTGATCCGCGAACCCCCCTCATGGATGACCGCGGCAACCTCCAGCCCGACGGGATCGTCGATGCGCTCCGGGGACTTCTTGGTGCGGATGGCGATGGCGCAGCGCGTAGTGCTGGCGCCACGATCGGTAACGGGGCCCTGCGCATCGGTGCCGTTGTTGTTGCTCTACTCGTTGGCGCACAAGTTGCCGCCAACTGGGAGCAGATCGCCCTCTGGCAGAACGCCGTCCCATACGCCGCCGACGGCTCCGCCGTTGATCCAATCTTCGGTCGCGACATCTCGTTCTACCTCTTCAGCCTCCCCATCCTTCGTCTCGCGCAGGGTCTTGGCATCTTGCTGCTCGGTGGCGCAACGGCGCTTGCCGCACTTCGCTACCTTCCGGCGATCGGCGCCCGCGGCCTTGGCGGCGTTGGCACCCTGCCGCGCCTCCATCTTGCGCTCTTGGTTGGCGCGATCCTGCTGGTCACCGCCTACGGATACCAACTCGACAAGCTTGACCTGGTTTATTCGCAGAACGGCGTTGCCACGGGAGTCTCGTACACCGACGCCACAGCACGCATCCCTGGCCTCGACGCACTGACGGTCATCGCAGCACTCGCCGCCGCCTTCTTGGTTGGCGCCGCTGTGACGCGTTCAACCTGGCCACTCGTGCTGACGGTGACGGTCTGGTTCGGCGCCTCGGCAGTACTCACCGGCCTCTATCCAGAGTTTGTCCAGCGCTTCCAGGTCACCCCGAACGAGTACGCGCTCGAGGAGCCGTACATCGCCAACAACATTCGTATGACGAGGTTGGCCTTCGGCCTCGATGGCTGGACCGAACGTCAATACGATGGCGCTGCCGACCTCACCACAGCAGCTATTGCCGAAAACGCGGAGTCATTTGCCGACGCCCGCCTCTGGGACTACCGTCCACTGCAGGCGACACTTGACCAGCTCCAGACGGTACGCCAGTACTACAACTTCTCGGATGTCGATGTCGACCGCTACATGATCGACGGCAAGCAGCGACTGGTGATGCTCTCAGCACGAGAGCTGAACCCGCAGCGTGCACTCCAGTCGGCCACCTGGGTGAATCGTCGCATCGCCTTTACCCACGGCATCGGCGTGGCGATGGTCCCCGTCGCCGGTGTGGCGAGCGGCGGACTCCCGCAGCTGATCATTCGCGACATTCCACCGGTCTCCAGTGGTGGTGCGCCAGTGGTGACCGAGCCACGCATCTACTTCGGCGAACTCGATGATGACTGGGTGATTGTCGGTGCCAAGACGGAAGAGTTTGACTACCCGGTCGGCGAAGATCCGACCGGCTCGGGCGCCTCGGGAGACGCGACCACGAAGTGGAGCGGCACCTCTGGGATCTCGCTGAATACCTTCTTCGATCGCCTCCTCTTCGCCGCGCGACTCGGCGACCTGAACCTGTTGATCAGCGACCAGATTACGGCTGAGAGTCAGCTGCTCTGGCGCCGAACCGTGAGCGAGCGCATCTCGGCCCTTGCACCATTCGTCACATGGGACTCCGACCCGTACCTCGTGATTCGTGAAGATGGCGGGCTGAGCTACGTCGTGGACGGCTACACCACGAGCGACCACTTCCCGAACGCCAATGCGGCGGAGGGGAGCAACATCAACTACGTCCGCAACAGCGTGAAGGCGACGGTTGACCTCTATACGGGCGAGACCGCGCTCTACCTGGCTGATGCCAAGGATCCGATCGCCCTCGCCTGGTCGAAGGTCTTCCCAGGCCTGCTTCGCCCACTCGACACGATGCCGGCCGATCTGCGTGCGCACCTTCGGGTAGGCGCGGGTGGATTCGACATCGCCACACGCATCTACGCGACGTACCACGTGACCGACCCCCAGACCTTCTACCGTCAGGACGACGTGTGGACCGTCCCAGAGTCGGCAGCTGGCTCGCAGTCACTCCCAGGGGAGTCGTACTTCGTTCGTGTGCGGCTGCCAGGTGAGACTGGAACCGAGTTCACCCTGATTCAGCCGCTCGTACCAACGAGCCGGCCGAACATGATCGCCTGGGTTGCGGCGCGCAACGATGGCGACGCCTACGGGCAGGTCGTTGCCTATCGATTCCCGAAGGACACCTCCGTCTTTGGCCCAAGCCAGGTTGGTGCTCGCATCGATGCGGACCCAATCATCTCGGCGCAGACAACGCTCTGGGATCAATCAGGCTCAACCGTCACGCGCGGGAATCTCATCGTGACGCCGATCGGCGGAACGGTCGTCTACCTGCAGCCGGTGTATCTGCAGTCCACGTCGAGCTCGTTCCCAGAGTTCCAGAAGATCGTGGCCGCAACGTCGACCAAGGTCGTATGGGGGGACACGCTCACCGAAGCGCTGAATCTCCTCGTCGGTGGTGGCGTGATCGATCCGGGCGGCGGAACGAATCCGACCGACATTGCGGGACTCGTCTCAAAGGCCTCAACGCTCTTTGCTCAGGCACAGACGGCGCTGAAGTCAGGAGACTTCGCAACGTACGGCGCGCGCATCAGCGAGTTGCAGGCGGTACTGAAGGAGCTCTCGGCATTGACGGAGAACAGCACGCCATAGAGGCGATCGCATGAACACGGCGTCGCGTCCGGGGTTGCTACAACTCGCGGGGCGTGAGGCGCCAGCGCTCTACGTCATCGGCCTGCTCGCTACCGTTGTCGGGGCCAGTGCCCTTGTTGCGGGGTTCGCAGGCGCAGGCGTTGGCCTCGCCATCGTCGCCCTCGTCTTGATTGGTGTTGGTGGGATTGCGCTCTCTGGTGCGTCGGCCCTGCAGCGCCGCGTCGATACCCCTGTTGCAGGCTGGCGCGGCCCCGGTCCGCTGGCAATCTTCTGGACAACGATCCCGTGGGCGCTGCTCGCACAGGTTCTTCTGGCTGCGCTCTTTACCGCCCTTGGCGCCGCGACTGTCCTGAGCACACCACTCGGCACTCTTGCTCTTGCGGCAGCATCAAACCTCGCAACAGCTCTGATCATTGGGCTCGTGGTGGTTGGCAGCGGTGCCGTGCGCTGGCGGGATCTCATCCTTGCGACACCCGCCGCATCACCGAAGACGCTGCCGGCGCCTGATCGTCGCGGCGGACTCGCCGGCGACCTCCTCTGGGGTGTCGCCCTTGCCCTTCCGATCCTGACTGCTGCCGGACTCTTCGCCACACTAGTGCTGAACGGCACCGGTCTCAGCGCTCCAGTCGTGCTGCCACCAGCGATGAGTGGCGTAGACCTGGCTGCAAATGTGCTGACCGCCGGGCTCATTGCACCGATTGGGGAAGAGCTCCTCTATCGCGGTGTGATCGCGCAAGCCTGGGCGCGGCAATCATCCGCACGTCGCGCGATCCTCTTCTCTGCGATTGTCTTTGCCTTCGCGCACACACTCACGGTTGGTGGAACGTCTGTCGCCGATGCCGCGAGCGTTGCCGCCGTTGCATTCGTCGTGCGGCTCCCACTTGGGATTGCGCTTGGATGGCTCTGGATCCGGCGCCGCTCAATCGTTGCAACGATCGCACTCCACGCCGCGTACAACCTTGCCATCGTCGCCCTCTCGTAGCGTCACCAAACCCATACGCGCCTGATACGCGACGCGCGAGAGGATGCGCTTGCCTTCGGTAGGGCGGCGGGAAAACGGCGGGCTCGCCGCTCTGCCGGAGGTGCCAACTTCGGCCGCTTGCTCTACGCCGTGGAGGTTCCATGAGTCTCGCCATAGCAGCGGCCGTGCCCAGCGATACGAGCCCGGAGCAGCGCGATCGTGATCATCGTTTCATTCGCGCACTCGACACGCTGCTCTTCCACAGCGGCGCAACACATACCGCAAGCGACCTGGTCGAACTCAGTGGAGGGCCAGGTGGGCTCTTGCAGGGGAACCCGATTGAGAGGCTGTTGCGCGCCGGTGTGCCGAGCCACACCGCTGAACTCGCCATCCGCACCGTGAGCGCAGCGCACGATCTCACCGCCTGGTGGCCCGCTGAGCGAACGCGCGTGCAGGCACCGGCCGACCTCGCTGCAATCGCTCAGCCGATCTTCGGTCGGTCGGCACAGGAGCAGCTCCATATCGCCATCGTCGACGGCCGCAATGGGCTGCTCGACCTGCGTCATGTCTATACGGGCACAGCGACGGGTACGAGTGTGCGCATCGGCGAGCTGTTGCGGCCGGTCCTCGAGGCGCACGGCGTCGGCTTTGCCGCTGTCCACAACCATCCGAGCGGCGACCCTGAGCCATCCGACGAAGACATCCGGCTCACGAGTGAACTCCTCGCCGCAGCCCGCCTGCTTGACATTGAGTTCCTGGACCACCTGGTGATTGGGCACGGTCGCTGGGTGAGCATTCGTTCAAAGCAGCCCTCGATCTGGGGTGCCGAGGCGCCCTAGGGGGAGGGTGGGGGTCCGCGGGGTGGGTGCTACCATCGCGCCATGCTTGACCGAATCTATAACCTCTTCTCCCGCGACATCGGCATTGACCTCGGCACGGCCAATACGCTTGTCCACGTGGCCGGCAAAGGAGTCGTGATCAGCGAGCCGTCGGTGGTTGCGGTTGAGACGAAATCACGCAAGGTCCTCGCCATCGGCACTGAGGCGAAGCGCATGCTCGGTCGAACCCCTGCCAACATTGTGGCGATTCGACCGCTCCGTGATGGCGTGATCTCCGACGCCGCGGTGACTGAGCAGATGATTAGCTACTACGTCCGCAAGGTGCACCAAGGCGGATGGCTCTCCGCCCGCCCGCGCATGATCATCGGCATCCCTTCAGGGGTAACCGAGGTTGAGAAGCGTGCTGTGCGCGACGCTGCCATTCGTGCCGGTGCACGCTGGGTTCGTCTCGTTGAGGAGCCGATGGCCGCCGCGATCGGCGCAGGCCTCGCCGTTGGTGAGCCAAACGGGAGCATGATCGTTGACATCGGCGGTGGTACCACGGAGGTTGCCGTCACCAGCCTCGGCGGCATCGTGACGGCGCGCAGCATTCGCATTGCGGGCGATGAGATGGATGAGAACATCGTTGCCTACGCCCGACGTCAGTACAACCTCCTCTTGGGCGAGCGGACCGCGGAAGATATCAAGATGGCCGTCGGCTCGGCGCACTCTGGTGAGTGGGATTCGCAGCGCATCACCTTCCGTGGACGCGATCTTCTAACCGGCCTGCCTCGCGCGGTGGAGGTGGCCGCGCCGCAGGTGCGTGAGGCCATTGAGCCGTCGATCGTTGAAATCATCAATGCCGTGCGCGACACCATTGAAGAGACGCCACCAGAACTTGTCGCCGACATCATGGACCAGGGCATCGTTCTGGCCGGTGGTGGCGCACTCCTGCTTGGTATGGATGTGCGCCTGTCGGCCGAAACGAAGATGCCCGTTCGTATCGCCGATGATCCGCTCACCTGCGTGGTGCGTGGCACAGGCATCATTCTGGAAGAGGTTGAGGCGCTCGAGAAGATGCTCGTCCCCGAGACCTACCAGCGCCCACTTCGCTAAGGACCCATGCTCCCCCGAGATCGTGGAGAGCGTAATCCGCAGGCTGGCCTTGTTGCAATCGGCGTCGTACTCGCCATCAATGGGCTCCTCTTCCTCTTCTCTGGCAGCGCGCCGGTGCTCGCCGTGCAAGGTGCTGCGGGGCAGGTGGTGCGCACGGTCAGCGAGCCTATTGCCGCAGTGGGGCGAGGCGCTGTATCAATTCGTAACCTCTTCGTAGATATTCGTAGCTTGCAGGCCCGACTCACCGCGCTGCTTGACGAGCGTGACCGACTCGCCGCCGAGGCGGCTCGGGTTGCGAGCCTCGAACGTGAGGTAGCGGAACTACAGGCGACACTTGATTTGCGTGCGACGACCTCGTTTGCAACGGTTGCCGCCCAAGTTGTCGCCCGTGATTTTGCGATTGACCGACGCTACGTGATTCTTGATGTTGGTAGTGCAGACGGCGTCAAGGTTGGCGACGTCGTGATTGGGGCGGGCGCCTCACTCGCGGGGCGCGTTGTGCAGGTCTCTGATCAGAGCTGCCAGGTCCGTCTCCTCACGGACCCAGAGTTCTCTGTCACCTCTGAGGTCGCCTCAACCGGTGCCATCGGGCAGGTTCGAGGGCGTGCCGCAAACCCACTCGCCTTTGATGATGTCGACGCACAACGCCAGGTGCTGGTGGGGGCGGAGATCACCACCTCAGGAATTGAGCTCAGCCCTACGCTGCGCTCGGCCTTCCCGCGGGGGCTCTCTGTCGGTCGAGTAGTCGCCGTGAATAGCGTGGCCTCCGCGGTGCTCCAGAGTGCGGATGTTCAACCGACGCTCGATCTAGATTCCGTGAGAACGCTGCTGGTAATCCTCAATTACCGCGGCGGGCTACCGGACCCGAGCGTGACGCCGTAGCAGCGCGCTTCGCCATCTTCTTCTTATAGGCGGCAATCACGCGCTTCGCTGGCCCATCGGCCACGATGCGGCCACCCTCAAGTTCAATCGCACGCGTGCAGAAGGTCGCCGCAGAGTCAAGGTCGTGGGTCACGAAGACAATGGCGCGTGCCCGCTTCATCAACTCCGTGATTCGACCCCGCGACTTTTCGATGAAGGCGGCATCGCCGGTTGAGAGCACCTCGTCGAGGAGGAGTACATCGGGCTCAACAGAGGTCGCAACGCTGAATCCGAGGCGAGCGCGCATCCCCGAGCTGTAGGTGCGCACCTCTGCATCGGCAAACTCACCAAGCCCGGCAAATTCAAGGATTGCTGGTACGCGGCGCACCATCTCCTTGTGGGGGATCCCGAGGAACTCGCCGACCAGTAGCGTGTTTTCACGTGCATTCAGTTCCGGATCAAAACCAGCACCAAGCTGCAGGAGGGTGGCGATCTTGCCGCGAACCTCAACCTTGCCAACTGAGGGCTCAAGAATGCCGGCTAGCACCTGCAGCATGGTGCTCTTCCCCGCACCGTTTGGGCCAATCACCGCGACCGATTCACCCGCCTCTACACGAAAGTCAACATCGCGCAGCGCCCAGAACTTGCCGCTCTGGGAGTGTCGACCATCGCGCAGCACCGTATCGCGCAGCTTGCGCTTCTTGCTCAGGCGCAAGTCGTACTGCACGCCAAGACCCGTGAGCAAGATTGGTGGCGGCGCAACTTTCGTTCGCGTGCTCTTGCGCTGTGCCATTTAGAGCACCTTCACAAAGAGTGGTGAAACCCGTCGGAAGAGGTAAATCGTGAGCAGGGTTACTGGAATCGAGGCGAGTGCAAGGATGCCGAGCGCACCCCACTCTGGGGAGCGGCCGTAGTAGAGGGCGTCGCGATAGCCAGAGAAGATCCAGGTAAATGGATTGATGTCAACGAAGAAGTTGAACCATGAGTGTCGTGCCCCGATGGCGCGGAGTGTCTCGATCGGAAAGAGCGCAGGCGAAAGATAGAACCAGATGCGTAGCCCATGAGGGATGAAGTTTGAGATATCTCGGAAGAAGACCGCTACCGCACTGAGTGCGATCACCGCAGGGATGGTCCAGAGGAACTGCACCACCGCGACGGGAAGCACAGCGAGCGCCCAAGGGGTGAGCCGATCGGGGTAGAGCAGATAGAGCGCACCGAGCGGAACGAGGGCGAAGAGGAAGTTTCCGACACTTGCGAGCACTGATGCGGCTGGCAGAACGATGTGGGGGAAGGCGATCTGGCGCATCACCTGCTCACGGCCGCGAACCGAGGTCGTGGCGGAGGCGAGCGCAGCGGTAAACCACTTCCAGGGGAGGATGGCGGAGCCGAGGAAGAGGAGGATCGCCGGCTGAGCCTGTTGGAAGATGACGCTGACCAGGAGGAAGTAGACAAAGAGCTGGAGGGCGGGGTCGAGGAACCACCAGATGTTGCCGAGCAGAGAGTTGGTCCCCTTGTTTCGGACCTCGGAGATCGTCAGGTACCAGACGAGCCGGCGGCGCTCGACAAGGGAGGCAAGGCTCTCAAAGATGGTGCCAATGCTGCCTCGGCGCGGCCTGCCGACGGTCAGTTCCGTGCTGTGGGTGGTCATGAGAGGGCGAGAATAGCACCCGTCCCCCCTATACTGCCCCTAACCAGGCCCCGACTGAAGGAGGATCACTGAGCATGAACCCAATCGCACGCCTACGCGCCCGAGCCGCCGCTCGGTATCAGGCCGCCGACAAAACCGCCCTCACCAACCTCTCATTTGTCGTTGCCATCGGCCTCGCTGGGGCCCTCCTCGTTGGAGTTGCTGGTTACTCCGTTTATGACAGCACCTGGGCCCCGGCGGTGCAAGTGAACAGCGCTGGATTCAATAAGGCGGAGGCAAAAGCGCGCGCCGAAGTCACCGCCTTCCGGATTGCTCTCGAAGGTTCACGCATTCGCGCCCGCGTTGCCGCTGGCACCATGACCAATAGCGCCGGTGACACCGCTCTTCAGGCGCTGAACGAGCAGGCGGAGGCAATTAGCAACCAGGTCACGACCGATATGGTCGACACACTACTGATCCGTGACCTCGCCGCCGCAAATGGTGTCATCGCCGATCCAGCCGTGTTCGCCACCGAATGGGCGAAGGAGACAACGCTCCCAGAGCTACGACTCTTCCGCCGCATCAGCATCGATGCCGCCAATAACTCGACGACGAAGAAGCCGACCGCCGCCACACGTGCAGCTGCGAAGGCGAAGGCCGAGGCGATCCTTGCCGAGATCAAGGCGGGCGGCGATTTTGCGACGATTGCGAAGCGAGACTCGGATGACTCCTTTGCTGAACTTGGCGGGCTCGTCGGGTGGACCACGAAGGCCGAAGATCCGACAGAAGACCTTGGCTACCAGGCGGCTTGGGCACTTACGCCTTCCGCCGACGGCTCCACGCAGCCGATGACCGCCGTCATTGCCCGATCAGAAGATCAGTTCGTCATCTTCCGTCTCGAGAAGTCCCAGGCGTCAAAACTTGATCCAGACTTCGAGAAGCAGATCAGTGACGCAGGGATTGACCGTGGCCTCTACGAGCGCATGACCGAGGAGCGCGCGTTGCAGACCGCCCTCGGTGACAAGATCACCGCACAGTTGCTTACTGGTCCAGTCGAGCAGCGTGAGGTCAGCTACGTCGCGGCTACCGTTCCAGAGAAGGATGCTGAGCAGGTTCAAGTGAGCCACATCCTCTTTAGCCCCAAGGATGATCCAAACACTGCAGGCGACCTCGAGCCTACGGATCCGGCATGGGCCGCCGCTGAGAAAGAGGCGAACGATCTAGTTGCGCGCCTGAAGAGCGGCTCCAGCTTTGAGACCGAGGCGAAGAAGAGTGACGATAAGACCTCTGGAGCCGACGGCGGACTCTTGGCATGGGCACCAAAGGGGACCTATGTTCCAGAGTTTGACACGGCCATTTGGGCCGATGGAGTGAAGCGCAACGACATCCTTGGTCCAATCAAGACCCAGTTCGGCTATCACGTGATCGAGTTCGATGCGCGCCGACCTTCGCTGAAAGATCGCCTCGACGAGCTCGCAACATCGCTTGCTGCCGCTGGTGTGGATTTCCAGGAGGCCGCCACCACCGCCACGCTTGCGATCGAAGAGCTCACCTTCGCAAGCCCAGGCTATGTGCCGAAGTACACCGTCAACCCAGAGCTCGGCAGCGTGGTGTGGGGCCTGAAGGCTGGCGGCACGAGCGCCGTTGTGGAAAGCTCCAATACCTATCTCATCGTGCACGTTGATGGTATCGAGACACGAGAGTTGACCGCAGAGCAGATCAAGGGAATAAAAGGAAGCGGCTTCTCAATTTGGCTCGACCTCTATCGCTCCGCAGCGCGCGTAGTGATTGACGGCGCCGTTGTGCAGGAGGCTGGGGCTTCGCCAACTCCGTGACCGCGAAGGGGTTCAACGGATCACTGGACGCACTCATCGCAGCCGCCCAACGTGCGGATGCCAGCCTACAGCCTGCAAACGGCATCACAATCGTTGCGCTGAGTCAGTGCGGCGCAGCTGCAATTGATACTGGGCGACCGCTCATCGTGCTACTCGACGAGGTAGCGACGAGTGACCAGTTGCCGGGTCGACTCGGCACTGGCTGGGAGCTGCTTACTCGCCTCTACGGCGCCGAACGAGCAGTAACGCTGCTGCCGAGTGGCAGCGCTAGCACTATTGGCTCCTGTGCATCTGGTGGCGCGGGCGATGGCCAAGCAATTCATGTCGCAGGACTCGCACCGCTTGATGCCTTCGCCTCACCGTGGACGATGCCCTGGCTGAGCGCCCGTCTCCGTGCACCCGATGGCTGCCCGTGGGATCGCGAGCAGACCCACGCTTCGCTGGCGAAGCACCTCATTGAAGAGGCCTGGGAGTTGCACGACGCCATCGCGGCGCTCGAGTCCGCGAGCGAATCGGAGCGACCACGAGCGATCGCCGACCTCGCAGAGGAGCTTGGCGACGTGCTGCTGCAAGTAGTGCTGCACTCCCAGATCGCGCAGGAGCGCGGCGACTTTGACCTTGCCGACGTGCAGGATGGGCTCGTGCGCAAGATCGTTCGTCGACACCCACACGTCTTCGGTGATGCGAGCGCTACGACGACGCGTGACGTGCAGCGGAACTGGGAGACGATCAAGGCGGGGGAGCGTGCTGCAGCCGGCAAAGGCGAGAAGGTAAAGGGCGCCCTCGACGGAGTGAGCCGCGGACTCCCAGCACTCTCAGCGAGCCGCGAGCTGCAAGACCGCGCCAGTGCTGTTGGCTACGACTGGCCAACCCTCGATGGCGTGCGGGCGAAGATCAGCGAAGAGTTGGCCGAGCTCGATGAGGCACTCGCTGAGGCTGGGCACCCTGACCAGATCACCAGCACGCAGGCGAACAGTGCTGCAACCCTGGCGCACGCGCAAGAGGAGCTCGGCGACGTGCTCGCCGTGATCGTGAACCTGGGTCGCCGCAGCGGCATTGATGCTGAGGCGGCACTCCGCGGAGCCAACGATAAGTTCCGGCGCCGCTTCGCTGAGGTCGAGCGTCGCGCTGCTGCACGCGGAATCGTGCTAAAAGATGCAGACTTCACCACATTAGATGCGCTCTGGGATGAGGCAAAGGCCGCCGAGCGTGAAGCGAAAGGGTAGGGGGGCACGATGAGCAAGGTACGAGCTGACGGGCGCGCCGTAGATCAACTCCGCGATCTGAAGATTGAACTTGGTGTCCAGAAGTGGGCCGAAGGTTCCGCCATCATCTCGATCGGCAACACCGTGGTGATCTGCTCTGCCTCCATTGAAGAGCGTGTGCCGCCACACCTTCGTGGCAAGGGGACCGGCTGGGTCACCGCCGAGTACAGCATGCTCCCCCGCGCCACCAACACCCGCTCGGATCGCGAGGCGGTCCGCGGCAAACTTGGTGGACGCACCCACGAGATTCAGCGCCTCATCGGGCGTGCCCTTCGTCAGTCGGTCGACCTCACCAAGTTGGGCGAGCGCTCGATTCTCATCGACTGCGACGTGCTTGTTGCCGACGGCGGCACGCGCTGCGCCAGCATCACCGGTGGCTGGATCGCCCTCGCCCTTGCCATGCGTGCCAAGAAGCTTGAGGCGCACCTGGTGCGCAACGTTGCCGCCGTCTCAGTCGGCATCGTCGACGGTCAGGCCGTTCTCGACCTGCCGTATGAAGAGGACAGCCGTGCTGATGTTGACCTGAACGTGGTCGCCACCGACGCTGGCCACTATGTCGAACTGCAGGGAACAGCAGAGCAGGATCCGTTCCACCGCACTGCCCTCGACGAGATGTTGAAGCTTGCCGACGCCGGGATCGCCGACCTCATCAAGTTCCAGCGCGACACCCTCGCCAGCGCGTGATCGCGCCGCGACGGCAGCTCCTCGTCGCCACCGGTTCCGCACATAAGCTGATCGAGTTGCAGCGCCTCTTCGGCGATCTGCCGATCGACCTGGTCACGCTGCGCGACGTTGGCATCACCGACGAGGCACCAGAAGATGGCGCAACGTTCGAAGAGAACGCACTCCAGAAAGCTCGCTGGTATGCGCAGGCATCAGGTGAGTGGACGCTTGCCGACGACTCTGGTCTTGAGGTGGCGGCGCTGAGCGGTGCCCCTGGCGTCTACACGCGTCGTTACGCAGGGCCAGACGCCACCGACCAACAGAACTACGAGAAGCTCCTCACTGAAACCGCAGGGGTTGCCGACCGATCGGCGCGCTTCGTCTGCACCATGGCGCTGATTGATCCCGTCAACGGATCAGAGCGCACCTTCCGTGGTGAGTGCCCTGGCGCTCTCACCACGGCACCACGAGGGGAGTTCGGCTTCGGTTACGACCCGATCTTTGAGGTGGATGGACGAACGATGGCGGAGCGTGCACCAGCCGAGAAGGATGCCCTCAGCCACCGCGGTCGCGCTGCCGCCCTGGTTGCAGCAGCGCTTAGGAGTGAGCTCGAACAAACGCGCTAAGCGCCGCGCGCGGCCCCTTCGCTTCGGGAATCGGGAGGAGCGGATACACGTGCACGAGGCCCTCTTCGAGGTGGGCGGTGCAGGAGACGCCGGCAGCCTTCGCATCTGTCACAAGACGGAGTGCTTGCGGGTAGAGCACGTCGCGCGAGCCACTAAAGAGCAGCAGCTCGCGAATCCCACGGAGTGAACCGAACTGCGGACTCACTTCAGCACGGCGAGGATCATCGCCCCCGGCCCAGAAGCGGCCAGCAACTTCAAGGAATGGCGCGCTGAGAATGGGATCGGCGCGGTCGTACGTTGGCGTCGTGGGGTCTGACATCGTCACGTCAAGCCAGGGCGAGATGAGTGCCACACGAGGTGAGCCACCCTCTGCGGCGACGCGTTGTGCAAGCGCCAGTGCCAGACCACCGCCGGCAGAATCACCCATCAGCACGGGGGCCCTGTCGCCGCCCCCTCGCGCCAACGTCAGGAGCGCATCAAATGATGTTGACCATGTTGCCTCAGGCGCCAGTGGATAGATGGGCATTAGGACCGTAGCGCCACTGGCGCGGGCAATCTCTGCGCACAAGTTCCAGTGAATGATCGAAGCATCGCCCACATACGCGCCACCATGCAGATACACCATCTGCAGATCAGTGCCACCGCTCTTCGGTGTAAGGGTCCACACAGGGAAGCCAAGCGTCTGATCAACCTCGGCGCTTACCGTCTTCAAGATTCCCTTCGGTGGGAGCGCAGGCTTCTGGCTGTGCATCCGCGCGAACATCGCACGGGCATGCGCCTCGTCTCGAGGCGGCTTCAGCGCCGCAATCACTCCTAGGACCCACCCGAATAGGTTGTGCTGCAGTGATGGCATGCGCGGATTCTACGAGGCGCGCCCCCTCAGTTCACCACCGTTGCGCGCTATGGGGCTGGGGGAACGCTCTCAGGAACGCTCGGTAGTGGTGTCGGCTCGGTTGGTGAAGGGCTCGGTGAAGCGCTCTCCGGTGGGGCCGTTGGATCTGGGGTCGGGGTGTAGCGTGGTCGCGGCAACCCAGCATCGCACGAGGCCAGTGTTGGGAACGGGTGTGTCAGTGCGGGCGTTGGCGTCGCAGTCGGGGCGGGCGACGCGCCGCTCGCGAGTGGCGCAGGGGTGAAGGTCGCCTCCGCGCCGAGCTTCGGTTCACTCTTCGTTGCGGGGAAACCCCACGGCCGAGTGCCAGGGGCGGGGAAGAGGCGAGCCGCAAGCAGCGACATGCGCGTTGCATCAAAGAAGACCACGGAGCCGAATGGGCTGAACTCGCCCTTTCGTCGATAGCGCAAGATCGTGTCGCCCGGTTGGATCACGGCGCGCACGATCTTGCTCGTGTCAAACGATCCGGCCGCCTCGGCCAACTGCGGAATCAGGGCTGGGTTGAGGTCGGTGCGCACCCCATCACCGATCACATCGAGAAGGGCAAGGGCATTGCCGACAAAGTTTCCGCTGCGCGCAAGCTCATCGCGGGCGGCAAGCAGGATCTCAATCTGTCGTGGGCCACGGGTCATGTCGTCTGTTCCTGGTGCCTTGCGAATGCGCGCGTAGGCGAGGGCACACTCGCCGCTCATATGCCAATTACCCGCGGGAAGCCGCGCCCCGTCCATGTTGGTTCGGTATGAGACGTCGAGAATGGTTCGTTGGATCGTGAGATCAACACCGCCGAGCTGATCGATGATCTTGACGAAGGTCGGGATCACAACAACGGCGGTCGCGTCAATCTTGACGTTAAACATGGTACCGAGTGCTGAACTGAGCGCAACGGCCGGACCCTCGGGGAACTTCTTCGGATAGCGCAGCGCATATGACCAGAGCGAGTTGATCTTCGGCCCAAACACATCGCCATTACCCAGAGGCACGTTCACCAGGTCTCGGGGAATTGAGACGGTGCTGACGTAGCCGCCAATGCGATCCCAGCTGACGATGATCATCGAGTCGGTGTTAAACGAACTGCGGTTGCCCATAGTGTCGGCGCCGATGAGTAGCATGGTGAAGCGATCGCCGAGTGGTGGTGGAGTTGGTGTCGCACTCTCTGCGGCCGAGCCGTCGGGGGTTGGCGTGCCGAAGCCGGAGAAGACATCGGTCGCCGCGACCTTGGCGCGGTAGACGATCGCCGCCGCCCCAGCTTGTGGTGCGATTGAGATCAGCAGGGCGAGTGCGAGCAGGATCGCTGAGCGGCGAGTGCGCTTCGTGCCGCGTGCGGCGTCGACGGTCACCAGGATGCGCCACGGAATCGAGAGGAGGAGCAGGGCGAAAAGAAGCGTAAGCCGGCCAGGTGTGGCAATCGCCGCTGCGGTGCGCACCACGCCGAAGAGGAGGAGTGCGCCGAGCGCCACCACCGCGAACACGAGGAGGGGGAGGGCGGCGAGGAGTGCTGCGCGGCGACGTCCGTCGAGCCACTGGCCGAGCCCGGGCACGGCGGCTGACGCGGCGGCGGCTCGGAGGGAGCCCGTTTTGGGCGTGGATTCAGCAGGCATAGGGTGATGATGCCACCCGATTGGGGGGAGCGTTTAGGATGAGCATGTCGGGGTGTGGCGCAGCTTGGTAGCGCGCCTGCTTTGGGAGCAGGAGGTCGGAGGTTCGAATCCTCTCGCCCCGACCACAACTCTCCCTCAAATCACCCCCATCTATCGTCACAGCGGCCTCGTTTAGAATGGGTTGATGATGAGCCAGCCCCTCTCCGAACGACTCAGCGCCGGGTACCGACGCTTCCGTGCAGGGCGCTACAACGACGAGCGCGTGCGATATGACGAGCTGGCGCGCGAGGGCCAGAAACCACGCACGATGATCGTCGCCTGCTCCGATTCCCGCTCTGCCCCAGAGACCATCTTCGATGCTGGCCCTGGAGAACTCTTTGTGCTGCGGAACGTCGCCGCGCTCGTCCCCGTATACGCCCCTGACGCCAAGAGCCACGGCGCGAGCGCAGCCCTTGAGTTTGCCGTGCATGGACTCGGCGTGACCTCAATCGTTGTCATGGGGCACGGGCGCTGCGGAGGAGTCGCCGCCGCGATTGATTCGGCATCTCCCCTGACCGATTCGGACTTTATTGGCGCATGGGTCGCTGACCTTGTGACCCTCGATCAGCGCACCCCCGCTGCGGCAGCAAGCAGCCCTGAGGAGCGCCAGCGGCTCATTGAGCATCTCAGCGTGCAGCAGTCGCTGGAGCATCTCCGCACCTTCCCGTGGATTGCCGAGCGCGAGCGTGCGGGTACGCTCACCCTGCACGGCGCCTGGTTTGATATCTCACTCGGTGAGCTCCACGCCCTCGCGGGGAGCGAGTGGCTCCCGCAGCCGTACGACCAGGCGGGCTGACCCCTCGGGAACCGCCAGCCCCGCTCGCTCGTTACGATACTAGTGGGGACTCTCCCCACACAAAGAGAAGTAGAGGTGAAACGTGCGAACACTCCTGAAGCTCTTCCTCCCGCTCGCCCTCCTGCTGGCGGCTGTTGCCCCAGTGGCCGCGGCTGACGAGTCTCCCGCCCCAGAGGCGGTGCCGTTTACGGTGAGTAGCTATAGCGGCACGCTGCCAATCGCCACCCCCGAGGATGCGCACGCCGCAGTACTCGCCGCCGGTGGACCATTCGACGAATTCACCTACAACGACGGCGCGCTCATTGGCGCCGCGAAGTACTACGAGGTGAAGGGTGAGGCAGGGAGCGACGCCATTTGGATCGCTGTCTATACGTACGGTTGGAACGACTGCGAGTCGGGCTGCATCAACGGACACAGCTTCGTGTACCAAGTTGACCCCCTCACTGGCGCAGCAACCTTTGATAGTCATAAGGGCGATGCACTTCCCGCCGATGCACCTGCGGCACTCGTTGAGCTGACGGGCCGCAGTGGTGGCGTTACTCCTGAGCCAGAGTGGCGCACGCTGACCGGCGAGCCAACCGCCTGCCCAGAAGGGATCACTGATCCGAATGCAGCAATCTCGAGCGACACGGTTCTACCGTGCCTGCTGCCAGATGGCTCACTCTTCCCGATCGTGATGGAGGATGGAGTTGACGGCGATACCGATTGGGCCACGATGTACAACACTTGGATGGAGGAGTTCCGCGCCTCACTCGGCCCATGTCCTCAGGGTGCTGATCTAACGGACCCAGGCCTTGCAGCCTGCCTCTTGCCCGACGGCACCGTGGTTGGCGCGATGCCACTCTTTGCCATGAACACGGCGGGAATTGGTGAGGAAGAGAACGGTTGGACGACTGTACTGCCAGCAATCATCTTGGCGGCACTGCTCGCCTACATCGGCGCAGCAACGCTGGTTGGTTGGTCAAAGCGCCGCGCCGCGTAACTCGCGCGCAATAGGAAGTACCGGGCGACCCCGGCCGAGCCGCTTAGGCGGTCAGGTCGGGGTCGTTCCCCATTCGTAGTTCTGCTTCAGGATCCGCAGGTAGACGAACGTCTCCGTTTCGAGCACACCAGGGATGGAGCGCAGCCGATCGGTAAGGAACGTCAGTAGCGCATCATTGTCTTCGCAGACCACTTCAATCAGTAGGTCGTACGCACCAGCCACCACCACGCAGTAGCTCACCTCAGGGAGAGCCTCTAGCTCTTTGGCGGTGGTGAGCAGCGCAGCCGGGGTGCAGCGCACGCCGATCATGGCCATCAGTGGGTAGCCAACCTTGAGCGGGTCAGCCACGGCGATCACCTTCAGCGCACCGCGGTCTACGAGCCCCTTGTATCGGGCGCGGATAGTTGACTCTGGGACACCGAATGCGGCGGCGATTTCGGTGAAGGGCTTGCGGCCGTCGGCCTGCAGCACCTCCATCAGGCGACGATCGAGGTCGTCGAGCGCTCCGTGGTTGTTCCCTCGTGCCATCTCACCCCCTGTAGTGCGTTGACGCCGCCACGGCGTCTGCGGGGCAGATGGCCCAACGGTGCGAAGGCTACCATCAGCGGGTGATAAGCGGCCCACTCCTCCTCGCGCGCGCCCTCCTGGCAAACGTACGATTTGCCGTGCTCCAGATCGGCGTAATCGCCCTTGCCTCCACCGTCGGTATCGCCCTCCGCCAACTCCCCGATTACGCGCTGCAGAACGCCGGCGATTACGCCAACGAGATGGCCAAGCTGCGTGCCGAGTACGAGCCCACCCTCGGACCACTGGTGGGCATCTTTGAGCGCCTCGGCCTCTTCCGGGTCTTCACCTCACCCTGGTTCACGGCGCTGCTCGTGCTCCTGACCGTCTCCATCATCGTCTGCACCTGGGACCGCCTTCCGAAGATCGCGGCGGCCACCGCGCCATCGCGCCCCGAGCAGCCCGACACATTCTTCAGCGAATCGCTGCCAGGGCGCGGCGTGATTGACCTCTCCGTCGCGCTGCCAGTGGATGCTGCACTTGGCGACCGCGCCAACGCCGCCGCCGCCGAAGCGAAGCGCGACGGCTGGGAGGTGAGCGTTGCCGCTGACCCCGAGCGCAACGGCGGGCTCCTTCTGCATGCAGACCGCTTCCGACGTTCGGGTCGTTTCACCCTCGTCATGCACACGGGGCTCGTGGTGATGCTGCTGGGAGCTGCGGCTTCGGGGATCTTCGGATACACGCAAGGAATCCTGCTCACCGATGGCGAGGCACTCCCCGTTGGGAAGATCGGTGCCGCGGATGGCCTCGTGATCGTGAATCACGCCTTCAGCGCCCCCCGCACGGAAACGGGCGCATTTGCCGACTTCTCTACAGACCTTGGCGTCTATGTTGGTGGTGAAGAGGTGGCACGGCAGCTCATCCGCGTCAATGAGCCGCTCGCGTATGACGGGTGGAGCTTTCACCAGAACTTCTTCGGGCCCGCCGCACGACTGGAGGTTCGCGACGATACGGGTGCGCTCCTCTGGTCTGGTGATGCACCATTCGCAGCACAGGTTGACGGCGTGCCGTACGCAACGCTGCCAATTCCAGGGAGCAGCGCAGGCATCGAGATGCAGTTGCGTCGTGACACCAACGGCGTCGCCGCGATCTTTATCGTGGCGAGCGCCCCGGACCCGAACGGCACACCAACGGAAGACGGCACCCTTCCACTCAAGACGATCTTTGCGTCGGTACTCGCAGAGGGTGATGTCGCAGCGGCTCCTGGCGCTGGCTTTAGCGTCTACCTCCGTGAGGTGACCTCGTATACGGGAATCATCGCGCGACGTGATCCGGCCTCACTCCTCATTTGGATTGCCGCGGCGCTGATCATGGGCGGCTTGATGCTGACGCTGCGTCGACCGCGCGCACGTCTCTGGCTGCAGATTCGCCCAGGCCTTACCGCAGTGCCGATCGTGCTCCTTACGGAACGCGGTGCCGATCCAGCCCAATATGGCGCCATCATTCAACGCATCACACGTCGGCTGTCGGGAGAGGAGGCGTAATGGCATCGTTGCGAGAGCTTGTGCAGACGCTGCTCCCCAATGCCGTGCCGTTGGCAAAGGTGCGCGACGAATCGATGGCACGCAGCGTTACCTGGGTGCGCGTGATGCGCATGCGACTACCAGCATTTGACGGCATGGAGTCGGGCGACCTAGCGCTGATTCCACTCGCACTGCTCACGGCAGCCGCCCCCGATACGCAGGCGCGCGCCGATCTTGTGGAGTACCTCGCGGAGCATGGCAGCACCGGCATCTTGCTCCTCGGCGATGAGCAGCCGGGTGCAGCCGAAGCGAAGGCGCGAGCCGAACTCGCCCAGGCCGCCGAGCAGAACGGACTCCCATGTCTCGCCGTGCACGGCATGGAGTCGGCGCAGCTCGAGCGCAGCCTGATCGGTGCAGTTGTGAATCGTCGTGCCGAACTCGAGCGACAGGCGGTCGGGCTCGAACGGCAGATCGCCGCACTCGCACTCGACGGCCAAGGACTTGAAGCACTCATCGGCGCGTTGGCCGCATTCATCGGTCGTGCTGTGGCACTTGAGGCGCGCGGTGGTGTCTCGCTCGCTGTTGTCGCACCAGCGGGCCTCCCGTCGAGCGGTGCTGCGGCAAAGGCGGTCTCGCACTACCTCTCTAAGAGCCGACCAACAGGGCAGCGCATTCCGCTCCCCGCCGTCCCAGGTGCACCAGAGGGAGAGCGCGAAGACGAGGGGCTTGAAGAGTCACCGCTTGGCGATGAGGGATCGGAGCGACCAGGCTCGATCATCCTGCTCGGTGATGAGCCGGTCGGCGAGCGTGAGCGCATCGCGTGCGAACGCGTCGCACCACTTCTCGCGCTGGAGATTGTGCGCGTTGCTGCCGAACTCCCTGCCAACGCAGGTCGTGGCGAAGCGCGCACCCTGCCGGCCGAGGGGCCACCGTGGGTCGCCATCGCAGCGCGCCAGCCGCGACCACACGAGACCGACGTTCCAGCGCTGCGTCGCGAGCTCCGTCTCCTTGCAAGCCCACGTCGCTTCATGTTGCGCGGGAGTAACGAGAGCCTTGAGGTGCGCATTGTTGCCGTTGCCGATGCGAGCGACCCCGGCGCCGCCGAATCTGCACGCAAGGTTGCCAAACGACTGGGGCGACCCGTCGCGGTGTCGCGACCATTCACCGACGCCTCAGCGCGACCCGCCGCCGAAGCGGAGGCGCGTGCTGCACTTGAGTCACTTGAGCGACGCATTGGCGGCCGCGCCGGCAGTGGCGGTGAGCAGGTAGTCCGCGCCGAACTCCTTCCTGCACATCAGCTGCTCGGCTCGGTCATGACGATCCCCGAAGGTCGACGACTCGCCCTCGCGCTGCTTGGACCACTCCTCGTGGGCACCGCAGCCGCCCGGCGACAGCGCATTGAAACGGTGCGCGCCATCCTCGACGCTCCAGGCTCATCTGAAGCGAGCAGTTCACTGGGCGTGCATCGCAACACAACCGCATATCGTCTCAAGCGTATTGAGGAGGTAACGGGGTGGGACCTTCGCGAACCCGATCTCCGTCTCGCCCTCTCGCTCGCGCTGCGCATCCTTGATGCCGAGGGCGGCTTTGACGGGAGTGTTAACGAGTAGATAAACGAGCAGATCGGATTCTTTTAGGGTTCACAAGACCACATCTCCCCTAGGCGGTAGAATCTTCATATGGAACGCAGAGCGGCATCTCGTATGACGCTCCGCCGCGCCATCGCGCTCGCAGGGGCCGCCATCCTCTGCTTCTCAGGCGTGGTGGGTGTGGCGGGCGCTAACCCGACCCCTGCGGCCGCCGCCACCTTCGTGCAGAAGCCCTGCACCGACTGGAAGAGTCAGATCTCACCCCCTGAGACCATCCGGGTGCTTCGTACCAATTCCGGTGTCGTCGAGGAGATCCCCTTCAAGCTCTACGTCTACCGCACCCATGTGGCCGAGTTCTATACCGAGTACAAGGCGAGCCCCTATAGCGATGCCCTACTCGGCGTTGGCGCGATTGCCATTAAGCAGAACGCCTGGTCGTGGACCATGAAGGCCAAAGATTGGTTCTATGCGTCCACACTAAGGAGTGCAACGTTTGAACAATGGCTTAGAGATGATCTGGCCGATGATGGCAAAGTCAATGGGACCAAAGGACGAGCTGGATCAACAAACTCACAGAGAGCGACTGAAAACTTCAAGACTCTAGTTCCATTGCGCATTCGTTATGGCGCCGATTTGCTCAACGATGGCATTGGCGGACTTGTGCGCGACTATGCAAAGGGGCATGTCACGGCACCGATTGCCGTCTATACCGCGAGTGGCGGGATCACTCCAGTGGTCAGCCTCCCCGCCGACACCCCACGCTCGTGCTTTGACGTAACTGACGAGCCGTCCATCAATCAGATCTATCGCACTGGCGGCATCTACGACCCGGGCTGGACCTCTGGCAGCCGAAGCACCGCGCGATACAACGCCGCGGTTGACGCCACCTGGGGGACCACAGTGCAGCGGCTCAAGGACGACGGGAAGTGGTACTTCGCCAACCCGGGCTTCTACGGCAGCTGGAATGGTGGAGGTGGCTTATTCACTGGCTGCCTTGAGCCACCGCGCGCCGGCCAAAGTGGTATCCCTCTTCGGCATGCGACTCAGCCAGGGCATTGGCGTGGAGTTTCAATCTTTGTAATGAACGCTGATAGTTGCGCGAAAGAACGTAACCTCTCGGTTGAGGAGTTGATTCGAAACGTGTGGTACACGCTTGACGGCACAGCTACGGGTGAAACCTCATACAGCGTTGCAGGCTCTCGTGCCTACAAGTACACCATCAACTGGATTGAGCCAAACCGCATCATCTCGCCAGGCATTGATGTCACCGGCGATGGGAAGGGTGACTTCACGGCAATCGGCGCAGATGGCTCCATCAAGTTCCTCTCCGCCGACAAGTATGTCGGCACGAACGGGCGCCTCCGCAATCGGGTGCCAGGCACCATTCCAGCACTAGCGGGTGCCACCCTGATCGACCGCGACATTGCGCGCACCGAGCGTGATGGGGGCCTCTCGGTGCTCAGCTTGTGGCGCGCGGCCAACGGGGCCACGAGCCTCATCAAGACCCCAATCTCCAGTGGCGTCCTTGGCGCATCGGTCACGATCCTCGACGCCTACGCAGGCTTTGATACAACGGCGAACCTCACCCTTGATGTTGCCGACACCTCGGCCGACATCATTCAGGAGTTCTTCATTACCGAACGCACGCCGAATTCGACTGATGCCACGGCCGCGCGAATCCGACTCTTTGAAGTCAGCACGAGCAACTTGCCAACGCAACTTATTGAGACGGCGACTGGAGCTGACGCGATAACAGTGCTTCGTGACGTCACTGGCGACGGTGTGCCAGATGCCACCGTGCTCTGGCGCGCAACCGATGGAGCCCTCATGGCATCGCAAGCGGCTGGATCGGTGAGCTTCACGCCAAGCACACAGTGGTCACTTGGCACCCTGAGTACCCCAGGAGTTCTGCTCTGGCCGATCGCAAGTGGCTGGAGTGTGACCGCCGCTGATGCGTTGGGCGATACGGGCTCTGAGCTCTACTTGAGCTATCGAGATCTCAAGGGAATTGGTCATATCGTTCGCCTCGCGATGAGCGAAGTGCTCGACGTTGCAACTCCTCCGGTCGTCAACCCTGACCTTGTCTTCACACCAGAAACGGCACCGGCGCAGTACACAACGGTTCGGGCTGGTGAGAGCACGCTGGCAAAGGTTGCGGCTCGGCTCGGCTATAAGGTCAACACCCCCGCCTACACGAAGCTCTTCGCGCTGAATGCAGGACCAGTACGGCTTGAGACGATTCGCAAGGGCGACACCTACGCGAAGATCGCGAAGCGCGTCGGGCGCACTGAAGGCTGCCTGCGATCCATGAACCCGAAGAGTTCAAAGATCGCCTATCCGGCAAAGGTGCTCATTGCAGGGAAGACGGTGAGCGTGCCCGTTGACACGACCTGTGTGTACACGACGAAGAGCGTGATGTATCGCAACGCGCCAGTACGCATTCTCGCGGGTGAGGTTGACTGGTTGCGCGCAGCTGATACCTGGGAGCTGATCGCAACGCGCGCCGCCGCCATTGGGGTGACTGTGGATGCAGCCGGCCTCGCTGTACTGAACCCAACGATTGACCTCACCACCGCCACCGCAGGTACCGAGGTGCGAATCCGCGCCCCATGGGTCGCCGTGGTGCGCAGCAACGTTCCGGCCACCACCTTTGCCGTCGGCACTCGCACCTACGCCTGGGGGAGCCCGCTGGAGGTGTGGAAGGCCACCGCCTCAGGGAGCGTGCCGAAGCTCATGGCCCGCGACTGGACCGGCGACGGCATCCTCGACCTCTTCTTCACGAGCGTCTCCTCGACAGGGAGCGTGACCCTGGAGCGCCTCGGCTTCTCACGCGGCCGGTTGGTGCAGAAAGAGAAGGTCGTCCGTACCTCCGTGGGCAAAGGTTGGACGCTGCAGTAGGGGAAAAGCGGCGTTTCTTGTGCAAGATCACAATCTAGCCACCCCCTAAACCGCACCCAGGCCCACCAGAAAGACCCTATTCTCCTTCCGACGGCTTCTCCCCTGGCTTGCAGGGGGTGAAATCTGTGCCGTACGCACAAGATTCGGGCACTGCCCGGTGGAGGGGGATCATGTCGAAGGGGTATGGAGCACGCACCGAGGCCGAAACCAAGGCGGCGCTCGCCACCGTAGCCAAGGCCGAGAAGGCGGGCATTCGTACCGTGCAGCTGCAGTTCGTGGACCTGCACGGCATTACGAAGAGCGTGCAGATCCCGATTCACATGATGCCGAACGCAATTAAGCACGGCACCTGGTTCGACGGTTCATCGGTTGAGGGCTTCACGCGCATCGCCGAGAGCGATCAGATGCTGCGCCCCGACATGGACACGTGGCGCATTCTGCCGTGGGCGCCCGCCGAGAGCGGCGCTGGCACGGCGCGCGTGATCTGCGATGTGCTCCTTCCTGACGGTTCACCATTTGCCGGTGACCCACGTGGCGCGCTGCGCCGCCAGGTTGAGCGAGCTGCGAAGCTCGGCTACAAGGTGAACATGGGGCCAGAGCTGGAGTTCTTCCTCTTTGAGTACGGCGCTGATGGGCACCCAATCACCAAGCCGCACGACAAGGCGGGTTACTTCGACTTCACCGGCGACCAGGGCATTGAAGTACGCCAAGACATGGTCGACGCACTTGAGGCGCTCGGCATCAAAATTGAAACCGCGCACCACGAGGTGGCACCAGGTCAGCACGAGATTGACTTTGAGTATTCGGACTCACTCTCGACCGCCGACAACGCCACCACCTTTAAGTACGCGCTGAAGGAGATCGCCAAGCAGCACGGGCTCTACGCGAGCTTCATGCCGAAGCCGATCTACGGCATCAACGGTTCAGGCATGCACACGCACATCAGCCTTGCCAGCTTGAAGACCGGCAAGAACGTCTTCTACGACGCAAAAGACAAGTACAGCCTTTCGCCCATTGCGAAGTCGTACATGGCCGGCATTCTGAAGCACGCGCGCTCGATGATCGCGGTGTTGGCGCCAACGGTGAACTCGTACAAGCGACTCGTTCCAGGGTACGAAGCACCGACCTACCTGGTGTGGGGTCGACGCAATCGCTCGGCGCTGATTCGCGTGCCGATGATCTCGGCGGGCCGCTCGGTCGAGGCAACGCGCATGGAGCTGCGCTGCCCAGACCCATCGGCGAACCCGTATCTCG
>Ga0209442_1000296_pt1 | contig 29849 bp, 28 predicted proteins | sample LauGreSBDMM110DD_2_FD_187565 | JGI IMG/M metagenome (GOLD analysis project Ga0209442, IMG submission 187565) | Freshwater lake microbial communities from Lake Michigan, USA - Sp13.BD.MM110.DD (SPAdes) (version 2) | ecosystem: Environmental > Aquatic > Freshwater > Lake | place: Lake Michigan...
AACCCGGCACAGTCAGTGCGTTGTGTGAACGGTGCATGCCGCGTTTGGACGGCGATTTTTTGTTTTGCTGGACAGCCATGACAGGCTCCTGAATATCTAAATGGTTGAGCGACCAAGCATTGTGCCAGTCGCAAAGAATCGAAGATTATAGCGGAAAGTGGTTTTTTCACGGCTGGCTTAACTTCAGGCCTGCCAAGGCCGCAAATGGGTGAGGCAAGTCGGGGTCTGCTGCTAGCTCAATCGGTGAATCACAGCGGTCATGGCGCGGAACCAAGGGCATGGCGAGCAACAACTCATCTTCGAGCAAGGATTGCAGAGTCAAATCGGGCGAAGGCGACAACAAATCCTCTTCGCAGTCATCGTCCTCGGCCAAGGCAGTGGCTTCATCGGCCACAAAGCGTAAATGTCGGTCAACTTCCAGCAACAAGGGCATGGGTGAAAGGCAGCGCTGACAGGTTTGGGCAACAGACAAGCGCGCCTGCAAGTGCAGCCACAGCTGTTTGAGGGTGTCGGGGTGGCGTAGCTGCGACTGCAGACGCCATTCACACACCACCTCTTGACCTGCTGGCGTGGGTAAACAGGCTTGGGCCACCCGGGTTAGCTGGGCCAACGGTGTGGACTGAGCGGCCAAGCCCTCTGCCTGCGCCCAAAGCTGTAATTCAAGCGGCAAAAGCGTGTCCGAGGTTTTCATGCAGCCCAGTGTAAGAGAATCCTCCTCATGTCTGATTTGCCCAAAGCGCGAGCGCTCATCCTTGGCTCGACCTCCCCCTACCGTCGCGAGTTGTTAGAACGCCTGCGTTTGCCATTTGAGGTGCAACGCCCTGAGGTCGATGAGACCCCCTTGGACGGCGAAACTCCCGTCGCCTTGGCCCAGCGTTTGGCCATGGCCAAAGCGCAAGCTGTGGCCCAGCGCTTCCCGCAGGCGATTGTGATTGGCTCAGACCAAGTGGCTGATTTGCACGGCGAACCCTTGGGCAAACCGGGCAACCATGCCAATGCAGTGAAGCAATTGCAGCGCATGCGCGGTCAAACCGTGGTGTTTCAAACCGCGGTGGCGGTGGTCTGTCAAGCCACTGGTTTTGCCCAATGTGAATTGGCGCAAGTCAAGGTTGTATTCAGGGATTTCAGCGACGAATCTTTGCAACATTATTTACACACCGAGCAGCCCTATGACTGCGCCGGCAGCGCCAAAAGCGAAGGCTTGGGGATTGTTTTGCTAGCGCGCATTGACAACCAAGACCCCACCGCTTTGGTGGGCCTGCCTCTGTTGCTGACCTGCCGATTGCTGCGCGCCGCAGGACTGTCCTTGTATGAGTGATCGCCATGGATGAAGCACGTCTAGGCACGCTCTACCTGATGCCAGCGCCGCTGGACTTTCATTGCGACACGCAAGTGGCTTTGGAGTGTGTGCTGCCGCGCCACACTTTGGAAGTGGCCGCGGGTTTGTCGCATTGGGTTTGCGAGAACGCCAAATCGGCACGGGCCCTGCTTAAACGCATCGATGCGCACATACCGCTGGTCACGGCTTTGCAGGCGCAAACCATCGTTGAATTACCCAGGGAAGTGCATAAAAAAGGTGACCACGGCACCCCATGGGATGCCAAGGCGTTTTTGCAAGCCGCCGTCTTAGGACAAGACATGGGTTTGCTCAGCGAGGCAGGCATGCCCGCGGTGGCCGACCCGGGTTCTTCTTTGGTAAGAGCAGCGCACGACTTGGGCTTGACGGTGGTGCCCTTGGTGGGGCCTTGCTCTTTGTTGCTGGCATTGGCGGCCAGTGGCCTTAACGGGCAGTCGTTTGCTTTTGTCGGCTATGTGGCACAAGACGCTTCGCAGCGCAGCCAACAACTTGCCTCGCTAGAGCGGGTGGCTTTGCAAACGGGTCAAACACAAATCTTGATAGAAACGCCCTACCGCAATGCCGCCTTGATGACAGCCTTGCTGGCATCTCTTAAAGACAGCACGCGACTGGCGGTATGCAGTGGGTTGACGCTGGCGCAGATGCACATACACAGCTTGCGGGTAGCCGACTGGAGGCATGTGAGGACAACGCTGGACAAACACACGCCGGTGGTGTTTGCGTTTGGGCCCTGAAGCCCTTCGAGGCAAAACTAGCGCAAATGGGGCACTAAATTCAATGAGGCTTTCACCACCGCTTCGCCAAAGGCCGCGCCAAAGCGTTTGACAAGGCGCTCGGCCACATTGTCTTGACGGGTGTAGTCGACGATATCTTCGGCTTTCACCACATCGCGCGCCACGCTGTCGAGCGTGCCATAGTCATCCGCCAAGCCCAGTTCTATCGATTTTTGACCGCTCCAAAACAAGCCGCTGAATGTTTCTGGCGTTTCTTTCAAGCGGTCTCCTCGGCCAAGGCGCACCACCTTGATGAACTGCTGGTGAATTTCATCCAGCATGTTTTGGGCATAGGCGCGGTGTTGCTTGGACTGCGGTGTGAAAGGATCTAAAAAGCCCTTGTTTTCACCCGCGGTCAACAAACGCCGTTCCACACCCACTTTGTCCATCAAACCGGTGAAGCCAAAGCCGTCCATCAGAACGCCAATGCTGCCCACAATGCTGGCTTTGTCGACATAAATTTTGTCCGCGCCCACCGCAATGTAATAAGCCGCAGAGGCACAGGTTTCCTCGACCACCGCATACACCGGCTTTTGGTGCAGGGCTTTGAGTCGACGGATTTCATCGTTGATCATGCCCGCTTGCACGGGGCTGCCGCCAGGTGAATTGATCAGCAACACAACGGCTTGCGCGCCTTCATCCTCAAAAGCGCTGCGTAAAGAAGTGATGATCCATTCGGCATTGGCATTGGCTTCGCTGTCGATCTCGCCCTTGATTTCAATCAAGGCGGTATGCGAAGTGGGGTTGGCCGAAATAGCGGCTTTGTTGAAGTGCGAGCTGTACCAAAACAAAGCAATCGCCAAAACCAGCCACAGCGAGCGAAAACCGATGCGCCAGCGCCTGGCCACGCGTTGCTCAGCGATTTGCGCCATCACCAAGCGCTCCAGCGTATCGCGCTCCCAACTCGCCTCATGCGGCGGCTTGTCATTGGCAGCAGCGACGGGACTGGGCGTGTGATCGGGTGTCATGGTCAAAATTCCAAAGGCAATAAGTTGTGTGCAGTATGCCAGTGCACCACGCCATGCATTTCTGAAAGGGTAATTTTCACCAGACCGCCGCGACACGGGCCACCCACACAGTCCCCCGTGTCAGGCGCGTAGGTGGCGCCATGGGTGGCGCACAGCAGCCAACGCCCATCGGGGTCAAAAAACCGGTCGGGTTGGTAATCCATTTCCATGGCGATATGGCTGCAGCGGTTCAAGTAGGCATGCACCTGCCCCTCAAAACGCACCGCAAAAGCGCGGCAGGTCTGGCCGGCATAAAGCACATCGAAAGGCACGGCCAGACCGCCTTCTTGCAGGTCAGCACTGTTACAAAAAGCGATGGCTTTAGGCATGGTCTTGCAACCAAGCATGCAGTTCAGCCACGCTGTGCACCACGGCGCGTGGGCGCAAATCTTCCAAGCCCGAAGGGCCGTGTGCGCCGTAACTCACCCCCACACTGGCGCAGCCGGCGTTGTTGGCCATTTGCAAATCATGGGTGGTGTCGCCAATCATCAAGGTGCGTTCGGGTACGACGCCCAACTCGGTCATTAATTCATGCAGCATGCGTGGATCGGGCTTGCCAGCGGTTTCGTCTGCGGTGCGAGAAGCATCAAAAATACCGCGTAAAGCCACTTGGTGCAAAGCCTCATCCAAGCCCTTGCGACTTTTGCCCGTGGCAACCGCCAATAAATGCTGGCGTTCATGCAAGGCTTGCAGCAAAGGCAAGACGCCTTCAAACAATGACAAATCGTTGTGGTGCTGGGCATAGTGGTGGCGATAGCGCTCACCCAGCAGCGGGTATTTTTCTTTGGGCACATCCGGCGCGGCATGGGCCAGCGCCGGCATCAAGGCCATGCCAATCACATAGGCGGCTTGCGCTTGGCTGGGGGTTTGTCCACCCACATCGGTGACCGCGGCTTGGATGCAGCGCACGATGATCTGGGTAGAGTCATACAAAGTGCCATCCCAATCGAAGGCAATCAAATCAAATTGGCGTGGGCGGTGGGGGTTGGACATGGTCAACAAACTCTTGTAATTCGGGGGGCAAATCGGCTTGCAAGGTTTGCGGCTTGCCCAAGCTGGGATGGATGAACTGTAACCGCCAAGCATGCAAGAACATGCGCTTCAAGCCCTGGCTGGCCAAGCGCTTGTTCAAGCTGAAGTCGCCGTATTTGTCGTCCCCCACGATGGGATAGCCTTGGCTGGCCAAGTGCACCCTGATTTGATGGGTGCGCCCGGTTTTGATGGTCACTTCCAGCAAGCTGTAAGCACCCACCAAACGCGCCACCCGCACCAAGGTGATGGCGCGTTGCGCGCCGGCATCGGTCAGCGCGGCCACGCGCACCCGCCGTTCGCCCTCGCCCACGCCGTCGGGCAACAAATAGCGCTGCAAGGGCAAATCGATGACTTTTTTGTTCGACGGCCACTGCCCATGCACCAAAGCCAAATAGGTTTTGCCGGTTTCGCGGTCGCGGAACTGGTCTTGCAAGCGGGTGAGTGCACTGCGTTTTTTGGCCACCAGCAACACACCCGAGGTTTCACGGTCTAGCCTGTGTACCAACTCCAGCATGCGGGCGGCAGGTCTGGCTTGGCGCAGCTGCTCAATCACCCCAAAGCTCACACCGCTGCCGCCATGCACCGCCACGCCGGCGGGTTTGTTGATGGCGAGCATATGGTCATCTTCCATCAGGATAGGAAATTCGCGACCCGGAACCACCGGCGCATCTGCGGCGGGCGTAGCCACCCGCACCGGCGGCACACGCACCACATCGCCGGTTTGCACACGTGTTTCGGCGCTGGCTCGGCCCTTGTTAACCCTCACCTCGCCGGTGCGGATGATGCGGTAGACATGGGTTTTTGGCACGCCCTTGAGGAAGCGAATCAGGAAGTTATCCAAGCGCTGACCGGCTGATTCTTCATCCACAGTCAAGGCTTGGACGGCCGCGGCAGCAGGGGTTTGTTCAGCGTCTATAATGTTCTTCACCAGTGCCAGGTTCTAAGTGCTTGATTTGAATAAGAGATTAGAGCACGTCCTACCCACACTGAGAGGTCGATGCCCAATGTGGCCGCCGGATGCCCAACCGCCCTTTGCGGTTTGCCCTGCACCACATAACGAGCCGATGCCTTGGAAAAGATTGAAACGAAATACCCCAGCTGCCGGTTTACGTTAAACCGTCAGAGGATCACAGCGAGATTGAAGAGCATGAATCTGGTGTTGGTTATGTTGAAATTTTGTTTGGCTTGGCTGTTGCCTGCGCCAGTCACGAACACTTCACGCCCCCGCACCCGCTTTGCCTCGAACCCGCTGGCGCCCCAAGCCCAGCCTGTTCCCATTCGTATCACGCCAGACCATCCCCCCCAGGTACCTCGTCGCCATTAAAGGCGACTGTTTCTGTAGCTGTTCGGTTCACGTTTCTCTTTTCCCTGCATTGTCTTGCGGCATCGTTGGTCCTGAATGGGCCTTTGTTGTTGTCATGCTAAGAAAAGGAACGCATCATGAAACGGATGCTAATTAATGCCACCCAAGCCGAAGAGCGCCGGTTGGCTATCGTCGATGGACAAAAGCTCCTCGACTATGAAATCGAAATTGAAGGGCGCGAACAGCGCAAAGGCAATATTTACAAAGCGGTGGTCACCCGTGTCGAGCCCTCCCTAGAGGCTTGTTTTGTCGACTACGGCGAAGAGCGCCACGGCTTTTTGCCCTTCAAAGAAATCTCCAAACAGTATTTCTCTTCCAATGTATCGGCTTCCCAAGCCCGCATTCAGGACGTGATCAAAGAGGGTCAGGAAATGCTGATCCAAGTGGAGAAGGAAGAGCGCGGCAACAAAGGCGCAGCTCTCACCACCTTCATCAGCTTGGCAGGCCGCTATGTGGTTCTCATGCCCAACAACCCCAGAGGTGGTGGCGTCAGCCGTCGCATCGAGGGTGACGACCGCGCTGAACTCAAAGAAGCCATGGACCAGTTGGAATACCCCAATGGCATGTCCATCATTGCCCGCACAGCTGGCATTGGCCGAAGCGCCCCCGAGTTGCAATGGGACTTGAACTACCTCTTAAAACTGTGGTCGGCCATTGACGGTGCCAGCGGCAGCAAAGGCGCGTTCTTGATTTACCAAGAATCCAGCTTGGTGATCCGTGCCATTCGCGACTACTTCAACAACGACATCGGCGACATCCTGATCGACACCGATGACATTTACGACCAAGCCCAGCAGTTCATGGCGCATGTCATGCCCGAGCATGCGGCGCGTGTGAAACGCTACCGCGATGAAACCCCGCTGTTCTCGCGCTTTCAAATCGAGCACCAAATCGAGTCGGCCTATGCCCGCACGGTGAACCTGCCGTCCGGCGGCGCGATCGTGATTGACCACACCGAGGCCTTGGTGTCGGTGGATGTGAACTCGGCGCGCGCCATCAAAGGCGGCGACATCGAAGAGACCGCCACCCGCACCAACTTGGAGGCCGCCGACGAAGTGGCCCGCCAAATGCGCTTGCGCGACTTGGGTGGTTTGATCGTCATCGACTTCATCGACATGGACGAGTCGAAAAACCGTCGCGAGGTGGAAAACCGCTTGCGCGATGCCTTACGCCAAGACCGTGCCCGCGTGCAGTTTGGCACCATCAGCAAATTCGGCTTGATGGAAATGAGCCGCCAGCGCTTGCGCCCGGCCTTGAGCGAAGGCGCGTCGATTCCCTGCCCCCGTTGCGGCGGCTCGGGCCATGTGCGCGACACCGAAAGCTCGGCGCTGCAAATTTTGCGCATCATCCAAGAGGAGTCCATGAAGGACAACACGGCCGCGGTGCACGCCCAAGTGCCGGTGGAAGTGGCATCATTCTTGTTGAACGAAAAACGCTCTGAGATTGCCAAGATCGAGTTGCAACAGCGCACCCATGTGATGCTGATTCCCAACAAGGGACTGGAAACGCCCAACTACAAACTCGAGCGCTTAAAGCACGACGACCCGCGTTTGGACAATATCCAAGCCAGTTACAAAATGGCCGAGGAGATTGAAGACCCGACCGCCGTGACCCGTCGCTCGCAAGAACCGACCAACAAACAAACACCGGTCATCAAAGGCGTCTTGCCCGATTTGCCAGCACCGCACGCCGAGCCTCGTGCAGCCAAGCCCGAAACAGCCGCACCTGCTGCCGCCGCCAGACGTCCAAGCCAAGCCCCAGCCGCAGCTGAAAAAGGCTTTTTTGGATGGTTGAAAAACTTATTCAGTGCAGAACCCGCTGCAGAGCCAGTCAAACCCGCAACCGGCGACAAGCCCGCCCGCACAGGCGAGCGACGCGAACCCCGCAGCGGCGACAACCGACGCGGCGGTCAACGCCGTGGCGAAACACGTCGCGGCGAAGGACGCGGCGAAGGACGCGGCGAAGGAAGGGACGAGCGTGCCACCGAAGCCAAGAGCGACAGCGCTCGCAGCGAACGTCCGGAAGGCGCTCGTGGACGTGGCCGAGGCGATCGCCCTGACGGTCGCCGTCGCCAAGAAGTTGCCACGACAGAAGCTGCGAACACAACTGTTTCAGCCGAGGCTTTGGCACCCAACGGCGAGACCACCGAGGGCGCTGCGCGTGAAAAACCCGAAGGCCGCCGTGGTCGTGGTCGACGCGGTGAGCGTCCAAGCCAATCCGCGTCGCAAGCACAAATTCCCTTCAGCGAAGACACCCTGGTGCCCAACACAAACGAAGCGGATGAGCAAACTGCCTCTGAACAAGTTGCATCAGCGACACAAGCCGCAAACGCGCCCAGCGAAACCGGCGAGCGCGTGAGCGAGCGAAGAGAAAAGCGTAACCGTGACCGCTATGGCCGCGAACGCGGACCACGTGCTGAAAAGTCTGATGACTCAGGTTCAAACAGCGCCGAGAACGCTTGGTCACCTGCGCAAGCAGCGCCCTTTGCTGCAGCTTCAGCAGCGCCGGCCCCAGCGGTCTCCTCCGTCCAGCGCATGCCGCTCATCACTTCATATGCGCTGCCAATGGAACAGATGCACCAAGTTGCCTCTGGCAGTGGCCTGGAGTGGGTGAACTCCAACCCTGAGCGCATCGCGCACGTTCAAGCGGCGATTGCTGCTGAGCCCCAAGCAGTGCATGTGCCGCGTGTGCGTCCAGCGCCTGTTGTCATCGATGAAGGTCCATTGGTTTTGGTAGAAACCAAGAGGGATTTGCGTCAAATGCCTATGCCTTTTGACGAGAGTTCAGCGGCGTCTTAAAAACAGTTCAAGCGCTGGCGGAGAGTTTCCAACACGCCAACGCTTGCGCTTGATCACCTTTTTGTTCGGCCAGTTCGGCCAAGGCGCGCCAAGCACTTCGCTTTAATTCGCTCGACGGCAAACGCGGCGCAGCTTGCTCCAACAGTTGCGAGGCCTTGCCCCACAAACTGTGGCGCAAACAAAGCATGCCGCTCAGGTATTGCAACTCCACGCTGCGGGGATTGGCCAAGCGTGATTGCTCGACACGCGCCAACCACTCGCTGTCAGGGGTTAAATTTTGTAAAGCTTGGGCCAATACCTCTGTGAAACGGTGACGCACAGGGTTGTCGCTGCGCTCATCGGTGGGTTGCGAGAGGGCTTCCCATACCGGCAACAACCATTGCAAAGCCAAGCCTGCATCGCCATGAAAACCCAGCAAGCGCTTGGCTGCATGTGCAGCCACTTCTGGCATGGCTTTCTCGGTGGCTTGAAACAGTCGCCAAGTGGCTTGCAGCTGATGTGCGTCACGACAATCATCGATGCCAGCCATGGCCAAGCCGCGCATCAGACTGCTGGCTGCAGTTGAAGAAAAAGCGCCGTGTTTGGCCAATAAGCGGGCGGTATCTAAGGCCGGCAAATGCATCTGCCCCATACGATCGGCCTTGAGACGCAGGCGCAAGGCCAAAGTGCGCCGCGCCGTGCCAAGCGGCAATTGGCTTAAAAACTGGTGCGCGCTGCGTTCATCGCGGTCATGCAAGGCCCATCGTGCAGCGCTCAAACGAGCCGCGTCTTGCACCTCAGTGCGCAGCGATCCACTCAGCCCTTGGTGGGGCTGAAAAAGTTGTTGCACATGTTCATCCCGCGCTTTTTCGTCACGCAGCACATGCGCACTTTCGGCGGCCAACATATGCAACACGCTGCGCATGAGCGCCAAACTGTTTTTTTGCGGGCCCGCATCCTCGATGGAAAGTAATTCATCGACATGCGACAAACCTTGCAATGCGGCTTTACGCGATCTGAGATAGCGCCCCGTTACCCAGCCAATCTGCGCATTGAGCAAGTGCGCCTGCGCGCTGCGTTCACGTTGCTGTAAGCGCCAACGCCTCGCCTGCTGGGGCAAAACCCAAAAACTCGCCATGCCGCGAAGAGCCGCATACAGCAAAGCAAAGAAAGCTGTCAGGCCCATCAACACCAAATTGAGCGAGAGGTCGACTCGGTAGGGCGGCACAAACACAGTGACTGTGCCAACTTGTTGACTCAAACCCAAGGCCAGTGCCGCAGCAAACGCAAACAAGGCCAAAAGCCATATCGCCAAACGCATCTCAGCGCCCCGCCGCCGCTGTGGCCAGCGCTGAGAGGGAGTTGTCTAAGCGTGGGATTTCAATTTGCCGCAATTGGTTTTGGGTTTGCTTGAGCAAGGACAGGGTGGTCATGCCTTGACGTCCAGAGACATCAAAAAAACGACGCATATCGCGTTCGACCAATTGCAAATCATCCCGCGACGCCGCTGTTTGTCTGGCCAACAAACCCAAGCGGGCGTTGAGCAAACGCAGTTTCAAATTTTCACGCGCAAAAAAACTTTGCTCAGGCGACAACAATACCGCCTCGGGTTGGTCGATACGGCTGACACGCACCAAACTGCTGAGTTCGGCCCAAACACTGCTGCCCAAGGCCGACCATTGGCTCTCACGCCAAACCTGCTCCCACAAATTACCCACGGGTTTGAGCGATGCTGGCGGGGCTTTGTTTTTGCTGCCAACCGCATTGAGCAAGGGAAGCTCCTCGACCAAAACCACCAGCTCATCGAGTTTGTTCAGCAAGTTAGGTGTATCGATGACGCTGACCGACTGAACGCGGTCAATATCGCTTTGCAAGGCACGCAACACGGGATTGAGCCGCGGTTGAGGCGCCTTGCTCAAACGCTTTTGCGCGCTTTGCAAAGCCGCTAAGAGGGGTTGCAAACTGCCTGTCAATTCAGCTTGCTGTTGCGCCAAACTCAAGGCTGACTCTATATCGACCACCATGTTCTCGTCTCTGGAACGAGACAGGCTTTGCATCAATTCTTCAAGTTGACTGCGTTGCAAAGCCACTTCGCTCAAACGGCTGTCGAGCAAGGCCACACGGGCAGCGGTTTCATTGGACAAGTCTTGGGCGTTTTTAGCCAAGCTGTTGGCTTGCATGGACAACTGTCCAGCGTCGGCGCTTTGTCTGGCCAATTGTTCTTGAATCAGGCTGAGTTTTTGCCACAACATCACTGCCAAGGCCAAGGCGAGAACAGCAACCAAGCCCACAAGATTGCCCACATAAGCACGCCACTTGGGGCGTGAGAGCACAAGGGCGTCCGCGACGGGAGGGCTTAGGGGCGTTTGTCCAGACTCACTGCTCATGCCTGCGATTCTAATGAGGCAAGCAATTCTGCCAAATTGGGTCTGCAAAAAATAACTTTACCCATGCCCATGTCTTTGGCAGTTTGCGCAATACGCGCATGGGTTGCCATGGCGCGGGTCGCGCTCCAGTCTTGCTGGGGCATCAAGCTGGCCAAGTTGTCCAAGGCTTGGGAGCTGCTGAATAACCAAATGCTGCCGTCTTTCGCGGCTGTCTGCGCTTCTTGCAAACGGGTTTTGTCCCACTGCGGCATGGAGCGCTGGTAGACCGACAAAATTTCAACCGGAATCTGCTTCAATATCAATTGACGCAACAACCAGTCGCGCCCTGCCCCTTGCGAATTGACATCGGCTTGATCTGCATCACTGCCACGCAACAGCAACACCGGCCGCATGGGCTGGAGTTTGGCTTGAACCACAGCCCACAAAGATTCCGTATCGAACTGGGCGGCGTCGGGCGGCGGAGAGTCGATCAAACTGTGGTGCACGCCCACCTCGAGCAAAGCCTGATGGGTGCCGGGTCCTGTGGCCCAGCAACGCGTCACGCCCCAGCCCGCTTTGGGCTTGGTCGAACCCAGGGCATTGGTGACTGCAGCGCGGCTGACGAACATCACAGCTTGGTAGCCGTGCCATGCATCGAGCACGGTTCGCAGGCGCATCACATCGGTCATGGGATTGACTTCGATGAGGGGCCAGTTTTTGACCCGGTGACCGGCTTTTTGTAAACCTCGGGCCCAGGTCACACCTTCGGCTGCGGGTCGGGTGAGGATGAGGTCAAAAGCAAAACTGGCTGTGTGAAACATATGCGCCAGAGCAAAGGCTGTTCAGGCTGCGCCCAAGGCACGCAGTTGAGCGGCCACTTGCAGGCCAAGTTGCTCGGCCTCGGCCAGCGTAGTCACATCAGATGCCGCATGGGCTTTGATCAGTGGCGCAAACAAATCCTCAGGGTTGCCCCATGCGGCGTCCAAGCTCAGGTGTTGCTTGTGTAAAGTGGCATGCGCTGCCAAGGGCATGGAACAACTGCCGCCCATGGCGCGGCTGACCGCACGCTCGGCAGCCACGGCCAACCAAGTGGTTTGATCGGCCAAAGGCGCCAACAGCGTGCGCACATCTTCGCGGTGGCTTTGAATTTCAATGCCTAAAGCGCCTTGACCTGCTGCGGGCAGCATCTCGGTGAGGGCAAAAATATGGCGAATGCGCTCGGACAAACCCAAACGCTTCAAACCAGCCGCAGCCAACACAATGCCCGCATATTGGCCTTCATCGAGCTTGCGTAAACGGGTGTCCAAATTGCCGCGCAAGGGCTCAATCTGCAAGTCGGGGCGCAAAGAGCGCAACAACACCGTGCGCCTCAAGCTAGAGGTACCCACCACTGCGCCTTGGGGCAAGTCTTGCAGCGTGGCGAAATGCGGCGAAACCCAAGCGTCGCGAGGATCTTCGCGCACCATCACGCAAGCCAAGGCAAAGCCTTCGGGCATGTCCATAGGAACGTCTTTAAGGGAATGCACGGCTAAATCGGCGCGGCCTTCTTCCAACGCCACTTCGAGTTCTTTGACAAACAAGCCTTTGCCGCCGACTTTGCTCAGTGACCGGTCGAGGATTTGATCGCCCTGTGTGGTCATACCCAAAATTTCCACTTTGCAGCCTTGCGCTTGCAGCAGGTCTTGCAGGTGATGGGCTTGCCACAGAGCTAAACGGCTTTCGCGGGTAGCGATGGTGAGGTGAACAGTGCTCAAAATAGGGCTTAGGTTAATGAAATTTTCCGTGCGAATGCTAGCATGTGAGTAACCATGGTTTCCCCTAGAGATGAGCTAACTTCATGACCCAGCCCACTGCCCGTCCACGCACTGCCAAACCATTGTCGTCTCACGAACAACCCTTGGTCGAGGACATCCGTTGGCTGGGGCGAATCTTGGGCGACGTGATTCGGCAGCAAGAAGGCGACCAAGCCTTTGGCTTGATCGAACATATCCGGCGACTGTCGGTGACTTTTCGCCGGGACGCAGACGCCTTGGCGGACAAGGCCTTGAAAAAGCAGTTGGCGTCGCTCTCTAGCGAGCAAGCGGTGAGCGTGATTCGCGCCTTCACTTATTTCAGCCACTTGGCCAATTTGGCCGAAGACCAGCACCATATTCGCCGCCAGCAAGTGCACGACCGCGCGGGCGATGTGCATTCAGGCAGTGTGGCGCAAGCCTTGAGCAAACTCAAAACCGCGGGCTGGACCACCAAAGCCATTCGCCAAGCCTTAGACAGCGCGCACATTTCCCCCGTGTTGACCGCCCACCCCACCGAGGTGCAGCGCAAAAGTATTTTGGATGCCGAGCGCGGCATTGCCCACAGCTTGCAAGAGCGCGACGCCATCACCTCGCGCCCAGTTGATGCCACCACCCAGCGGTCCTTGGCACAGATTGACGCCCAAGTACGTGCGCGCGTGCTGCAACTGTGGCAAACCCGTTTGCTGCGATTCACCAAACTGACTGTGGCTGATGAGATAGAAAACGCCATGGGCTATTACGAGTCTACTTTTTTGTCAGAGATTCCGAAGCTGTATGCCGAGCTTGAAGCCGACTTGGGCGGCCAAGCCATAGCGCCGTTTTTGCGCATGGGCCAATGGATGGGCGGCGACCGCGACGGCAACCCCAATGTGAATGCCGACACTTTGCAATATGCGGTGCAACGCCAGTGCGAGGTGGCGCTGCGCCATTACCTAACCGAAATTCACTGGCTGGGCAGCGAGTTGTCCACCTCGGCCATGTTGGTTGGTGTGCCGCCTGCATTGCAAGCCTTGGCAAACTCGTCGCCCGACACCAATGCGCACCGCCAAGACGAGCCTTATCGGCGCAGCCTGACCTTCATTTATGCCCGCCTCGCGGCCACACTGCTTCAACTGACCGGCAAACAAGCTGCGCGCCACGCACTGCCACCGCAACACCCCTATACAGACGCAGCCAGCCTGCTGGCCGATTTACGCACCTTGGATGAAGCTTTAAGCGCGCAGCATGCCCAAGCTTTGGCTGTGCCGCGCTTGCGCCCACTCATGCGCGCGGTGCAGGTGTTTGGTTTTCATTTGGCCACGGTCGATTTACGCCAAAGCTCGGACCAACACGAACGGGTGGTGGCCGAGTTGCTGGAGGTGGCAGGCATACAAGCGCATTACGCCAAGCTCAAGGAAGAAGAGCGACAAAGCCTGTTGCTGCAAGTCTTGAATGACCCGCGGCCCTTGCGTATTTCCAGCCACAGTTACAGCGCGCACAGTCAGTCCGAGTTGCAGATTTTTGAAACCGCGCGTCAGGTGCGCCGTGACTTTGGCAGCGACGCCATTCGCCACGCCATCATCAGCCATACCGAGAGCGTGAGCGATGTATTGGAAGTGCTGGTGCTGCAAAAAGAAGCCGGCTTGCTGCACGGCACTTTGAAGACCGAAGCCCGCGCCGAATTGATTGTCTCGCCGCTGTTTGAAACCATTGAAGACCTGCAACAAGCGCCGCACATCATGCGCGGCTATTACGCCTTGGCAGGCGTGGCCGAGATGGTCAAACGCAGCGGCGGCGAACAAGACATCATGTTGGGCTACTCCGACAGCAACAAAGACGGCGGTATCTTCACCAGCAATTGGTCACTCTACCAAGCCGAGTTGGCTTTGGTGGATGTGTTCCAAAGCTTGGAGGCGCAACACGGTATCACCCTGCGTTTGTTCCACGGGCGTGGCGGCACCGTGGGTCGCGGGGGAGGCCCCAGCTTCGATGCAATTTTGGCCCAGCCGCCCGGCACGGTGCGCGGGCAAATCAGGCTCACCGAGCAAGGCGAAGTGATTAACTCCAAATACGCCAACCCCGCTTTGGGACGGCGTAACTTGGAAACCTTGGTGGCCGCCACGCTTGAGGCCAGCTTGTTGCAAACCCAAAAGGCCGCGCCGCGCAGCTTTATTTTGGCAGCGCAAAGTTTGTCAGAGCAAAGTTTCAAGGCTTACCGACATTTGGTCTACGACACGCCGGGTTTCACCGACTACTTTTTTGAAGCCACGCCGCTGCGCGAAATTGCCGCGCTCAATATTGGCTCCCGGCCCGCCTCGCGCAAAGCCTCGCAAAGTATCGAAGACCTGCGCGCCATTCCTTGGGGCTTCAGTTGGGGACAATGTCGTCTTGCCTTGCCTGGCTGGCTTGGTTTTGGTTCAGCCGTGCAGCAGTTTGTAGACCACCACCCCACGCTGAGCCGCGCCCAAGCGCTGACGCTTTTACGGCGCATGGACAAGCAGTGGCCGTTTTTCCGCACTCTGCTATCGAACATTGACATGGTGATGGCCAAAAGTGATTTGGCGCTGGCCTCGCGTTACGCCGAGTTGGTGAGTGATGTGCGTTTACGTAAAAAGATTTTCAAAGCGATTGAAGCCGAGTGGCACCTCACCGCGCAGGCCTTGCAACTCATCACCGGTTCTAAGCAACGGCTGGCCAACAACGCCTCGTTAGCGCGCTCTATCAAGCTCCGCTTTCCCTATATCGATCCCTTGCACCATTTGCAAGTTGAATTGATTCGTCGCCACCGTGCTGGCATCACCGACGAGCGGGCGCAGCGCGGTATTCATTTGTCTATCAATGGTATTGCGGCGGGGCTGCGCAATACCGGCTGAGGAACATCCCGTTATTGCAAGCGGGCTTGCGAGGCAAGGAAGAAAGGTTATGGTTTGCTTACGGGTGCAGCAGCCGGCGTGGTTTCTTCAGGTACATGAATTGCTTCTGCGCCATGTTTTTCACCGCCCATGTCGATGTTGCCGCCCGCTTTAAAAATCACAAACAGTGACAAAGCCGCAAACGCTATGAATCCCAATGCAATTTTCCACATGCCCGTTGTCTCCTATATGAATGGTTTCCCAGATGAGGGGTCTAGGGAGAATTTTGCATTGCAAGCCTGTGGTTTGGCTTACAAGCCAAAGACCACACCTAAAATGAGCTTATGACATCTTCCAACTCGCTAGACCGTAAATCCGAGGCTTGGTCCGCCCTTTTTTCTGAACCCATGAGCGAGTTGGTGCAGCGCTACACGGCCAGCGTGTTTTTCGACCAGCGCTTGTGGCGCGCCGACATACAAGGCAGCTTGGCGCACGCCGAGATGCTGCAAGCCCAAGGCATCATCAGCGCCCAAGACTGGGCCGACATCCAACGTGGTTTGGTGCAAATCAGCCAAGACATTGAGGGCGGCCAGTTTGAATGGAAGCTAGAACTGGAAGACGTGCACCTCAATATAGAAGCGCGTCTGACCCAACTGGTGGGCGACGCGGGCAAGCGCCTGCACACCGGGCGCAGTCGCAACGACCAAGTGGCTACCGATGTGCGACTGTGGTTGCGAGGTGAAATAGACGCCATTGGCGAGTTGTTGAAAAACCTGCAACGCGCTTTGGTAGATGTAGCGGCTCAGCACACCGACACGGTCATGCCCGGCTTCACGCATTTGCAAGTGGCCCAACCCATCAGCTTTGCGCACCACCTGTTGGCTTATGTGGAAATGCTTTCACGCGACGAAGAGCGCATGGGCGAAATCCGTGCACGCACCAACCGCTTGCCCTTGGGCTCGGCGGCGCTGGCGGGCACCACCTACCCGTTAGACCGTGCACGCGTGGCGCGAAGTTTGGGCATGGTCAATGCACAAGGCGAGGCGCAGTTGTGCCAAAACAGCTTGGACGCGGTGAGCGACCGCGACTTCGCCATCGAGTTCACATCTGCCGCCACACTTTGCATGGTGCACATCAGCCGCTTGTCGGAAGAACTCATCATTTGGATGAGCCAAAACTTTGGCTTCATACAAATCGCTGACCGCTTCACCACCGGTTCTTCCATCATGCCGCAGAAAAAAAATCCCGATGTGCCCGAGCTGGCCAGAGGCAAAACCGGCCGAGTGGTGGGTCATTTGATGGGCCTGATCACCCTGATGAAAGGCCAAGCACTGGCCTACAACAAAGACAACCAAGAAGACAAAGAGCCGCTGTTCGACACGGTGGACACCTTGAAAGACACGCTGCGCATCTTTGCCGAAATGGTGGGCGGTCAAGTCAATCCAAGCACGGGGGCCAAAGAAGGCGGTATCAAGGTGAACGCCGCTGCCATGGAAGCGGCGCTGAAAAAAGGCTTTGCCACCGCCACCGATTTGGCCGACTACTTGGTGAAAAAAGGTTTGCCTTTTCGCGACGCGCACGAGACCGTGGCGCATGCGGTGAAAGCCGCTGCCAGCCACCACTGTGATTTATCCGAGTTGCCTTTGAAGGTGCTGCAAGGCTTTCACGCCTCCATTGAGCAAGATGTTTACGACGCTTTAAGCCTGCAAGGCTCTTTGAACGCCCGCAACACCGTGGGCGGCACCGCGCCCGCGCAGGTGAAAGCGCAAATAGCAAGACACCAACAACGGCTGGCTTGAGTAAAGCCCCCGCGCCAGTGCCCGGTGTTTCCCCTGGGGCCACGTAAATCGGCCACTTAGCTGCTGGCTCACATCTATTTTCTTATCGGTTTTCGCAATCGCTTGGTGGTTTTAATGGATTGGGCCATGGCTTATTCCTGTTTCAGCCGCCATGCGCGTGTCGTGGCTGGAACACTGTATGAAAAAGAACATGCATGCGAAAGTTACGCCTTTTGTGACTAGAATGGGTCTTATATAAGAGATAAAACCTCAACCCCTTCAGGAGACAAACATGACTTTGCCCGCCAAATCTATACTGGAATGTATTTATCAGCACGAAAAAAACCTTGCTGATCAGGTTTTTCTGACCCAGCCCATAGGCCAAGGGCGGGTGATTGACTACACCTGGGCGCAAACCGTCGATCAATCCAGACGCATGGCCGCGCATTTGAAAACCTTGGGGCTTCCCCATGGGGCAAAAGTTGCCATTCTGTCGAAAAACTGTGCTCATTTTTTCATGGCAGAAATGGCCATTTGGATGGCCGGCTACACCACCGTCGCGATTTTCCCCACCGAAAGCGCCGACACCGTGAAGTTTGTTCTAGAGCATTCTGAGTCCAGCCTGCTGTTTGTAGGCAAGCTCGACGAATGGCACAAACAAGCCCCAGGTGTGCCCCAAGATTTACCTCGCATCGCCTTGCCTTTGGCGCCTGAGACGCCCTACCAAAGCTGGGACGCCATCACCTCACGCACCGAGCCTTTGCCAGGCGATGTGCTGCGCGACGACAACGACTTGGCGATGATTATTTACACCTCGGGCTCCACCGGACAACCCAAGGGCGCGATGCACAACTTTGCGCGTATCAGCACCGTGGGTCACGGCATTGCCAATCGCATCAACGACAGCTTAGGTGCCAACCGCGATCACCGCATGTTGTCTTACCTGCCACTGGCGCATGTGTTCGAGCGGGCCTGGGCTGAAACCGTGTCTTTGGTGCATGGCCGTATCCATATGTTTTTTGCCGAAAGTCTGGATACGTTCATCCTCGACTTGAACCGTGCACAGCCCACCATTTTTGTGTCGGTGCCGCGTTTATGGTTGAAGTTTCAGCAAGGTGTGTTTGCCAAAATGCCTGCCAAAAAACTCAATCTGCTGCTATCCCTGCCTTTTCTTGGCAAGGTGGTGGCCAAGAAGGTGCTGACCGGCTTGGGCTTAGACAAAGTGGAAATGGCCGGCAGCGGCTCAGCGCCTTTGCCGCCCGATTTGATTCGCTGGTACCGTCGACTGGGTTTGAATTTGGTCGAGGGCTATGCCATGACCGAGGACTTTGCTTACTCACACAGCTCCGACGACACCTACAACGAACCCGGCTATGTGGGTATTCCATATGAAGGCGTGCAGGCCCGTATCAGCGACGAAGGCGAAATTCTCATCAAGTCGCCCGGGCAAATGGTGGGCTATTACAAGCGCCCCGATCTGGATGCGCAAAGTTTCACTGCTGACGGCTTCTTTAAAACCGGCGACTTGGGTTCGCGTCGCCCCGATGGTCAACTCAAAATCACCGGCCGCTTGAAAGAGTTATTTAAAACCAGCAAGGGCAAATATGTCGCGCCCGCCCCCATTGAGAACCTGCTGAACGCCCACCCCATGATCGAGTTGTCCATGGTGTCGGGTTCGGGCTTTGAGTCGGCTTATGCCCTGGTAGTCTTGGCCGAAGACCTGCGCCCCAAACTTCAACAAAAAGAGGTTCGCTCTGAGGTGGAAAAAACTTTGGCCGAGCTGCTGGCCAAGGTCAACCAAGAAGTCGCCGACTATGAACGTCTGAAAATGTTGGTGGTGGCGGCTCAGCCCTGGAGCATTGAAAACGGCTGCTTAACGCCCACCATGAAAATCAAGCGCAGCCATATTGAGTATTCGGTGCAACACGAACTTGATAATTGGTACGCCAACAGCAAAGTGGTGATTTGGACTTAAACCTTGGGGCGGGGTGATAAACCCCAGGCCACACCACCGGCGACCAAGCCCCAAAACGCCGGGCCTATGCCCCACACACTCAAACCCGAGGCAGTCACCAAAAAAGTGATGAAAGCCGGCTCGCGGGTCGATATATCAGCCAAAGAATTCACCAGCGCATTGGCAATCGTGCCAAACAATGCAAGACCTGCAATCACCATCACCAACGCTTGGGGCAAAGCGGCAAACAAGCTGACCACTGACGCGCCAGCCAAGCCCATCAAAATATAGAACACACCTGCACTCATGGCCGCGGTGTAGCGTTTGTTTTTGTCCGGATGCGCCTCTTGGCCTGAGCAAATCGCTGCTGTGATGGCCGCCAAGTTCAGCGCAAACGCACCAAAAGGCGCCAGCACAAAATTGACCACGCCAATCCACCCCATCACGGGCGACAACGGAGGCGCATAGCCATGCGCTTTCATCGCCGCCACGCCCGGGATGTTTTGCGCGGCCATGGTGATGATGAACAAAGGCAAGGCCATGCCAATCAAAGCCGCCAGACTGAATTGCGGCGTTACCCACACCGGTTGGGCCCATTGCCAATCAATGCTTTGCCAATCCACACTGCCCTGCCAAGCGGCAAGCGCAGTTCCAGCGAACAATGATAAGACCACGGCATAGCGAGGTTGCCAGCGTCTGGCCAGCAAATACACCAGCGTCATCAACAAAGGCAGTGCCCACTGCTGGGACATGGTGACAAACACATCCAAGCCCAAACGCAGCAACACCCCCGCCAACATGCCAGAGGCCAAGGGCAAAGGTATGCGGTGCATGAAGCGCTCAAACACACCGCTAAAGCCCACCGCTATCACCAATAAAGAAGACACCACAAAAGCGCCTATGACTTCAGCCATGGGCATGCCACTGGCCGCGGTGATCAGCATGGCGGCGCCTGGCGTGGACCACGCAGTGACCACCGGTTGTTTGTAACGCCACGACAAGCCCAAGCAGGTGATGCCCATACCCAAACCCAGCGCCCAAATCCAAGACGCCATTTGCGCAGCATCAGCGCCAGAGACCTGAGCCGCGTGGAACACCACCGCCGCAGAACTGGCAAAACCCACCATCACCGTGATTGCGCCAGCAAACACCGTTGACACAGAGACATCTTTGATAAAAGACATGCAACGCTTTCCTTTGATCGACCCAACCCGCATCCTATCGTTGCTGAGTCTTGGCTATAACCCCAAGCGATATCTGGGCGACACCTCTGTGAACGCACAGGGGCTAACATATCTGCAGTTTGTTCAGGAGTTTCCATGACCGTCATCACCCATATTGCAGACCTTCAAGCCTTGGCGAAAAAACGTGTGCCGAAAATGTTTTACGACTACGCCGATTCAGGCAGTTGGACCGAAAGCACCTACCGCGCCAATGAAGATGATTTTCAAAAAATTAAATTTCGCCAACGCGTGGCGGTCAATATGGAAGGCCGCGACACCTGCAGCACGATGATTGGCCAAACAGTTGCCATGCCTGTGGCGATCGCGCCCACCGGCATGATTGGCATGCAACACGCCGATGGCGAAATTTTGGCCGCACGTGCCGCGAAAAAATTTGGCGTCCCCTTCACCTTGTCGACCATGAGCATTTGCTCTATTGAAGAAGTAGCCCAACACGCGGGCGCCGGATTTTGGTTTCAGCTCTACGTCATGCGCGACCGCGAATTTGTGGCCCGCTTGATTGAACGCGCCAAGGTCGCGGGTTGCAGCGCACTGGTGTTGACGCTGGACTTGCAAATCTTGGGTCAACGCCATAAAGACATTAAAAACGGTTTGTCTGCGCCGCCCAAACCCACCATCGCCAACCTGATCGACCTCATGACCAAGCCCGGGTGGTGCATGGGCATGCTGGGTACAACGCGTCGCCAGTTTGGCAACATCGTCGGTCATGTGCAAGGCGTCAAAGACATGAGCTCTTTGGGCGAATGGACCAATGGCCAGTTCGACCCCACCTTAAGCTGGGCCGACGTGGAATGGGTGAAAAAACTCTGGGGCGGCAAGCTGATTTTGAAAGGCATTCAAGATGTGGAAGACGCACGCTTGGCGGTGCAAAGCGGCGCGGATGCCCTGATCGTGTCCAACCACGGCGGTCGACAGTTGGATGGTGCGGAGTCCAGCATCAACGCACTGCCGGCCATTGTTCAAGCTGTGGGCAAAGACATCGAAGTGCATATGGACGGCGGCATTCGCAGCGGCCAAGATGTGCTCAAAGCCAAGGCGTTGGGCGCACAAGGTGTGTATATAGGCCGCGCCATGCTGTATGGCGTAGGCGCCATGGGTGAAGAAGGCGTGAGCAAAGCGCTGCACATCATCCACAGAGAGTTGGAACTCAGCATGGCGTTTTGTGGCCACACCCAAATTAACACGGTAGACCGCAACATCTTGTTGCCTGGAACTTTCCCTAGCTAAGTTTTGTAGTCTCGGCGTTCATGGCCTTACTGCGCCGCATTGCCCACTTGGACATGGATGCGTTCTATGCATCGGTCGAGTTGCTGCGTTACCCCCAGCTCAAAGGCTTGCCAGTGGTGATTGGCGGGGGCAGGCGTCGCGATGATGATTTGCTGGCTGCCATGCGTTTGCGCGAACCTGATCGCGAATGGACCTCGCAGCATTTAAGTGACATCCCCTTAGAGGTATTTCCGCGCTTGACCAGCTATGTGGGGCGTGGCGTCATCACCACCGCCACTTATGCGGCGCGGGCTTTTGGTGTGGGCTCAGCCATGGGTGTGATGAAAGCCGCCAAGCTCTGCCCCCAAGCTATTTTGCTGCCGGTCGACTTTGACCAATACCGCCACTACTCCCGCACTTTCAAAGACATTGTTCTGGATATCGCACCGGTAGTGGAAGACCGCGGCGTGGATGAAATTTACATTGACTTCACCGATGTGCCAGGCGGGCAACGCGCAGGCGGACAGGCCTTGGCCCGCTTGATTCAAAAAGCCATCAGTGACGCCACCGGCCTGACCTGCTCGATAGGTGTCGCACCCAACAAACTGTTGGCCAAGATGGCCAGTGAGTTCAATAAGCCCAACGGTATTTCCATCATTCACATGGAAGATGTGCAAAGCCGCATTTGGCCGTTGGCCTGTCGCAAGATCAATGGCATTGGTCCCAAGGCCGAAGAAAAACTTCAGGCGTTTGGCATTCACACGATTGGTGACTTGGCGACCATTGAACGCGATTGGCTGATGCAGCACTTTGGCAAGAGTTATGGTGCTTGGCTGTTCGATGCGTCTCACGGCTTAGATGAACGCGCGGTGGTGACCGAAAGCGAGCCGGTGTCCATGAGTCGCGAAACCACTTTCGAAAAAGACCTGCATGTGGTGCATGACCGTGCTGCATTGGGTGACATCTTTACCCGCTTGTGCCAGCAAGTCGCCGCTGATTTGCAGCGCAAAGGTTATGTTGGCAAAACCATTGGCATCAAGCTACGTTTCGATAACTTTCAAAGCGTCACACGCGACCAAACCATTGACCACTACACCGCTAACCCCGCAGAAATTCGTCAGGTGGGTGGTTTGTGTTTAAAGCGGGTAGACATGAAACGACGCCTGCGCTTGCTGGGTGTAAGGGTGGGCGCACTGGTGAAATCAGACACCAAAGAAGCGCTTTACCCAGCTGCGGCAAAATTAAGCACCGTCTTGCAAGCCTGCGAACCTACTTTACCTTCCTTACCTTCAGAGCCCCAACATGAACAAGCTGACCTGTTTTGATTTAAGCATCAACGAGCATATCGCCCACTTGGTGTTGAACCGCCCCCAAGCACTCAACACCTTGGACCTGACTTTTTGGCGAGAGCTTGATGCAGTGCTGCAGGATTTGCATCAGGGCAATCAAGCGCGGGTCTTGGTCATCAGCAGCACGGGCAAACATTTCAGTGCGGGCATGTCGCTGGAAGTGTTTGGCTCGACGGTCGCAATGGATGACCAAAGCGCCGAAGGCCGTGCTGCCATTACCGATATGTTGGCGGGTTTGCAGTCCACCTTCACCCGCATTGAAAACCTGCGCATCCCCGTTATCGTTTCGTTGCAAGGCGGTTGTATTGGCGGCGCGGTGGACATGGTCACAGCCGCTTGCTTGCGTTACGCCAGCGCAGATGCGTTTTTCTGCATCCAAGAAATCAATATCGGCATGGTGGCCGATGTGGGCACCTTGCAGCGTTTACCCAAACTCATGCCCATGACTGTGGTGAAAGAACTGGCTTACACCGGCAAACGCATGGGCGCAGACAAAGCTTTGCAATACGGCTTGGTCAATGAAATACTGCCTGATGCTGCCAGCGCATTGGCCGCCGCCATGCAAACTGCCAAAGAGATTGCCAGCAAACCGCCCGTGGCCATATGGGGCACCAAACAAGCTTTGCACTATGCGCGTGAGCACAGCACCGAGGATGCGCTCAAACAAATGGGCTGGTTGCAATCTGGCATTTGGAGCAATGACCATGTGAAAGAAGCCATCGCAGCATTTCAGGCCAAACGCTCGGCCCAGTTTCCCAACCTAGCGCCCTTGAAGTCTTTCACCGACTGAGACGTTTATTGCCTAGCGGTTCGCACTTGCAGCGGCAAGCCTTGCGCGTAGCTGCTGCGCCAAGGGTTGATGTCGACACCGCCGCGCCGCGTGTAACGCGCATACACGGTGAGCTTGGTGGGTTTGCAACGCGTCCAGATGTCCATGAAGATGCGCTCCACGCAATGCTCGTGAAACTCATTGTGGTTGCGAAAACTCACGATGTACTGAAGCAAGCCGGCTTGGTCAATTTGTGCGCCGCTGTAACTGATGCTGACACTGCCCCAGTCGGGTTGGCCTGTGACCAAGCAATTGCTTTTCAGCAGATTGCTGAACAGTGTCTCTGTGACCGGCGCTTCGTGAGATGCAGCACTGAGCAATTCAGGCGCAGGCTGGTAATGGCTGCAGTCCAAATCAAGCCTGTCCAAACTCAAGCCATCCATCTCAGCGATTTTTTCTTTGGCATATTGCTCGGGCGAAAGCAGTTGCACACCCACAGCCGACTTCATTGCGTCGCCGCGCCACACCGCCTCGGACAAATCTTTTTGTAATGTTTGGCGAACTGCGTCTAAGTCTGCAAACACGGTGTTGTTGAAACTGTTGAGGTACAGCTTGAGGGATTTACTCTCCACCAAATGCGTGGTTTCACACGGCACGGTGAAGCGACCCAAAGCCACCTGTGGTTTACCGCGGGCATTCAGCCAACTCAATTCATAGGCAGTCCATAAATCTGCGCCTAAAAAAATCGGGCGCTCTGCCACACCAATCAACGCACGCTGGGCGGCGCGGGGCAGCGGGTAAAGCAAGGCTGCGTCGTAATGGTCAGCATAGCTGGCAACCTTTCCAAGCAGAGAGGTTTCAGGTGTGTTCATAAAGGCGTGTGGGCATTTAAAAAAGGCAAGAGCCGCGACATCATCTGCTCCAATGCACCGGGCGGCATATCGTGGCCCATGCCCTCAATGCCATGCAGCTTGGCATTGGGTATGCGTCTGGCTGTGTCTTCTCCGCAGGCATAAGGCACCAAGGGGTCGGCTTTACCGTGGATCACCAAGGAGGGCGTGGTGATGCGGTTGAGCAGTCCCGCGCGCGCGCGGTCGGCCATGGCCGAGAGCATTTGCCGATAGGCTCCCATGGGGCGGTTGCTGCGCTTCAAAGAGTCATTGACCAACTGCTGTTGTGAGCCCTCGGGATGTTCAAAGCCTGGGCCTGCAAGCGCTTGCACAAAGCGCAGCGCCTGTTGACGCGCGGCATCACTGCCGGCTTGGGCAGGAGGCGCAAACAACACACGGCGCATGGCGGGCGTGGGACCGGGCAGACCTTTGGCGCCGCTGCTGCTCATGATGCTGGTCAAGCTGAGCGCCCGCTGTGGTGCACTGATGCACATGCGTTGCGCAATCATGCCGCCCATGCTGACCCCCACCAAATGCGCTTGGCTGATTTGCAAATGGTCGAGTACGCCCAAAGCGTCATTGGCCATGTCTTGAATGCTGTAAGGCGCTTGGGGCTGCAAGCCCAGTTTTTGTTGCAGCATGAACCACAGCAAATTCGGGGCAGGCAAATGCGCCATGTCTTGCGACAAACCGATGTCGCGGTTGTCTAGGCGAATGACACGGAAACCTGCTTGGTGAATTTGGCGCACCATGGCTTCGGGCCACACAATGAGTTGCATGGCCATGCCAGGGATCAGGAAAACCGCCACCCGGTCTCGCTCACCCGTGTCTTCCACTTCGATGCGCACACCATTGACAAAGAGTTGCATGGTCTGGACTTTCAGTCGTTGAGATGGCGGCGAAACACCAAGCTGTCTTCACTTGAAGCGCTGGCTTCGAAGGCATAGCCTTCCAAGTTGAAGGCTTGCAACGCTTCGGGCGTCTTGGCTTGCTGTTGAATCGCGTAACGCGCCATCAAGCCCCGTGCGCGCTTGGCAAAAAAGCTGATGATCTTGTACTGGCCGTTTTTATGGTCTTGGAACACGCATTCGATCACCCGCGCTTGCAAGGCTTTGCGGTCGACTGCTTTGAAATACTCTTGCGACGCCAGATTGACGATGACGGGCTCTTTGCTGTGGCTTAGCTGTTGATTTAAATGCTCGGCAATGAGTGCGCCCCAAAACTGGTACAGATTGTTAGCCTTACCGTGCTTGAGCGCCGTGCCCATCTCTAGTCGATAGGGCTGCATCAAGTCAAGAGGGCGCAACACGCCATACAAACCACTCAAGATGGCCACATGCACTTGCGCCCATTGCAAGTCTTTGGGCTTTAAGCTTTTGGCATCCAGGCCTTCATACACATCGCCATTGAAGGCCAGCACCGCAGGGCGGGCGTTGGCCTCGGTGAACTGGGGCGACCAAGCTTTGTAGCGCTGCACATTCAGTTTGGCCAGGGCATCACTTAAATCCATCAGCTCGGAAATTTGCTGGGGTGTCTTCTGCTTGAGCGTGGCGATCAGCTCGGCAGATTGGGGCACAAACTTCGGTTGCGTGGCCGCAATGGCTGGCAAGGTGGATTCGTAGTCCAGGGATTTGGCGGGGGAGAGCAGGAACAGCATTTCCTAATTATCGGGTTAGTTTAGCCTTGGCCGACCGAAATGCCATTTCTGCTGCATGCATCAGGCTGGGATGTAAAGTTCCTAGCTTGGGTGATTGGCCATGCGGACTTCGCGGTGGTACTTTGACATAACGCTCAGACCAAGGCAACATCATCTTGCGCTTGAAATCAAACTTGGTGTCATAAGACAAACCTGCTAAGGCAAAGGCTGCTGAATGCTGGTGCTGCGTGATGGCCATTTGCCCCGAATGAAGACGACTGACACCTTGAGAAGTGCCGTACACAACGGTAACCACATGCCCGTCAAATCTTGTATCGATTTGAATCACCAAGGCTGGGCGAGGCTTGGGGCCAGGCTGCAAGTCAGGTAAGAATGGAAAGCAACACCAGACAATATCACCTGGGGTGGGCAGTTTCCATGAGTACGTCATGCAAACAAGGTTTGGCTGGAAAGTAGACTTCCACTGGGTAGGTGCTTGGTTGCATCTTTTTGCAAAGCCTTCATTTGCTTAGACGAGAGTGGACCATCATCTGGCTCATAGCCGGGCAAGACATCGCTGGCAAAGCGAGATAAAGCCATGTGAATGACTTGGGTTTCGTTCAAGTCCAAGGCCTTGGCCAAGGCCTTGACAGTATGGCGGGTTACGCCAACGGCCGTATTCTGCGAACGAAATTTCACCAACAATTGATCGGCAGCAGCGGTCATGAACTCCCCCTTTTTCATATATGCGTAATATATATGAAAATTATCTCTTCACCTCAAGCTTGGGTTATTTCAAATCCCCGGCCAAGGATGCCAAAGCGTCTTCTGCGATTTGCGTGTGCGCCGGATAATTGGTGTGGTCACAACCCAATTTCGCCGCCGCACCGGCTTTGATGGCCGCCTTGGCGGCTGCATCAAACTCAAAACGCACAAAGTGCACCGCTGAGGTTTTTTCGTCGTTTTCACGGTCTAAGTCTTCGTCGGCGATGGCGTACACGCGGGCATAGCCCTCGACCTCGATGAACATGCGGTCTTCCACACCGATAAGCCTCGCTAACTCGCGTTTGCGCTCGTTCACATCGGGGTATTCGATAAGCATGGTGGCCTTCCAGTTGCTGCCTTCTGGCACCAAGGGGGCATAGGCTTCTATCTCTTGTTGAATACCTTCTTCTTCGAAGATTTTTTCAATCCGCAGCATCTCTTGGATTTGGTAGCGAACGGTGGTTTCACTCTCAAACTGCAAGGTGATATGGTCTCCCAAATGCACCGAGCGCAATTTGCGGTGAGCCAGTACCTCGGCCTTGTGGGTCTTGCGAAATTTGCTGTAAGCCTCAAGGCTCATCAGGTTGTCAGAGGTGATGTGTCCGGTGATTTGCATAATTGCTTTCAATTAATTGGAATCTGACCCCAATTATTTCAGGCCGTAGGCTTTGGCCACGAGGCTGATGGGGTGTTGAAGTTCAGGCACGGCTTGGCCGCTGGCCTCAAAGCCTTGGGCGATGTGGTGGCCGCCCAGCGGGCAGTCGGAGCTGATGTAGTCGGGCTTGCTGCCGTCTTTCATGGTGGCCATGGCTTTGACCACGGGTTTGCCAATCTTCATGGCGTAAGCGTGGGTAGCTTTTTTCACGCCATAGGTGCCGGCGTGTCCCGAGCAACGCTCTATGGTGTTGATGGTGGTGTCGGGAATCATCTTGAGCATTTCTTCGGTTTTCTTGCCGATGTTTTGCACCCGACCATGGCAGGGAATTTGATAGCTGACATTGCCCAAGCTTTCGGGAAACTCGGTTTTCAGCAAACCATCACGCTTACGCGCCATCAGGTATTCAAACGGGTCCCACATATGCTCTTTGACCAACTGTGTTTCAGCGTCGTTGGGGTACATCAGCGGCAACTCTTGCTTGAACATCAAGGTGCATGAAGGCACTGCGCTCAAAATGGCGAAGCCCTCACGTGCGTACTTGGCGAGGATGGGCATATTGATTTGCTTGTTCCCGTCCACCGACTGCAAGTCGCCCAATTCCAGCTTGGGCATACCGCAGCATTTTTCTTTGGACACCAACTCGTAAGGGATGTCGTTGTGATCGAGGATTTTCAGCAAATCCATGCCAATGCCAGGTTCGTTGTAATTCACATAGCAGGTTGAATATATGACCACCTTGCCGGGTGTTTTTTCCCCGTCAATGACTTTGCTGCTTTTAGCCTTTGAAGCTTGGCTGCGAAATCTCTTGGTGGCCAACTCGGGTAACCAAGCATCTTTGTCAACACCCAAGGCCGACTCCATTACAGAGCGTGCTATCTTGGTTTTATTGATCGCATTAACCGCTTGCACAACCACAGGGATACCCGCAAATTGGCCATGCACATCGGTGGAGGCCAGCAGTTTTTCACCCGTGGTCACTTCACCTTTTTGAAACTTGATGGCCTTGGCCCGCAGCATGGTGTGGGGGAAATCGAGGTTCCATTCGTGGGGTGGCACGTAGGGGCATTTGGTGAGGTAGCACAGGTCACACAAATAGCACTGGTCAACCACTTTCCAGAAATCTTTTTTGTCCACGCCATCCATCTCAAGCGTGGGGCTTTCATCCACCAAGTCAAACAGCGTGGGAAACGAGCCGCACAAGCTCACGCAGCGGCGACAGCCGTGGCAAATATCAAAGATGCGCTCCATCTCGGTCAGACAGGCTTCTTCGTTATAGAAGTCGGGGTTGAGCCAATCCAGCGGATGGCGTGTAGGGGCTTCTAAGTTGCCTTCGCGGGACATGCTGTGTTCCTTAAAAAAAGGGGCGCTGAGCCAAGTGCGCCCAACGCCCTGCTCTCAATTCTGAGAAAAGATCAATCGACCAATTCGGCCAATGCTTTGGCGTAACGGTTGGCGTGTGAACGCTCAGCCTTGGCCAAAGTTTCAAACCAGTCGGCGATTTCGTCGTGGCCTTCGTCACGTGCGGTTTTGGCCATGCCTGGGTACATGTCGGTGTACTCATGGGTTTCGCCGGCCACTGCAGCTTTCAGGTTGTCACGGGTGGGGCCAATCGGCAAGCCAGTGGCGGGGTCGCCGCACTGCTCTAGCCATTCCAAATGACCGTGGGCGTGACCGGTCTCGCCTTCGGCGGTAGAACGGAACAATGCTGCCACATCATTTTGGCCTTCGATATCGGCCTTGTTTGCGAAATACAGGTATCGACGATTGGCCTGAGACTCGCCTGCGAAGGCGGCCTTCAGGTTTTCTTCTGTCTTAGAGCCTTTAAGAGCTGACATGAGGAATCTCCTTGGGTTGATGAAAATGCTTTGAAATTGGTATCAAAGACCGCCATAGATTAACGGGTGAATATGAAAAGTCCAATGAGATGTTTCAATCTACACTATTGATTAAGACTATCAACCCTTAATTTTCCCAAAAATTAATTGGAATCTGACCCCGATTAACCGATTAAAAAAATGACGACTGTAATGAAAATTGATTTTGTGTCCGATATCGCCTGTCCTTGGTGCGCTGTGGGTCTGGGTGCGCTAGAGCAAGCGCTAGAAGAACTGCAAAATGAGGTGAAAGCTGACATTCATTTTCAGCCTTTTGAACTCAACCCTCATATGCCCAGTGGTGGCGAAGACTTGGTGGAGCATTTGGGCAAGAAATACGGCTCTACCGCGGACCAACAAGCGCAGATGTACCAAAACATCAAAGCGCGGGGAACTGAGGTAGGTTTTGCTTTTCACCCCACAGGCC